>Ga0079224_100010143_pt1 | contig 12904 bp, 8 predicted proteins | sample Stecom2015_FD_80414 | JGI IMG/M metagenome (GOLD analysis project Ga0079224, IMG submission 80414) | Agricultural soil microbial communities from Utah to study Nitrogen management - Steer compost 2015 | ecosystem: Environmental > Terrestrial > Soil > Agricultural land | place: USA: Utah... | reverse complement strand
TCCACGATCGCCACGCGCAGTTCTTCTGCCTGCGTGGCGTTGATCAGCATGCGTTTCATTGTTGCGTTCCTCGCGCGCTGCTACCGCGCGGAACGCCGTGGGCGTTTCGTCTGGTTGTACTGGTGGCTGCGCCAGCGGGGCTGGGGATCCCGCTGCCGGGACGGCGGACCGTCCCGCGCCGCGGCGCGGCCGTCAGGTTGTTCCAGCGCTACGACACCACGGCAGGCCGCGGGAGCGCTTGCGTTGCTTGTTCGTGTTGCAAAGACCGGCGACAGCCTGTGGTGGACCCCAGGCGCCACGCGGGGCATGTTCAGCACCGCCTCGCGGGATCACCGCGAAACGGACGATGGCCGGGCCTGCCGATGAGCCGCTAACATGTCCGCCCCGGGGGCGGTGGCCGCGCACTGCAAACGGGATCGCGGGAGGCGGGCTTTCGGCCCTGTTTGCCGGTTCCGCCGGTGCCAAGGCACCACCGGGGCAACTCCCTGCGAAATCAAACCCTTATATCGCGACGCGAGTGTAGCAGATCAGGCCCCGGGAATGACCCATCAAGAGCGCCCCGATTCCCCTGTGGGCGGCGCCCGCACCGTGCGGGTTCCGGCAGACCGCGACGGCCAGCGCCTGGACAATTTCCTGCTCGGCCAGCTCAAGGGCGCCCCGCGCAGCCTCGTCTACAAGCTCGTGAGATCCGGCCAGGTCCGCGTCAACGGAGGCCGTGCGAAGGCCGAGCGCCGGCTGGAGGCGGGCGACGAGATCAGGATCCCCCCGGTCCGCATCGCCGCGCCGGGCGAAAAGGGCGCTCCTCCCAGAGGGCTGATGGACGCCATCGCCGCGGGCGTCGTCTTCGAGGACGAACGCCTGCTCGCCCTCAACAAGCCTGCCGGCGTGGCCAGCCACGGCGGCAGCGGCATTGGCTTCGGCGCCATCGAGACCCTGCGCGCCCTGCGCCCGAACCAGACGCTTGAACTGGTCCACCGGCTCGACCGCGACACCTCGGGCCTGCTCCTGTTCGCCAAGAAGCGCTCAGCGCTCTCCGAACTCCAGGCCCTTTTGCGCGAAGGCGGCGGCGATGCCCGCAGCGGCGTGGGCAAACGCTACCTCACCCTCCTCACCGGCCGCATGCCCGACGGCACCATGTCCGTCGATGCCCCCCTCCACGTCGGCCTGCGCCAGGGCGGCGAGCGCCACGTGCAGGTCAACGACGCCGGCAAGCCCTCCCTCAGCCACTTCAAGCTGCTCGAACGCCGCGGCGGCCATTCCTACTGCGAAGTCGCCATCGTCACCGGCCGCACCCACCAGATCCGCGTCCACGCCCGGCACATCGGCCACCCAGTCGCCGGCGACGACAAATACGGCGACCCCGACACCAACCGCCGCCTGCGCGACAGGGCCGGCCTCCGGCGCCTCTTCCTCCACGCCGCCTCGCTGGAATTCTCACTGGACGACGGCCGCAGCCCCTACCTCCTCCACGCGCCGCTGGCGCCGGAGCTCTCCGAAGTCCTCGACCGCCTCGCAGGTTGAGTGCAAGGCCACTCACCCGGAGCCGAGCCCAGTCGGGGCCGGGAGGCCTTTTCCGCGTAAGTAAAGGAGGAGGCCGCAGCGAAGCGGAGGCCGGGGACATGAAGCGAAAAGGCCTCCCGGCCGCGACTGGGCCCCCCACGTCGCGGCGTCAGCCCGCCAGCACGTCCGCCCGCGCCGCGCAGATGAAATCGTTCTCCGACAGCCCGCCCACGTCGTGCGTCGAATACCGCACCACGCAGCGGTCGTAATGCACCCCGAGGTCGGGGTGGTGGTCCTCCTGGTGCGCCATGAACGCCAGCGCGTTCACGAACGCCATCGTCCGGTAGTAATCCTCGAACATGAAAGTGCGCACCAGCGCATGCCCATCCTCCGCCAGCTCCCACCCCGGGACCTGCGGCAGCAGCTCGCGGATATCCGCCTCCGACAGGCGATGCTCTCGACCCCGGCGAGGCACGCAATGGGCCTGTGCGAGGGGGATCAGGTCGGGCATGGCACACTCCTGGCACTGCAGCACGGGAACCCGGTCGACTGGCGTTCGGAAACCCCGCCGCCGGACGGATAGAATACCCCCCCATGATCCAGATCTCCGAAAACGCCCAGAGCCACTTCCGCAAACTCCTCGAGCGCGAAGCCCTGCCCGGACTCGGCGTGCGCCTTGCCGCCGTCCACCCCGGCACCGCGCACGCGGACGTCCAGCTGGAATTCGCCGAACCCGCCGACCTCAACGGCGACGAATGGGCGATCGACTGCGAAGGGTTCACCCTGTGGCTCGACGCCTCGAGCGTGAAATTCCTCGACGGCGCCGAAATCGACTTCACCACCCAGGCAACCGGTGGCCAGCTGCAGATCCGCGCGCCCAACATCAAGGGCAAGGCACCGGACGCCTCGGCCTCGCTGGTGGAGCGCGTGCGCTGGCTGGTTGATCACGAAATCAATCCCCAGCTGGCCAGCCACGGCGGCCATGTCGCCGTGGAGGAAGTCACCGCCGAGGGCGTAGTGGTTCTCCGCTTCGGCGGCGGTTGCCACGGCTGCGGCATGGCCGACGTCACCCTCAAGCAGGGCATTGAAAAAACGCTGCTGCAGAAGGTCCCCGGCGTGACCGCCGTGCGCGACGCCACCGACCACGCCACCGGCACCGCCCCGTACATCAAGCGCAGTTCCGGCTGACAGGACGCGCACGCGGGTGTTCTCCCCGGCCGACCTGATCGAGGCTTTGCGGCGGCGCCAGCGCCTCTCGATCCGGCCGCTCCCGCAGGCTGAGGGCCCGCCACCGAGCTGGACGGCCTGGCTGGCGGCCAAGGCCCGGCAACTGGCGGTTGCCCCGGCCAGCGCTGCCAGCGTGATTGCCGCAGCAGCCTCGCGTCCTCCCAGGCCGCGTCCCGCGGCCGAAGAGCTCCATGGCTGGCAGGCCCTGCGGGCGCTTTGGCGCCAGCAGTGGGATCCCCCCGGCCGGGACGAACGCGGCCTGCACGCATTCGCCCGCACCACCTCGATCCTGCTGCATCTGCTGTTCCTGGTGATCATGTCGTGGCTGATGCACGCGCGCTTCATGCTTGCGCAGACCGCCGACGCCCAGCGCGGCGAGCATGTGATCCAGGTCGAATTCATAGGCGAAGGGACCGATGGCGAGGAAGGCGGCGGGACGCCCGCGGACGCGGAACCCACCACGACCGCCGCCGAATCCCGTCCCTCGCCCGGGCCGGAGCTGCCGTCGCCGACGCCCGGAACCACGGCTCCTGCGCCCGTGGCCGCAAGTGGGCCCGAGCCGGAGCCTCCGCCCCAACCCCAGGTGGTGGAGCAGCAGCCCCTCGAGGTCACCGAGACGCCGACGCCCGATGGCCCGTTCCTGGTTCCTCCGGTGCAGGACATCGAGCTGGCGCCGCCGTCCATCCGCGAAGTTGAAGTCGTCCCGCGCGAGCGCGGCATCGAGCTTGCCGAAACGCCTGACACCATGATGCCCGAGGTCCGCCCCCTGGAGGTTCCCCTGCGCCAGTCAGCGCAGCCGCAAAGGGACGTCACCGAGCGCGAGATCGCCATGCCGCCCGAAACCCTGCCCATCCCGGAAGTACGCACGCCCGCGCTGCAAGCGCCGACGATCGAGGCGCAATCGCGGGCAGCACGCGAGCGCGATATCCCGATGCCAACCTCCGAAGATGCCACGGCCGACGCCGGGGCAGCGGAGAAAGATCCGGCTGGGCAGGCCCCGTCGCTGGCCGACGAGGCGCCGTCGGCCCGGCGCGACGCTGAACAGGACCCGGGCGGCGCAGGCCCGGCCCGGGACATTGCCGAAGGCGCCTGGGCAACCCCACGGCGTGGAACCGACCTTGGGGCTTCGGACCGGGAGCGCCAGGGCGGGCAGGGCGGAACCTCGAGCCTGTTCAATCCGGATGGGAGCGTGCGGCTTCCGCCGGGCACGAGCCAGGTGGGCGGCGGCCTGCCGCCCGGGACGATCACCGAGGACTACGACCGGATCGACCGCATGGGCACCTGGCTCAAGCGCCCGCCCACCGATTACGAACCCACCCGCTTCGACCGCTTCTGGATTCCGCACGAGAGCCTGCTGGAGGAGTGGGTGCGGCGCAGCATCCGCACCGTGCTGATCCCGATCCCGGGGACCAACAAGACCATCCGCTGCAACGTCGCGACCCTGGCGCTTGCCGGCGGCTGCGACCTCGTCGATCCCAACCTGCAGGACCAGCCCGCGGGCGCCAGGCCCCCGCCGGATGTGCCGTTCCGCCCCGAGCTGCACGAGGACCAGGAAGGGCTGAGCGACGATGTCTGGCGCTGAACGCGTGGCCGGCGCGCGCAATGCGCCCAGATGGGACCCGCAGCCCCTTCGGCAGTGCCGCCCGGGGCGGATCAGTAAACGCCGCTGAGGTCGCTGAGTTCGGAAGGCTGCGAAGCGAAGAAAGCGGCCAGGTCGGCGATCTGCTGGTCGCTCAGGCCCTGCGCCTGGTTGGACATCAGCGAGTGGTCGCGGGCGCCGCTGCGATACTGCTGCAGGGCATGGCCGAGGTAGTCCTCGTACTGGCCACCAAGCTTGGGATAGGTGGGGTCCAGCGGCTGGTTGCCGTCGGGGCCATGGCAATCGATGCAGGACTGGCCCGTGGCCTCGCCCTTGACCGCGGCCTGCAGCTCGCCGGCGTCGATCCGGCCCTTGGGCAGGCCGGCCGAGGAGGAGCCGCCATCGGCGGGCTGGCACGCCGCAAGCGCAGCCGCGGCAGAGAAAACACAGGCAAACAGCAGGTACTTGGAGTTGATCATCGGGCGGCTCACTTGTTCACGCTGGACAGGAAGGCCGCCAGGTTGGCGATGTCCTCGTCGGAAAAGCTCTTGGCCTGTGCCTCCATCGTCGGATGGCGGCGCGTGCCACGCTTGTACTCATTGAGCGCGTTGGTCAGGTATTCCTCCGACTGGCCGCCGATCTTGGGCACCCGATAGGCCGGATAGGCGTTCCGGTACTCGGGGATCCCGTGGCAGCCCATGCAGGTGTAGGCCAGGCTGCGGCCCTCTTCAAGGGCGGCCTGCTGGGCGGCGGGAGCGGGGTCCTGGGCGCCTGCCGCGAACGGCACGACGGCGAAGGCAAGGCAGGCGGCAAGTTGGAGCGGTCGCATCATGTGGGTATCCGCATTCCTGATTGTCTGGGCAGGGCCCGCAGGCCCGATGGGTGGCGCCTGAAAAATTCCCCTGCGGCGCGCGGCCGCCAGAGTATAGCCTGCACTACAATCGCCGCTCCAACGCCGGCCGCTGGCAGTCATCATGACCTTTGGCGGATACCGCAAGGGCCTGTCGGTGATTTACTTGACTACAACACCAGACAGAGTCTCTCCCATGCCCGTACTTTCCTCGGCCAACCATCGACGTTGGCGTCTGCTCGTGGTTTCCGCGTGCCTGCTGGCGCTGGCCGGCTGCGGGCGCGCGCCCAATGGCGCGCAGGCGGGGGAGACGGAAGAAACGCAGGCGGTGCCCGTGGAGATTGCCCAGGCCAGCCCGCGCACGATCGCGGCCAGCTACACCGGGACGGCCTCGCTGGATCCGCTGGCCGAATCCCAGGTCGTGGCGAAGACGTCCGGCGTGGCGCTGGCGGTGCTCGTGGAAGAAGGCCAGGCGGTCGAGGCCGGCCAGGCGCTGGTCCGGCTCGATCCCGACCGCGCGCGCCTGAACGTCGCGCAGATCGAGGCACAGATGCGCAAGCTGGAGAACAACTTCAACCGCGCCAGCGGGCTGGCCGCCCAGCAGCTGATCAGCGCCGGCGAATACGACCAGTTGCGCTATGACCTGGAGAACGCCCGCGCGGCCTACAACCTGGCGCGTCTGGAGCTGTCATACACCACGGTCACGGCGCCGATTTCCGGGGTGATCGCCTCGCGCTCCATCAAGACCGGCAACTTCGTGCAGATCAACACCCCGATCATGCGCATCGTCGACAACTCGCGCCTGGAGGCGACGCTCAACGTGCCCGAGCGCGAGCTCGCCAACCTCAAACCCGGGCAGCCGGTGCAGATGCAGGTCGATGCGCTGCCCGGGGAGGTCTTCGAAGGCCGCGTGGACCGGGTGGCGCCGGTGGTGGACGCGGGCAGCGGCACCTTCCGCGTCATCTGCGCGTTCGAAGGCGGGCATCCCCTGCAGCCGGGCATGTTCGGGCGCTTCCGGATTGAATACGACCAGCGCGCCGACGTGCTCACCATCCCCCGCCTCGCACTCCTTGACGACGAGGGCGAGCCGGCCGTCTACCAGGTGCGCGACGGCGTGGCCGTGCGCACGCCGGTGCAGCTGGGCCACGTGGACGCCGGCCTGGTGGAAATCCGCGACGGCCTGGCGGCGGGTGACCAGGTGGTTGTGGCGGGCAAGGGCGCTTTGCGTGATGGCACCGCGGTGCAGGTGCTCGGCGCCGGCGGTGCCGCCGGCACGGGCGCTGGCACCGCTGCCGCCGGAACCGACGACGGCAGCCTGCAATGACCGGCCCGGTGGACAATCCGCACGGCGCTCCCGCCCCGGGCCCCGTGCCGGCCCCGCGTGGGCGCGGCGGCATCGTCGAGTTCGCCACCAGGCGCCGGGTGACGGTGGCCATGGTCACGGTCAGCCTGCTGCTGTTCGGCCTGATCGCGCTGGGCAACCTGCGGGTCAACCTGCTGCCCGACCTCAGCTACCCGACCCTTACCGTGCGGACCGAGTACACCGGCGCCGCGCCGATGGAGATCGAGACCCTGGTCAGCGAGCCGGTCGAGGAGGCGGTGGGAGTGGTCAAGGGGCTGCGCAAGCTCAAGTCGATCTCCCGCACCGGCCAGAGCGACGTCGTGCTCGAGTTCGCCTGGGGCACCGACATGGACCAGGCCAGCCTGGAGGTGCGCGACAAGCTCGAGACCCTGCAGCTGCCGTTCGAAGTGGAGCCGCCGGTGCTGCTGCGCTTCAACCCTTCCACCGAGCCCGTGCTGCGCATCGCGCTGTCGGCGGCAGGCGAGGGGGATGAAATCCGCCAGCTTACCGAGCTGCGCCGCTACGCCGACGATGAACTGAAGCGGCGCCTGGAGTCGGTGCCCGGCGTGGCTGCCATCCGGGTCGGCGGCGGCCTGGAGGACGAGATCCAGGTGGACCTGGACCTGCAGCAGCTGGCCCGCATCGGCCTTCCCCCAGGCAACGTGATCCAGCGCCTGCAGCAGGAGAACATCAACCTCTCCGGCGGCCGCCTGGAGCAGGGCACCCAGCGCTACCTGGTGCGCACGGTCAACCAGTTCGCCAGCGTGGACGAGATCCGCAACATGCTGGTGACCACGCAGTCCGGATCGGGCGGCGGCAGCGGCGCCGAGGACGTGGCGCGGATCGCGGCCGCCTCCGGCGATGCGTCGGTGCTGGCGGCTGCGATGCAGGCGCAGAGCGCGGCCGCCGCGGACAACCGCGTTGCGGCCGACGGCCGGCCGGTGCGGCTGGGCGACATCGCCACCGTCCGCCAGGGCTACAAGGAGCGCGAGGCCATCATCCGCCTGGCCGGCCGCGAAGCGGTGGAGCTGGCGGTCTACAAGGAGGGCGACGCCAACACCGTGGCCACGGCAGACGCGGTGCATGCCCGCATCGCCCAGCTGCGCGAGCGCCTGCCGGCGGACATCAGCCTGACAGTGGTGGACGACCAGTCCAAGTTCATCCGCGCGGCAATCAGCGACGTCAAGGTCGATGCGGTGGTCGGCGGCTCGCTCGCCATCCTGATCATCTTCCTGTTCCTGCGCAGCGGCTGGAGCACCCTCGTCGTGGGACTGTCGCTGCCGGTCTCGATCATCACCACGTTCTTCTTCATGGACCAGCTGGGGCTGAGCCTCAACGTCATGTCGCTCAGCGGCCTGGCGCTCGCGGCCGGGCTGGTGGTGGACGACTCGATCGTGGTGCTGGAGAGCATCGCCAAGGCGCGTGAGCGCGGACTGGGCATCCTCGCGGCGGCGATCGAAGGCACGCGCGAGGTCGGCATGGCGGTAGTGGCGTCCACCCTCACCATCATCGCGGTGTTCCTGCCGCTGGTGTTCGTGGAGGGCATCGCCGGGCAGCTGTTCGGCGACCAGGCGCTCACCATCGCGATTGCGGTCGGCGTCTCGCTGCTGGTGGCGGTCACGCTGATCCCGATGCTCAGCTCGCTCAAGGGCCGGGCCCCGCTGGCGTTCCCGGAGGAGCCGGCGCGCTCGCAGTGGCGCCCGCAGCGCTGGTGGCAGAAGCCATTCGCAGCCGTTGGCCGCTGGGCGTCGAACACGGTGCGCTGGGTGGTGTTCGGGATCGCCTGGATCGTGGTCCGCGCCTGGCGCCTGCTGGTGGCGGTGGTCTCGCCCATTGCCGCGCGCAGCAGCGGCGCGGCGATGAAGGTGTATGACAGCGCAGAGGCCGGCTATCTGCGGGCGCTGCCGCGGGCGCTGCAGCGGCCCGGGCTGGTGCTCGCGATCGCGGCACTCGTGTTTGCCGCGGCGCTGGCCATCGTGCCCACGCTGGGCACCGACCTGATCCCGCAGCTGGCCCAGGACCGCTTCGAGATGACCATCCGGCTCCCGCCCGGCACGCCGCTGCGCGAGACCGACCGGATCGTGCGCGAGGTACAGGCAAGGCACGCCGGGGACGAGGGCATCGAGGTGCTGTTCGGCTTCAGCGGCACCGGCACCCGGCTGGACGCCAACCCCACCGAGAGCGGCGAGAACATCGGCAAGCTCAGCGTGGTGATGGCGGGCGGGGGCAGCCGCGAACTCGAGGAGCAGCTGGCCGGCCGCCTGCGCGAGACCATGCGCGCATATCCCCGTGCACAGGTGGACTTCAGCCGGCCCGCGCTGTTCAGCTTTTCCAGCCCCCTGGAGATCGAGCTTCACGGCTACGACCTGGATTCGCTGTCCGGGGCGGGCCGCAAGATGGCGGCCATGCTGCGCGCCAATCCCAACTACACCGACGTCAAGAGCACGGTGGAGCAGGGCGCGCCCGAGATCCAGATCCGGTTCGACCAGGAGCGCGCCGGGGCGCTCGGCCTGACCACGCGTGACATTGCCGACGCGGTGGTGCGCTCGGTGCGCGGTGAAGTCGCGACCCGCTACAACTTCCGCGACCGCAAGATCGACGTGCTGGTGCGTGCGCAGGAAGACCAGCGCGACTCGGTGGAGCAGATCCGCAACCTCGTGATCAACGCCGGCGCCGCCCTCCCGGTCCGCCTGTCGGCGGTGGCCGATGTGGTGGCCACCGTGGGGCCCAGCGAGATCCATCGCGCCGACCAGGGCCGGGTGGCGATCATCTCGGCCAACCTGGCCGGCATCGACCTGGGCACCGCGGTCTCCGAAGTGCAGCAGATGGTGGCCGCCGATCCGCTGGGCGCCGACATCGAGATGCGCATCGGCGGGCAGGGCGAGGAGCTTGCCGATTCGATCAGTTCGCTGCTGTTCGCCTTCGCCCTGGCGATCTTCATGGTCTACCTGGTGATGGCGTCGCAGTTCGAATCGTTGCTGCACCCGTTCGTGATCCTGTTCACCATCCCGCTGGCCATGGTGGGCGCGGTGCTGGCTCTGCTGCTCACCGGCAACACCATTTCGGTGGTGGTGTTCATCGGCCTGATCCTGATGGTCGGCCTGGTGGTGAAGAACGCCATCATCCTGATCGACAAGGTCAACCAGCTGCGCGAGGCGGGGGTGGCCAAGCGTGAGGCACTGGTGGAAGGCGCGCGCTCGCGCCTGCGGCCGATCGCCATGACCACGCTCAGCACGCTGTTCGGGTTCCTGCCGCTGGCGCTGGCGTTCGGCGAGGGTGCCGAAGTGCGCTCGCCGATGGCCATCACCGTCATCGGCGGCCTGCTGGTGTCGACGCTGCTGACCCTGCTGGTGATCCCGGTGGTGTACGACCTGCTCGATCGCCGCGGCGATGAGTGGTACGCGGAACGCGGCCGCCGCGCCGCGCGCGCCGCGGCCGCGGCAGATGGCATCGGCAGCGACGGGGAGCCGCTGCGGGCATGAGCGTCGCCGAACTCAGCCTCAGGCGCCCGGTCACCACGGTGATGCTGTTCGTGTCGCTGGTGGTGATCGGACTGATCGCGGCCTTCCGGGTGCCGCTGGAGGCGCTACCGGACGTGTCGCCGCCGTTCCTGTTCGTGCAGCTGCCCTACGCCGGTTCGACCCCCGAGGAAGTGGAGCGCAACGTGCTCAAGCCGGCGGAAGAGGCGCTGGCCACCATGAGCGGCATCAAGCGCATGCGCGGCCAGGCTGCGGCCGACGGGGCCGGCGTGTTCATGGAGTTCTCGGACTGGGAGCGTGACATCGCGATCACCGCGTCCGAGGCGCGCGAGCGCGTGGACGCGATCCGCAAGGAGCTTCCGGACGACTTCCGCCGCTACTTCGTATTCAAATTCTCAACCGCCGACCAGCCGGTGCTGCGCGTGCGTCTGGCCGCCGAGCAGGACCTGACCGGCGCCTACGACGTCATTGACCGGCAACTCAAGCGCCGGCTGGAGCGGGTGCCCGGCGTGGCCCGGGTGGAAATCAGCGGGGCGCCACCTAACGAGGTCGAGATCGCCATCGATCCGGACCGCCTGAGCGCCCACGGGCTGCAACTCAACGCGCTGGCCGATCGGCTGCAGACGGTCAACTTTTCGGTCTCCGCCGGACTGATCGAGGACGGCGGCCAGCGCCTGCGGGTGCAGCCGATCGGCGAGATCAGCGACCTGCAGGAACTGCGCGACCTGCCGCTCAACGAGCGCGGCGTGCTGCTGGGCGACGTGGCCGACGTCCAGTTCCGGCCCACCCGGATGGACTACGGCCGGCGCCTGGACGGGCGCTCGGCGGTGGGGCTGGAGATCTTCAAGGAGCGCAACGCCAACCTGGTGGAGGTGTCGCGGGCGGCACTTGCCACGCTGGAGGAGGCGAGGGGTGCGCCCGGCCTGCGCGGCATCGAGTTCCGGGTGATCCAGGACACCGGCGCCGAAGTCACTGAGTCGCTGCTGGAGCTGGCGGAAGCCGGCCTGATCGGCCTGCTGCTGTCGATCGCGGTACTGTTTTTCTTCCTGCGCCACTGGCCCTCGACGCTGATGGTGACGCTGGCGATCCCGATCTGCTTCGTCATGACGCTGGGTTTCATGCACTTCTTCGGGGTGACCCTGAACGTGCTCAGCCTGATGGGCCTGCTGCTTGCCGTGGGCATGCTGGTGGACAACGCCGTGGTGGTGGTGGAAAGCATCTACCAGGAGCGCGAGAAAGTGCCGGACCAGCCGTGGCGCGCGTCGGTGGTGGGCACGCGCAACGTGGCCATCGCGCTCTCGGCCGGCACCATCTGCCACTGCATCGTGTTCCTGCCCAACCTGCTGGGCGACACCAACAACATCAGCATCTTCATGGCCCAGATCGCGATCACCATCTCGGTATCGCTGCTGGCGTCCTGGCTGGTGGCGGTGAGCCTGATCCCGATGCTGTCGGCGCGGATGAAGACGCCGCCGGCCGTCCGCCGGGAGAACGGGCTGATCCCGCGGATGCAGCGCGGCTATGCGCGGCTGCTGCGGGCCTCGCTGGAACATCGCGGCCGCAGCGTCGCCGCCATCCTGCTGGTCATCGTCGTCAGCCTGGTGCCGATGACCCAGACCAGGTTCGACATGTTCGGCGGCGGCGAGGCCGGGGAACTGCAGATCTTCTACCAGTGGAAGGGCAGCTACACCCTGGGGCAGGTGTCGGAAGAAGTGCGCCGGGTGGAGCGCTACCTGGATGAGAACCGCGACGAGTTCCGCATCACCCAGGTGTATTCGTGGTTCGGCGAACAGGGCGATGCCGGCACCATGATCACCCTGGATCCCTCAGTGCGCGACAGCAAGCCGATCGCCGAGGCGATCAGCGCCGGCCTGCCTGTGTCGGCCCGCGCGGAGATCGGCCTGCGCGGCAGCGGCGAGCAGGGCGGCGGCGGGCTGGGTCAGAACGCACAGGTGCAGCTGGTGGGCGACAGCATGGAACAACTGCGCGAGATCGCCAACGACGTGCTGCCGATCCTGTCGCGGCGCCCGGAGTTGCGCGACGTGCGCCTGGACGTGGGAGACCGGGTCAACGAGCTGGCAGTGCGCGTGGACCGCGAGCGTGCGGCCGCGTTCGGCTTCAGTGCCGACCAGGTGGCCAGCTTCGTCGGCCTGGCCCTGCGCGGCAGCCAGCTGCGCGAGTACCGGCGCGGCGCGACCGAGGTGCCGGTCTGGGTCCGCTTCGCGGGCGCCGAGGAGTTCGATGCCAGCGACATTGCCACCTTCATGGTGCGCGCTCCCGACGGGCGCACGGTGCCGCTGATGTCGATGGTGGACATCTCCGTGGAGCCGGCCGCCAACCGCATCACCCGCACAGATCGCCAGACCACGCTGGCCATCCAGGCCAACCTGGCGGGCGAGGCAACCATGCAGGACGCGCGCCGTGCCATGGAGGAAACCCTGGGCGCGATCAGCTTCCCCGCAGGCTACGGCTACAGCTTCGCAGGCAGCGGGTTCGAGGAGGACCAGCAGGCGATGGGGCAGATGATGTTCAACCTGCTGCTGGCGCTGGTGATGATCTACGTGGTGATGGCGGCAGTGTTTGAGTCGCTGCTGTTCCCGTCGGCGATCATGAGCTGCGTGGTGTTCTCGATCCTGGGCGTGTTCTGGCTGTTCTGGCTCACCGGCACCGCGTTCACCGTCATGGCCTTCATCGGCATCCTGGTGCTGATGGGGGTGGTGGTGAACAACGGCATCATCATGGTGGAGCACATCAACAACCTGCGACGCTCGGGCATGAACCGCACCGACGCGCTGGTGGCGGGCAGCCGCGAGCGCCTGCGCCCGATCCTGATGACCATGGGCACGGCCGTGCTGGCGATGGTGCCGATCTCGCTCAGCGAGACGGTGGTGCTGGGCGGGCTGGCGTATTCGCCGATGGCGCGCGCG
>Ga0079224_100010142_pt1 | contig 12905 bp, 10 predicted proteins | sample Stecom2015_FD_80414 | JGI IMG/M metagenome (GOLD analysis project Ga0079224, IMG submission 80414) | Agricultural soil microbial communities from Utah to study Nitrogen management - Steer compost 2015 | ecosystem: Environmental > Terrestrial > Soil > Agricultural land | place: USA: Utah... | reverse complement strand
GGCGTGGGGCCGATCCGCGGCGCCGCCGGGCCCGGTCCCGCCCTTCCGGGCCGGTCCCCGCCGGTGGAGATCCGCGGGCGCCAGTTCGTGGATGGCGCGCTGCGGCGGACGATGCACGCGTCGGTGGCGCTGGACCACGGCGTGGACCTGCTGTTCGGGCTGAACCCGCTGGTGCCATTCGCCGCCGACCACGCCGATGGCCTGGACGCGCACCGCCCGGCGCGGCTCAGCGACGGCGGACTGCCGGTGGTGCTGTCGCAGACCTTCCGCACCCTGCTGCAGTCACGGGTGCAGGTGGGCATGGCCAAGTACCCCACCCAGTACGCCCACGCCGACCAGGTGGTGTTCGAGCCGGACCCGGACGACGCCGAGATGTTCTTCGCCAACGTCTTCAGCTACGCCTCGCGGCAGCGCATGTGCGAGCACGCCTACCACACCACGCTCCGCGACCTGTCGGCGCGCCGTGCCGAACTGGCCCCGGTCCTGCGCCGCCACGGCCTGTCGCTGCGCAAGGACGTGCTGGACGACCCCGCACGCGGCATGCTGGCCAGGCTGCCGCCACCGCCGCTGGGTGCAACCGAGGCCACCGCCCGCCTGCGCCGCGCCCTGGACGACCTGGCCAGCGAAGTCGGCTCGCGCTGACTCCCCTGGCCGGCGTGCCCGGTCTAGTGTGATTACTCCAGCGCCGCACGGCATGGTGGCGCCATGGACCGCCGCGCCCGCGGCGCCCTGTCCAGCCACGAGGAGGGTTCCATGGCCAAGTTCAAGTCCACCGCGAAGCCGGCATCCGGTACCGACAGCGTCCAGGCGCGCCTGGAAGGCGCGTCCCGATCGATCCTCGACCATGCCCAGCAGATCTGGCTGGCCGGCATGGGCGCCTTCGCCCGCGCCCAGGAGGAAGGCGGCAAGCTGTTCGACGCGCTGGTGCGCGAGGGCAGCACCCTCGAGCAGCGCACGCGGCGCATGGCCAGCGGCCAGGTGGACGCGGTGCGTGGCGCGATGGAGTCCAGTGTCGGCCAGGTGCGCGAGCGCGCCGCCGACACATGGGACCGGCTGGAGAAGGTGTTCGAGGACCGCGTCCAGCGTGCCCTGAACGGCCTGGGCGTACCCGGCCGCGCCGAGATCGAAGCGCTGACCGCCCGCGTCGAGGCCCTCACCGCGGAAGTGCGCAAGCTCTCGGCCGGCCGCAAGGCGCCGCGGCCGGCGCACGCGACCCATCCGACGGCCGCGCGCGCGCCGAAGGCCCCGGCCGCGGCCCGCAAGGCCCCCGCCAAGCGCGCCCGCGCGAGCAAGAAATCCGGCAGCTGAGCGCGCGCGACGCGCGCCACTGCCTCCGTTGAAGCCCGCCAGCCACCAGGTCGTCCGCCAAGCTCCCTCCCCTTGCGGCTTCCGGCTGGCGGGCCTCTTGTTTCCCGCTGCAGCGTCGTTCGCGGTTCCGTAACATGCGGGGCCCTGCCCCGCGCATGCCCGTATGACCGACTTCCTGCTCGCCGCCAGCCCCGCCACCCTTGCCGCGGCCGTGGCCGTCGTGGCCTTCGCCGTGGCCGCCCTTGCCATGGGCATCGCCCGGCGCCGGCGCGACGAGGCCCGGGCGGCGCTGGAAGCCCTGTGCGCAATGAAGTGGCGCGAGTTCGCGCACCACGTGGTCGGCGTGCTGTCCCAGCGCGGCCTGCGCCAGGACGACCTCGATCGCCGCCCCGGCGACGACGGGTTCGACATCCGCATGACGCGTGGCGCGGCCTCCTACCTGGTGCAGTGCAAGCAGGTGGGCCAGCGCCTGCTTGGCGAGCAGGCGGTGCGCAGTTTCGCCGGCATGGTCCGGCTGCAGGGCGCCGAGGGCGGCATCCTCGTCACCACCGGCGACGTCGCCGCCGCCGCGCGCCGCGCGGCGGCGGCGTCCGGCATCGAGCTGCTGTCCGGATACCAGCTGTGGCGCCAGCTCCGGCCGCTGCTGCCAGTGGACGTGGTGCGCGAGATCGAAGCCGCGGCGCGCGCCCGGCGCGGGCGCAAGGCCCTGCTCGCCGCTGGCGTGGGCGTTGCCGCCGGCGCCGCCACCTTCCTGCTGGCAGGCGCACTCGGCGCCGGCCCCTCGCCGGCGCCGGAGCCTGCCGCCGAAGCCGCGACGCCAGCCGCGCCGACCCCGGTGGTGCGCCCGGCCACGGAGCCCGGCGAGCAGTCGGGCGACACCATGCCGATGCAACTGCCCGACCCGACGCTTTCCGAGGCGGAACTGGCCGCCCGTCGCGCCGATGCCGAACGCAGCCTGCTCGAACTGCCGCAGGTGGCGGACGCGGCCTGGAGCACCCGTTCCACCATGGTGCTCAGGCTCCGCCGTGGCACCGACGGCGCCTTCCCCGAAGAGGTCGTGGAGGCAGCCTGCCAGCTGCTGGTGCGCTACGAGGAACTGCGCTACACGCGCATGCAGGTGCAGCTCTCCGAGCCACGCGACGAGGACGAGGCCCGGGTCCGCTGGCGCCAGTGCCGCTGAGGCACCGGCCGGTGCGGAGCCCGCCCGGCCGGAGCCTGCACCGTCGTTACCAGTGCACGCCGCGCATCAGTGCGGCGAAGGCGATCTGCTCGCTCGACGGCCGCTCCTCGCGCAGCGCCTTCTTGCCCTGGGCGGCGGCCGAGTCCGGGAACAGCTGGAAGGCCGTGTTCATCACCACCTCGTAGGCCTTCGGCGCCAGCGCGTTCAGCACCGAGGCGAAGATCCCGAGCCGGGTGGCAATGCGGGTCGGCCGCTCGATGATCGCCTGCACGACCATGTCCGCGGCCTCGTCCGGCGAGATGGTCGGCACCGACTCGTACATCTTGGTCGGCGCGATCATCGGCGTCTTCACCAGCGGCATGTTGATGGTGGTGAAGGCGATGCCCTGGCCGGAGAATTCGGCCTGGGCGCATCGACTGAAGGCGTCCAGCGCCGCCTTGGAGGCGACGTAGGCGGAGAAGCGCGGCGAGCTCGCCAGCACGCCGATCGAGGAAATGTTGATGATGTGCCCCCGGCGGCGTTCGGTCATGCGCGGCAGGAAGCCCATGATCAGCCGCAGCGACCCGAAGTAGTTGAGCTGCATGGTGCGCTCGAAGTCGTGGAAGCGGTCGTAGCTGAGCGCGATCGACCGCCGGATCGAGCGCCCGGCGTTGTTGACCAGGATGTCCACGCCACCGTGCTCCTCCAGCACCCTGGCGACGAGGCTGTCGCACTCCGCCATGTCGGAAAGGTCCGCGGTGTAGCAATGGCAATTGCCGCCCATGGCGCGGATCTCGTCGCGGGTGGCGATGAGCTCGTCCTCGCGGCGGGCCACGATCAGCACCTTGGCGCCGGCCTGGGCGATCTTGATCGCTGCGGCGCGGCCGATGCCGGAGGAGCCGCCCGTGACCAGCACCACCTTGCCCTTGGCACGGCTCTTGAGCGATCGGTCGAGGAACAGCTCGGGGTCGAGGTGGCGTTCCCAGTAGTCCCAGATGCGCCAGGCGTAGCTCTCGAGCTTCGGCAGTTCGATCCGCGAGCCCTTGAGCGCGCGTTCCGCCTCCCGGTTGTCGAACCGGGTGGGATAGGTGATGAAGTTGAGCGCCTCGCGCGGGATGCCGAGGTCCCTGAGCGCCATGTCGGTGAAGCGCTTCACCGGCGGCAGGTTGGCGGCGGCCGCGCGCAGCGAGGGCGGCACGAAGGCGAACATGCGCGCGTCCACGCGCATGGTCATCTCCGGCGCGTGGGCGGCGCGGCAGAAGGTGTTCATGAGCTCGCCGAAGCGCATCGGCTCCGGATCCACCAGGTGGAAGCAGCCGCCGTCCAGGCCGCGCTTGTGGGCGATGTGGTCGAGCGCGGCGGCAACGTAGTCCACCGGCACCACGTTGATGCGACCGCCCTCGATGCCGATCGTCGGCATCCACTGCGGCAGCATCTGCCTGAGCTTCTTGACCAGGGTGAACAGGTAGTAGGGGCCGTCGATCTTGTCGATTTCGCCGGTCCTGGAGTGGCCGATGACGATGGACGGGCGGTAGATGCGGAACGGCACCCGGCATTCGCGCCGCACGATCCCTTCCGATTCGTGCTTGGTGCGCAGGTAGGGATCGTCCAGGCCCTCGGCCTCGTCGAACATGTCCTCGCGGAACACGCCCGGGTACAGTCCGGCGGCGGCGATCGAGCTGACGTGGTGGAAGCAGCCGGCGCCGACGGCCTCGGCGAGTTCCACGGCGTGGCGGGTGCCGTCCACGTTGACCTGCTGCTGCAGCTCGGCGCCGGCCTTGAGGTCGTACACCGCGGCCAGGTGGAAGAAGTGCTTCACCTTGCCCTTCAGCTGCTTCAGCTGCGCCGCGGACACGCCCAGCCGTGGCTTGGCCAGGTCGCCCACCACCGCCACCACCCGCTTCGGGTCCCAGCCCTGGGTGGCGACCAGGGCGTCCAGCTTCTTCTGCGACTCCTTGCGCACCAGCACGTGCACGACGCTGCCCCTGCGCGCGAGCAGGCGGTCCATCAGGTGGCGGCCAATGAAGCCGGTGGCGCCGGTGACGAAATACGACATCGTGGTCTCCCCTGGGTGGTCTCCGCAGCCTGCCCTGCCCCGGCCGCGCCTCGGCCGACAAGATAGCCCGCAGGCCGCGGCATTGACCAGACGCACCGCGTTGACCCTGTCCCGGGTGCGTGCTAAGAACCGCGGCAATCCCCGACGCTCCGGAGCCCACCCATGTCCGACATCCAGGCGCAGTTCGAACAGGCTTCGAAGGACGTGATGGCGCTGTCGGAGGAGCCGGACAACAACACCAAGCTCAAGCTCTACGCGCTCTACAAGCAGGCCACCGAGGGCGACGTCTCCGGCCCCAGGCCCGGCTTCTTCGATTTCGTCGGCAACGCCAAGTACGAGGCCTGGGAGAAGGTGCGCGGCACCAGCCGCGAGGACGCGCAGAAGCAGTACGTGGCGCTGGTCGCCAGGCTCACCGGCTGACGGCAGGGAGCCGGGTCGCCGCCGTGGCGCGCCGCACCCGCGAGCGCATCCTCGAGGCCAGCCTCGCCATGTTCAACGAACGTGGCGAGCCCAACGTCACCACCAACCACATCGCCGACGAGCTGGACATCAGCCCGGGCAACCTCTACTACCACTTCCGCAACAAGGAAGACATCATCGAGCAGCTGTTCGTGGGCTTCGAACAGCGCATGGACGCGGCGCTCACGGTGCCGGAGGGGCGCGCGCCGGACCTCGAGGACATCTGGCTGCAGCTGCACCTGGTGTTCGAGTGCATCTTCGACTACCGCTTCCTGTACCGCGACCTGGTGGACATCCTGAGCCGCAGCCGCAAGCTCAGGATGCACTTCACGCGGATCCTGAAACGGGCCCAGGAGAGCGCCGAGACGGTGCTGCGCGGGCTGGTGGCGGAGGGGATCATGCGTGCCAGCCCGGCCGAGGTGGAGGCCACCGCCACCAACATCCTGCTGGCGGCGACCTTCTGGCTCGACTTCGCCAGCGTGCGCGGGGACCGGGACGAGAACCAGGCGATCCGGCGCGGGATCTTCCAGGTGATGATGCTGCTCGCGCCGTTCCTGCGCGACGCCGAGCGCCTGCACCTCAACACCCTCTCCCAGGCCTACCTGCGATGACGGGTTTCGCTCCGTAGCGCCAGCCGCCTCCGGGAATCGTTTCGCCGGAAAGGAAAACGCCCCGGCCGGTCGGCCGGGGCGCCTCCTGCTTTTGCCGCGCCTGTGGTCCAGGGCGGGGTGCGTGCCGGGGAGGCGGCACGCGAGGGGGACGGCTCAGGCCGCGCGGCGCGCGGACGTGCGGCTGGCCTTGCGGGCGCTCGTGCTGCGGCGTGCGGCGGGACGCTTGGCCGGGGCCTTCTTCTTCGCCGGCTTGGGCTGCACCAGGCCGATGCGGTCCAGCAGCGGCTGCAGGCCGGCCGGAGCAGCGGCGGCCAGGCGGGTGGCGCGCTCGGCGAACTGGCCGACCACCGGGCTGATCGCCTTGCGGGCACCGGCCAGGCGGGACTCGATGCGGTCGCGCACGCGTTCGCCTTCGGCGGCGACGGCCTCGCGCAGGGCGGCGGCGCGCTCACCGGCGGCCTCGACGGCCATGCGGGCCTGCTTGCGGGCCAGGGACACGGCGCCGATGCCGGCCAGGACCAGCTCGCGGCCGGTCGGTCGCGCACCGCGACGGATGGGGGTCTTCTTCGCCATGTGGGCTACCTCGTCGGAAAGGGGAGGCCGTCCATGGCCCGTCCGCCACCGTGTGGCGTGGGCGGCAGTGTCCCCGACCGCTGTCGAGCTTTCACACTAGGAATCCCGCCCCCGGTCAGCGGAAGTACGGGTTCGCGCCGGAGGCGTGGTCGGTGGCGTCGATGACCGCCGTGATCTCCGGGATCCGCGCCCGTAGGGTCTTCTCGACGCCGTTCTTCAGGGTCACGTCGATCATGCTGCAGCCATGGCACCCGCCGCCGAAGCGCAGCACCACGGCACCCTCGGCCGTGATCGCCTCCAGCTGCACGCGGCCGCCATGCGAGGCGATCTGCGGATTGACTTCCGAATCCAGCACCCAGCGCACGCGATCGACCAGCCCGGACCCGGCGCCGGGTGCCTGCCCCTTCAGCCGCGGAGCGCGGATCGTGAGCTGGCCGCCGGTGGCCGCCTTGGCGTAGTCGATCTCGGCATCCTCCAGCCAGGGCGCGCTCGCGGGCGGCACGAACACCGAGAAGCCCTTGCATTCCACCACCCACTCGTCGCCTTCCAGCTCGTCCTGGTCGCAGAACTCGAGGCGGCAGTCGGCCGCCGGCGTACCCGGCTGCACGGCAGTGATCCGGATGCCGGCGGTGTCGCCGCCCTGGCTGTCGATCAGCCGGCGGAAATGGGATTGGGCGGACTCGCTGATCTGGATCATGGGGCTGGTGGCAGTGCGCGGGACTCCATTGCGCATTCTAACCGGGTGCCGGTAAGCGCTTTGTTATGCTGGCGCATCGGCTTCCGGAGAGCGACATGGCCACACTGGACGAACTCGCCGCCCGCCATTGCCAAGCGCGCAAGGGCCCCGAGCACCGGATCCCGGATGCCGGGCTCGAGGCCGCGCTTGCGGTCCTGCCGGGCTGGGAGCTGGCCGGCGATCCGCAGGCGCTGCGCAAGGTGTTCCGCTTCGCCGACTACTACCGGACCATGGCCTTCGTGAACGCGCTGGCCTGGATCGCCCACGGCGAAGACCACCACCCCGACCTCGAGGTGGGCTACAACCGCTGCGTGGTGCACTTCTCCACCCACGACGTCGGCGGCATCTCCGAAAACGACCTGATCTGCGCCGCCAAGGCGGAACGCCTGGCTGCCAGCGCGCCGGGTTGATCCAGGTCCTGCGGCCACGCGCCGTACTGCTGCTGGCGGCGTTCGCGGCGCTGGCCTGGCTGCTGGCGCAGGCCTGCACCCTCGCCTGGCAGGCGGCCCGCGCCGAGGCAGACCTTCAGCGCAGCGCAGCCGGGCTCCCGGTCTATGCCTGGGACCTCTCGGACGCCGGTGCAGTGGTGGCACGCGGCAGCGAGGGACTGGACGCCGCTCGCTTCGACGCCGAGGGGCTGCACGTCGAGCCCGGTACCGGGGTGGTGGACCTGTCGCTCGCGCTGGATGGCCGGCCCGTGGCGGGTGCTTCCTACGGGGCAGCCGAGGTCCGGCTGGCGAGCGAAGGGCGGGCACGCGTGCTGCTGTTGGCGCCCGCCGCGGACGGCAGCGTGGCGGTCGTTGCGGAAACGGCCGTGGATGCGGGCGAGCACCGGCTGGTGCTCCCGCTCGATGCGTTCGCGATGGCGGCCGGGTGGCTGCGCATGCGCGTGGAGCGCAGCGCGGCCGGCGGACTGCTGTTGCGCCGCCTGTCGCTTGGCCATCCACACTGCGATGGCCGGGACGCTGCGCTTCCCGCGGACTGCGGCCCGGCGGCGCTCCGCGAACTGCCCTGGGCGTGGACGCCCGAGGCATTCCTGCGCACTCGCGACGCGGCGATGGCTGTGGCACCCGCCGCGCCGCTGGTGCCGGCCGGGACGCCACGCGTGCTCGGGCGCGCGTGGAGCGCGCTGCACGCAACGTGGTTCCATGGGCTTGCCTTGGGGCTGGGACTGGTGGTGCTCGGCTGGACCTTGCGGGCACGGTCGGTCGCCCGCAGCGCGGGCTCCGGCGACCCATCGGCGGCCGGGTCAGCCGCCGCGCGTGCGGACGCGGGCGGCGCGCGGATCGAGCTCGCGGTCCTGCTTGGGGTGCCGATGCTGGTCTTGCTGGCGGGACAGCCGGACCGGCACGACCATCCGCTGGTGCTGCTGGCGCTGCTGGCGGGGTTCGCGGCGGCACTGTTGCATCCGGGCGGACGGCGCGACTGGCGCTGGCTGGGAGACCGGGCGGCATGGCTGGCCGCCGCCCGGCTCACCGCGGTCGGACTCCTCGTCATCGCCGCCATCACGCTGCTGGCAGGCGATCGCGCGGGCGAGTGGCGCCCGCAGCGGCTGCCGCGCTACCTCGCATGGGCACTGCTGCAGCAGGCGCTGCTGCTGGTGGCGATCATGCCGCGCCTGCTGCGCGGCGGCGGCGATCCGCGCCTCGCCGCCGCCTGCGCTGGCGGACTGTTCGCACTGTTCCACCTGCCGAACTTCGGCTTGATGCTGGCGACGCTCGTGGCCGGCACTGCCTGGGCCCTGCAGGGCCACCGCCACGGCGCGCTGCTGCCGCTTGCGCTCTCGCACGCAGTGCTGGGCAGCCTGCTGGCCTGGGCGGCAACGCCCTGGCTGCTGCGCTCGGCCGAAGTCGGCGGTCGCTACTGCATCTGAACGCCGCGCTTCAGGCCAGCGCGTCCAGCACCGCCGCCAGCTCCGGCGGCAATGGTGCATTGAGCAGGTACGGCCGTCGACCGCGATCGAGCGCGAACTCGATCATGGACGCGTGCAGGAACAGCCGCTTCAGTCCGGCCTTCTCGCGCAGGCGACGGTTGGCGTCGCGGTCGCCGTACTTGTCGTCGCCGGCCACCGGGTGGCCGATGTGGGCCGCGTGCACGCGGATCTGGTGGGTACGGCCGGTCTCGATCGCGACCTCGACGAAGCTGTGCCCGCCGCGGCGCTCGACCAGCCGGAAATGGCTGACCGACTCCTTGCCTTCATCGCCCACCCGCACCATGCGCTCGCCGCCCAGCTTCGATCGCTCGAGCGGCAGGTCCACGGTGAAGCCGCCGCCCGCCAGCTTGCCGACCAGCAACGCGAGGTAGCGCTTGGCGACGCCGTGGCCGTCGCGAAGCAGCGCCTGCAGCTCGAGCAGGGCGGCGCGCTTCTTGGCCACGACCAGCACGCCGCTGGTGTCGCGATCCAGCCGGTGCACCAGTTCCAGCGCTTGCCCCGGGCGCAGCGCGCGCAGCAGTTCGATCGCGCCGAAGCTGACCCCGCTGCCGCCATGCGCGGCGATGCCGCTCGGCTTGTCCACCGCCAGCAGCCAGTCGTCCTCGAACAGCACCGAGGCGGCCATCCGTTCCAGCTGGCCCTTGGGCGGCCCGGCCTCGCGGGCTGCGCCGGGGTCGCCCAGCCGGACCGGCGGCAGGCGTACCTCGTCGCCGGCCTCGAGCCGCTGCTCGGGTTTCGCCCGCCGACCGTTGACCCGCACCTGGCCGGTCCGCAGCACCCGGTAGACCAGGCTCCGCGGCGCGCCTTTCAGCTGTCCCAGCAGGTAATTGTCCAGCCGCTGGCCGGCCCGGTCCGCGTCCACCCGGACCAGCCGCACCCCGCCACCCGCCCCCTTCGCGGGGCCGTCATCGTCCCTGTTTGCCGCCATGGCCCCTCATTGCTACACTGGCGCCGCGAGAGTGTCATCCCGTTTTTGCTGGTCGCTCAAACACTTGGCGGACAGCTCTGGCGGAAGCTGGGTGTCTTTTGCGATGCAGCAACGCACCGCGCCCGATCGGGCCATGGTAAACGCATCGCGGCATCGCCCGCCGGAATCGGGTCAATCGCACGGAAACTGCTGACGCGATCGGCGGGTTTCCGGCACGGAAGCCGGAATGGCGCAGGTCGCCCGTCCGGATTGGATTTTTTTGTAGCGCTCCCGCGGGCGGATGCCCGTCGGTCGGTTTAGCGCTGGAGTTCTTGCCAACCGGCGGCGCCGCGCAAGCGCGCCCCGCCGGACCGAAAACGCCGGCGTTCCTCGCGGTAGAGCGCGTGAGGAATGACAATGAAGCGTATCCTGATCAACGCGACGCAGCAGGAAGAGTTGCGAGTCGCGATCGTCGATGGCCAGACGCTGTACGACATCGACATCGAGCAGCCCGCGAAGGAACAGAAGAAGAGCAACATCTACAAGGGCAAGATCACCCGCATCGAGCCCTCGCTGGAAGCCTGCTTCGTCGACTACGGCGCCGAACGCCATGGCTTCCTGCCGCTGAAGGAAATCTCCCGCGACTACTTCCAGGACGGGGTGGACCCGCACAAGGGCACCATCAAGGAGCTCCTGCGCGAGGGCCAGGAAGTCGTGGTCCAGGTGGACAAGGAGGAGCGCGGCAACAAGGGCGCCGCCCTCACCACCTTCATCTCCCTTGCCGGCCGCTACCTGGTGCTGATGCCGAACAGCCCCAAGGCCGGCGGCGTGTCCCGCCGCATCGAGGGCGACGACCGACAGGCCCTCAAGGAGGCCATGGACGCGCTGACCATCCCCGACGACATGGGGATCATCGTGCGTACCGCCGGCGTCGGCCGCGACGCCGATGAGCTGCAGTGGGACCTCGATTACCTGCTGCAGGTCTGGAAGGCGATCACCGACGCCGCCCTCTCCCGCCCCGCCCCGTTCCTGATCTACCAGGAAAGCCGCCTGATCATCCGCGCCCTGCGCGACTACCTGCGCGCCGACGTGGGCGAGATCCTGGTGGACAGCGAGGAGGTCTTCGAGGACGCGCGCGAGTTCATGCAGACGGTGATGCCGCAGAACCTGCGCAAGCTCAAGCTGTACCGCGACACCACGCCGCTGTTCAACCGCTTCCAGATCGAAAGCCAGATCGAGAACGCCTACGAGCGCCAGGTCCGCCTGCCCTCGGGCGGATCGATCGTGGTGGACCACACCGAGGCCCTGACCGCGGTGGACGTCAACTCGGCGCGCGCCACCAAGGGCAGCGACATCGAGGAAACGGCGTTCAACACCAACCTCGAGGCGGCCGAGGAAGTCGCGCGCCAGCTGCGCCTGCGCGACCTTGGCGGCCTGATCGTCATCGACTTCATCGACATGTCCTCCAGCCGCCACCAGCGCGAGGTCGAGGAGCGGCTGCGCAACGCGCTGAAGATGGACCGCGCCCGGGTGCAGCTGGGCCGCATCTCCCGCTTCGGCCTGCTGGAAATGTCGCGCCAGCGGCTGCGCCCCTCGCTCGGCGAGTCGAGCCAGGAGGTCTGCCCGCGCTGCAGCGGCCACGGCCGCATCCGCAGCGTCGAGTCGCTGTCGCTGTCCATCCTGCGGCTGTCCGAAGAGCACGCCATGAAGGAGAACACCGGCCAGGTGCTGGTGCAGGCGCCGCCGCAGATCGCCAACTACCTGCTCAACGAGAAGCGTCGCGCGATCAGCGAGATCGAGGCCCGCCACAACGCGCCGATCGTGATCGTGGCGGACGACAAGCTGGAAACCCCGCACTTCGAGGTCACCCGCATCCGCGAGAACGAGCTGGGCGAGGAAACCTCGCGCCCCAGCTACCACCGCACCACGCCGCGCAAGCTGGAAACCCATGCCCTGACGCGCGCCAACCTCAACATCCCCGACTTGCCCGCGGTCACCAACGTCCGCCCGGCCGCTCCGGCACCGCTGCGCGAAGAGACCGAGGAAGCGCCGGCGCCCGCGGCCGCCGTTCCGGCGCGAAAGCCCGGCCTGCTGGCGCGGATCGCCGCCTTCTTCGGCGGCGGATCGCCATCGGCGGTGGCTGCACCGACCGTCGCTCCGGCGCCGACGGGGCGCGATGGACGCAATGGCCGCAAGGACAAGGACGCCCGCCGTACGCGCGACGAGGATCGGCAGAAGGGCCGCAAGCGCCAGCGCGGTGAGCGCGACGAGGGGCGGCGGGAGGAATCCCGCGGCCAGGACGCACGCCGCGAGGATGGGCGCGCCCGCGACGACGCCCGTGGCGGCGAGCGCCGCGACGGCCGCAAGCAGGAACGCCGCCAGAAGCAGGAGGCCCGCGCCGAACGCCAGGGTGGCCAGCGCGAGGCACGCGCCGAGCAGCAGCGTGGCCAGTCGAAGCCGGTCGCGCCGGCACCGGCCACCGAGGCCCAGCAGCCTGCGGCGGCAGCGGGCGCGGCAGCCGCCGTTGCCGCGCCGATCGCGGATACCGCTGCCCCGGCACCGCAGCCGGCCAACGAATCCACGGCCGCAATGAGCGGGGCGCCCGCCGCTGGCGCGCCCGAGGCACAGGACGACGCCACCGGAACCGGCACCAAGCGCCGTCGCGGCCGCCGCGGTGGACGCCGCCGCCGTCGCCAGGAAGGTGGTGATGCGGCAAGCCCGGCCGCCGGCAACGGCGCCGAGGCACCGCAGGAGGGTGGCGATCGGGAGGAAGCGGCTGCCGCGCCTGCCGGTCGCGACGAGCGTCCGCGGGGCGCGGGCCGCGACCCGCGTCCTGCCGAGCCGGCTGCGACCCCTCGGGATGCGGGTTCCGCTCCCCCGGCACCGCCGGTCCAGCAGGCATCGCTGCCGTTGTCCCAGTCGCAGCAGGCAGGGCAGCGGCCCCAACAACCGCCCCAGCAACCGTCGCCGATCGCGCCGCGCGTGCCAGTCGAGCCCGGCCCGCCCCCGCCGCGGCCGGCCGAGACAGCAGCTCCCGCGCCGGTCGGACCGGGTTCGGCGTCCATGCCCGCGGTCCCCGCACCCACTGCACCGAGAGCACCAGTCGCACCGGCGGCTCCGGCCGCTCCGATCAGCGTGCCGGAACGGACGGCGCCCGCCCACG
>Ga0079224_100010141_pt1 | contig 12905 bp, 13 predicted proteins | sample Stecom2015_FD_80414 | JGI IMG/M metagenome (GOLD analysis project Ga0079224, IMG submission 80414) | Agricultural soil microbial communities from Utah to study Nitrogen management - Steer compost 2015 | ecosystem: Environmental > Terrestrial > Soil > Agricultural land | place: USA: Utah... | reverse complement strand
GCCCCCGCGGGCGCGTCGCCGTCAGCTACGACGAGGCCTGGGACGAGGTCCTGCTGGCGCGGCTGCGCCGGGTGGCGGCCGCCGGACGGGTGCCCGAGCACCACCCGGTGGCGGTGCTCGCCCGGCACGACCGCGAGCACGGCACCCGCCACGTCGAGACGCTGCGCGCCTGGTTCGAGGCGCGGGAGGACCACCGGGCCGCCGCCGCCCTGCTGGGCGTGCACCCCAACACCGTCCGCTACCGGATGCGGCGCATGGCCGAGGTCGCGCACGTCGACCTGGAGCACCCGCGCACCCGGCTCGCCCTCGCCATCGCGCTGGCGGTCGCGGACGACGGTCCCCTTGTTCCAGGCGAACAGTCCTGACCCGCGGTTTTGTCCGCCGCGAACAGAGCCCTCCGGGGAATCGTCCGTCATCCTCGGGACAGAGGGATGGAGAACGGCGGTTCGCGGGGGTGGCGATGAGTGGGACGAACGACAGGAGCGCGCCGCGCACGGCGGTGGTGGTCGGGGCCGGGATGGTCGGCCTGTCCACGGCCTGGTTCCTCCAGGAGCGCGGCGTCGAGGTGACCGTGGTGGACCGCGACGCCGTGGCGGCGGGCGCGTCGTGGGGCAACGCGGGATGGATCTCGCCGGGACTGTCGATCCCGCTGCCCGAACCGTCGGTGCTGCGCTACGGGCTGCGGTCGCTGCTGGACCGCAACGCCCCCCTGTACGTTCCGGTCCGCGTCGACGTGGGGCTCTGGTCGTTCCTGCTGCGCTTCGCCGCGCACTGCACCATGCGGTCGTGGCGGCGGTCGATGCGGGGGTTCATCCCGGTCAACTCGCAGTGCCTGGACGCCTACGACCAGCTCGCCGAGGCCGGGATCGCCGCGCCGACCGTGGAGGCGCCGATCATGGCGGCCTTCGAGAAGCGCGCGCAGGCCGCGGACCTGCGCCACGAGTTGGCGCTGATCCGCGACTCGGGGCAGGACATCGGTTTCGCCGAGTTGACCGGGGAGGAGTTGCGGGAGCGGATGCCGCAGGTCTCCGAGCGCGTGGAGACCGCGATCCGGCTGGACGGGCAGCGCTACGTGGACCCGGGGGCGTACACGAGGGCGCTGGGCGAGGCGGTGGAGAAGCGCGGCGGAACCGTCCGCGGCGCCTTCACCGTCACCGGCATCCGGCCCGAGGGCGGCGCGATCGCGGTCCGCTCCTCGGCGGGGGAGAGGGTCCTCGGCGACGTCGTGGTGCTGGCCGCCGGGTCGTGGGTGACCGGCCTCGCCCGCAGGCTGGGCGTGCGCACCCGGGTGCAGGCGGGCCGCGGCTACTCGTTCACCGTGCCCACCGACCAGCCCGTGCCGGGGCCGCTGTACCTGCCCGCGGTACGCGTGGCCTGCACCCCCTACCAGGGCAAGCTGCGGGTCGCGGGCACCATGGAGTTCCGCGGCCCGGACGACCCCCTGGACCGGGACCGGATCGCGGCGATCATCGCGTCGGCGCGGCCCCTGACGCAGGGCGTGTCCTGGGAGGAGCGTTCCGACGAGTGGGTCGGCCCGCGCCCGGTCACCCCGGACGGGCTGCCGCTGATCGGCGCGACCAAGGCGCCGGGGGTCTACGTCGCGGGCGGCCACGGCATGTGGGGGCTGACCCTGGGGCCGGTCACCGGCCGCCTGCTCGCCGAGGAGATCGTCACGGGCAGACGGCCGGAGGCGCTGGCGGCGTTCGACCCGCTGCGCTAGTACGGCGCTCACCGACGATCCTGCTTCCGGGGTCGCACCCGTGCCTCGGGTGCGGCCCCGGCGTCGTCCCGGACGGGGGCGGCCCCGGCTCTCGCGGTGGCCCGCTCCCGGCCCGGGGGTCCCGCCCGACCGCCGGGGGCTCGGGCGGGAACACCCCACCGCCTCCCCGCCGGAACCGCGGTGCGGGAACCCTCGCGGGGCATCGGGGGTGCGGGAACCGCCGGAAGCCCGCCCGGTCCGCTCCGGGCCGCCGCCACGACCGGGGCCACCACTCCCGGCAGAAGACCGACCGGCGCCGTCACGACCGCCCGCACGGCCGCGGCCAGGGGCGGGGTGATCCATCTCTCCCCGGGGACGATCGTATTTGTACTTTTGTACATGTACGTTTGTACCAGAAAGGGGTGGGTTCCGTGGTCGAGCAGACCGACCGAGGGCGGGCGCGCCGCCGGGCGATCGTCGAGGCAGCCGCGGCGCTGATCGCCGAGCAGGGAAGCGTCGACCTGACGCACCGGCGGGTGGCCGCGCACGCCCAGGTGCCCCTCGGGGCGACCACCTACTACTTCTCCTCCCTGGAGGAGTTGCGGGTGGAAGCCCTCCAGCACCTGGCCGACCAGCTCGACGAAGAACTGGCCGAGGTGCGGCGGGCGCTGGCCGACAGCGGCGGCGACCCCGTCGCGCTGGCCCGGACACTGCACGCCTACCTGAGCGACCGCGCCCAGGTCCGGGCCGACGCCGCACTGTACTTCGCCGGAGCCCGCAGCCCCGAACTGCGCCCGCTGGCGCTGCGCTGGTTCGACGGGCTCGTGGAGATCCTGTCGGCCCACACCGGCCCGGACGCCGCGCGGGCGGTCGCGGTGTTCGCCGACGGCGCGACCGCGCACGCCGTGCTGCACGACGAACCGCTGGACACCGCCGCCCTGGCCCGTGCGCTCACCGCGCTGATGCGCCCCCACGCTCCCGAAGACGAGAAACGAGGCGGAGGATGAGCATCCCGGACACCCCGCTGACGGTCCCGGCCCTGTCCGCCCGGCGCCGGTGGGCCTGCCTGGCCGTGCTCTCGGCCAGCCTGCTGGTGGTCACGATGGACATGACCATCCTCAACGTGGCCCTGCCCGACCTGGCGGCCCACCTGAGGCCCACCGCGGACCAGCAGTTGTGGATCATCGACGTCTACTCCCTCGTCCTCGCCGGACTGCTGGTGCCGATGAGCGCCCTGGCCGACCGCTGGGGCCGCAAGAGGCTCCTGCTGACCGGGTTCGCGGTGTTCGGCGGGGCCTCGCTGCTGGTGCTGGCCGCCGACAGCCCCGCCGCCGTCATCGCGGTCCGCGCCCTGCTGGGCGCGGGCGGAGCCATGATCATGCCCACCACCCTGTCGATGATCCGCAGCGTGTTCACCGACCCCCGCGAGCGCGCCACCGCGCTGGGCGTGTGGGCGGCCGTCTCCTCGCTGGGCATGGCGGTGGGGCCCATCGTGGGCGGGCTGCTGCTGGAGAACTTCTCCTGGCCCGCGGCGTTCCTGGTCAACGTGCCGCTCATGGTCGCGGGCCTGGTCGCGGGCCTGGTCCTGCTGCCCGAGGTGCGCGACCCGTCGCCCGGCCGCTGGGACGCGGTGGCCACCGTGCTGTCCATGGCGGGCATGGTCGCCCTGGTCTGGGCGATCAAGCACTTCGCCAAGGAGGGGGCGACCGACCCGGCCGCCTGGGCCGCGCTGCTGGCCGCGCTGGCGCTGCTGGGCTGGTTCACGGTGCGCTGCCTGCGCCGCCCCGATCCGCTGCTGGACGTGCGGCTGTTCACCCGGGCCCCGTTCACCGCCGGTGTCGTGGCCGCGCTGACGTCGATGTTCGCGATGGCCGCCGTGCTGCTGCTGGTCGTCCAGTGGCTCCAGCTCGTCGAAGGGCTCTCGCCCCTGCGTTCCGGGATCTTCCTGCTGCCGATGGCCGCGGCGGCCGCGCTCGCCTCCGTGCTCGCCCCGGCGCTGGCCGTCCGGATCGGTGCGAGCGTCGTGCTGGCGGGCGGACTGGCCGCGGCCGGAGTGGGCTTCCTGGCCCTCTACGCGGCCCCCGGGCCGCTGTCCTACCCGGTGGTCCTGGTCACCCTGGTCCTGCTGGGCGCGGGAGCGGGGTCGCTGGCCATCGGCTCGGCCATCATCATGTCGGGCACCCCCCAGGCCAAGGCGGGCAACGCCGCCGCCATCGAGGAGACCGCCTACGACCTGGGCGGCGCGCTGGGCGTGGCGGTCCTGGGCAGTGTCGCCTCGGTCGTCTACCGCATCCACCTGGACACCGCCGCCCTGACCGGCCCGGCCCTGGACTCCGGTCAGGTCCGGGCCGCGGAGGAGTCCCTGGGCGCGGCCCTGGAGATCGCCTCCCGCACCGGAGCCGCCGAACTCGCCGCCCGCGCCCGCGACGCCTTCACCGACTCCCTGACCCAGACCGGACTGGTCGGCGGCCTGGTCATGCTCGCCGCCGCGGCGGTGGTGTTCGTCCTCGTCCCCAGGGATCTCGACCTGACCGACCAGCACCACTGACCCGCCCCGGGGGCAGTGGTGCCACGGAAGCGCCCCGGGCGGGCGGCCCGGGGCGGGGAGGGGGTTATTCGACCAGGGTGATCGCCTGCACCGGGCAGCCCCGGGCGGCGTAGGCGACCGCCTCGCGGTGCTCGGGCGCGGGCTCGGGGACGTGGTGGAGCACCTCCTCGTCGTCGAAGGAGAAGACCTCGGGCGCGTCGAACGCGCAGAGGCCGTGGTTGCGGCAGCGGTCCAGGTCGACGTGGACTCTCATCGGCGGACTCCTGACGGTGGAAGGACGGGGGTGACAGGCGGGTTGAACCTGGAGCGCTGGACGCCGCCGCGGGCGACCGGACCCGCCCCCGGAGCCTCGACGACCTCGGTGACCGTGAACTCCACGGCGCGCCGCGTCCCCGGGACCTCGACGTCCCACAGGAGGCGCGCGGTGCCGGTGAGGTGCAGCAGGTCTCCCGTCTCCCAGTCGGGCACGAGCAGTCCGGCGCCGGGGTTGACCGCCAGGTTGCCCAGGGTCATGAGCATGGCGTTGCCGACGTAGTCGGGCCAGACGAGCCGGTCGGGGGCGAGCGGTCGCAGGAAGCCGGGGTCGCCGCCCCGGTGGCTCGCGTCGGCGTTGCCCGCGTCGTCGGACGTGGCGACGTAGAAGGTGTCGGCCCGGGCGAGGAGGGCGCGCTGGCGCGCGTCGAGCCCGGTGCTGCGCCGAGGTTCGCCCGCGCTCGCGCGGGCGGGCGTCTCGGGGGCGCGCCGCTGGATGTACTTGGGGCAGTTGGCGTAGACCTGGTCGGCGGTGATCCGCAGGCCGCCGCCGAACGGGCGCGCGACACCGTTGAGCCGCATGCGCCTGCGGGTGACCGGTTCGACGGCCACCGTGCCGACCCGGACGGAGTCCGCGGCGAGCGTCTCGGCGAGCGGGTCCCCGGCGCGCGGCGCGGCGGCGACCTCCAGGGTCCGCTCGTCGGGCACGCGCAGGAACCCCGGAGGGCCGGTCAGCAGCGAGCACCACATGCGGCCGCGGCCGTCGGCCGCCCCCACGACGAGCATCGGCTGCCGGGCGAGGAAGTCGGCGGCCACTTTCGGGACCGTTCGCGCGACCGCCCGGGCGGAGTGGTCCGCCTGGGCGGTCAGACCGGCCCGCTCCTGGACCGCGCGCTCGCCCCGGTGGTAGGGGGTCATCCCGGATCGTCCCTTCGGCGGTGGAAGGCGCGGTGCCCCCGCGGGGGCACCGCGCGGGCGGTCAGAAGAAGCCGCAAGTGGGTGCGGCGGGGACGGGGGCCGTGGCGTCTTCCGCGCCGGTGGGCGCGTAGATCTCCAGGCGGATGCCGTCGGGGTCGTAGAAGAACACGCCGCCGGAGGCGGTGCCCTCGCCGTGCGGGACGACGCCGTCGTAGGCGAAGTCGGCGGACGCCTCCCGGAGGCGCTGCTCGGCGGCGCGGACCTCCGCCATGGAGTCGACCTGGAACGACAGGTGGTGAAGTCCGGCGGTCCGCGGGGCGAAGGGCGCGTCGCCCTGCGGCCAGAGGGTCAGCACGAGTTGGCCGTCGCGGCCGAGGAAGGCGAACTCCCGCCCCGGCTCCGTGCTCTCGTTCAGCACCTCGAAGCCGAGGGCGCGGACGTAGAAGTCGACCGAGCGGCCGACGTCGGTGACGGTCAACCCCACGTGACCGGTCCGCAGATTCGACGGCGCCATGGCACACCTCATCTCGTCGGGGTCCGAAGCCTCATCGGACTAACTCCCAAAGTAGACTTTAAAGGTTAGTTCTCGACTGATCAACCACTGAAAGTCATTTAGGGGGTTAGTTGTGGGGGAGTCGGCCGCCCGCAGGCCGGTGAGGGGGCGGCGGGATAGGCTGCGAACAGCGAGTCCCCCTTCCGGCAAGGAGACACCGATGGCCGCACCGAGCGCGACGCCCACGCGACCGCTCGTCGGCGAGCCGATCGCCCTCGACCTGCTCAACACCCGGTGGGTCGCGGGCTCCACCGGCTACGACCTGCTGGAGACCCTCGACGGGCTCCGGCGGTGGCTCGACGACGTCGGCTTGGCCGGGCGGTGCCCGGTCGACCCCCCCGCGCTCGCCCGCCTCGTGCACACGCGCGACGTCCTGGAACGGCTGGTCGACGGTCCCGGCGACCCCGGCGCGGCCGAGGAACTCAACGCGGTGCTCGCCCACGGCCGGGTGCGCCGGTCGCTGCGCTCGGGCGTGCCCGAGGAGACCGTGGAGTTCGACCACCCCTCGTGGTCCGCGGCGTGGACGGCCGCCGACAACTACCTGGCCCTCCTGGCGGACCGCCCCGACCGCGTCCGGCGCTGCGCCAATCCCGCGTGCGTCCTGCACTTCCTCGACACGTCCAGGAACGGCACCCGGCGCTGGTGCTCCATGGCGGGGTGCGGCAACCGCGCCAAGGCCGCCCGGCACCAGGCCCGGACCCGGGACGGCCGAGGAGCCTGAACCCCGCCGCTCCGACCGCCCGGGCACGGCGGTGTAAGCTGTCTCCTCCCCGGCCCCGGGAGGGCGGAAAGCGCTACCACTGCCTGCGGTTCCGGCGAGGAACGGGGCGGCGCACGTTTCCGCGGCCGGGTACCGGATACCGGTGCACGCACGGACACCACACCGGAGAGGGGGAGCGCGATGCGCGATTCCGGTGCCGACGGAGCCGCAGACCCGGAACAGGGCCTCGCAGCCCGGAGGGCACTGCCGTCCCTCTCCTTCGGCACGCTCGTGTTCTGGGGGGCCTTGGCGATCTCGCTCGTCTTCGTCCTCGGCTTCGTGGTGGGGCCGCTCACGCGACTGGTCCCGTTCCTCGTCTTCCTTCCCGCGATCGTCGCGGGCGTGGGCACGATCTGGCAGACCGCGACCATCTCGGTGTGGATCTTCCTGGTGGAGGTCGCGGCCTTCACCTACCAGGGAGGACTCTCCGGAGTCGACGTCTACCCGCTCGTGCTCACCGCGTCGTTCGGCGGGCTGAGCATCGCGGTCTGCTGGTACCGGATCCGCCACGGCGAGGAGGCGCACCAGCGGCGCTCCCGCGAGGAGGAGGTCCGCCGCCTGCGGTCGACCGTGGCGGAAGTGCAGCGGCGCATCCTCCGCGTCCTGCCCGCGCGGGTCGGCGGCATCGTCGTGGACGGCCGCTACCGGCCGGTCGAGGAGGACCGGATGGTCGGCGGCGACGTCTACGAGGTGGTGAACTCCCCGCACGGCGTGCGGGTGCTGATCGCCGACGTGCAGGGCAAGGGCCTGACCGCCGTCGGCACCGCGTTCTCCGTGCTCGGGGCGTTCCGCAGCGCCGCCTACCGCAAGAGCGACCTCAACGAGCTGGTGGAGATCATGGAGGACGCGGTCATCCAGTACAACTCCTACGCGAGGCAGGTCGAGGAACCCGAGCGGTTCGTCACCGCGCTCATCCTCGACGTCGACGAGCGGGCCCGGGTGCGCTTCGTCAACTGCGGACACGTCCCGCCCTACCTGGCGGGCCACGGCCGCACCGGACCGGTCACCCAGGCCGAGCCCGACCCGCCCCTGGGCCTCGGCGGGCTCGTGCCGGGGCCCCGCACCGTCGAGGAGTTCGACCTGCCGTCCGGGGCGGCCCTGCTGCTGTGCACCGACGGCGTCACCGAGGCCCGCGACGGGAACGGCGCCTTCTACCCCCTGGCGGAGCGCCTGAACCGCTGGCAGGACGTTCCCCCGGGGCGGATCATCGAGACGCTCGCCGAGGACCTGCGCGGCTTCACCGGGGACCGCTACCGCGACGACGTCACCGCGCTGACCCTGTACCGGGCGACGGGGACGGCACCGGCGGTCGAGACGGGACGCCCGGTCGGCTGAGGCCCCGGCAGGCGCTCCTCGGCCGCCGGTCGCCGCCCCGAGGGAAGTCCGCAGTCGATACTGCTCCCCGCCCCGCCGCCCGGGTCCGTGCCGGCGGTCTCCCAGGCGGCGACCACCACCGGTGCGGCGCGGGCCGAGCCCGCACCGCTGGTGAGGCTGGACGGTTCGACGGCCTCCGCCTGCTCGGTGGAGCAAGCGGTCGGGACGGCGGACGCGGTGAGAGCGAGCAGGGCCGGGGGAAGTGTCGGGGGACGGCGCGCACGGTGTGCTCCTGGTCTCGGCCCACCTGTCCGGCTCTTCCCCGACGGCGGAGGCTCCCGCCGCGCGGCCTCATCGGGGCATGGCCGTCTCCTGCGGGGCCGCGCTCTCCGACTCCTCGGGGTACTCGCAGGTCAGGTCGATCTCTTCGGTGGGGCCGGCCTTGGACGTGGCGGTCATGCAGGCGCGGCCGTGCGTGTCGGTGAACGTCACCAGTTGGATGCGGCTGTTGTCGGAGTCCGCGTCGGGGTCGGGGGGCGACTGCCGCACCGCCGGGCCGGGCTCCCGGCCCGGGGGCGGGTAGTCGCAGTCGATGCTGCTCTCGTCGACCGCACCGGTGCCCAGGGTGGTGGCGACGAGGGTGCAGGCGCGGCCGTGCGCGTCGACCACGGTGACCAGTTCCGTCCAGTCCCACTCCTCCTCGGGGGCGGGGTCGGGGAACACCCGCCGGTCCGCGCGCACCGGCGCCGCCCCCTCCGGGAGGAACTCGCAGTCGACGCTGCTCTCGGTCTCGTCCCCCCTGGAGGTGTACTCGGTCCCCTCCGTGGCGAGGACCACCAGCGCCGTGCAGGCGGCGCCGTGCTCGTTGGTGAAACTCACCAGATGCACGGTCTCCGCCGAATCGACCGTGCAGGCGGTCGAGACGAGAAGTGCCGCGGCAATGGTCGGGAGTGAGATTCCTCGGACGCTCGCTCGCATTTTCTGCTCCCCGGTCGTGGCTTCCTCTGTGACGTATTCGGTGCGGGGCGAGTTCCCGGGCCGCGCCATTGGCGTCAAGGAAGTCCGGCGTCGGAGCAGCCGCGGAAAGTCAGTCAAGGTAGACCTCGATTCCATAAATGAGGAGGGCGAGCAGGAGCACCGAGACGATTCCCACCGCGGCCTGGACGGCGACGCGGAACAGCACACGGTCGCCGCCCGGGGGCTCCCCCCGCTGCTCGGCGGGCGCCTCCCGGGGCTCCTCCACCGGCGGGCCGTGCCTGGCCACGATCTTCTCGGAGAAGGCGCGCAGCCCGTCCAGCGCGGCCTTCCCCTCGGCGCTGGCCAGCCAGCCGAGCGCGTCGAAGTCCCGGTCGGCGCTGGCCAACTGCTTCCTGCGCGCCTCCAGTTGGTTCTCCAACGCGCCGATGTTCGCCCGCAGTTCCGCCTTCTCCCGCCGCAGCCGCTCCGTCTCGCGCCGGGAGGCCGCCAACGCGTCGTCGGCGTCCTCCAGCCTGCGTTGCAGGAGGCGGTCCTCCCGGGTGCTCAACATCTCGACACCGAGGTGGAGGGCGAAGATCAGCACGCCGCAGGCGATCATCAGGCCGCGCTGGGACCAGGGGGACCCTTCGAGGGTGCCGACGAAGTCACCGGAAAGGCCGAGCATCGCGGCCGTGGCCAGAAGGGCGGTGCGGATTCCCACGCGGAACCGGACGAGGAAACTGATGGTGTACCCCTGTTGTCTCGCCGAATGACGCTCGCCACGATCCTGCCACCCAAGGCGATCGGCGGCCAAGGAGAATTTCGGAATTCGGGAGGGAATGGCCGGGACCGGGACGGGGGCCAGGCCACCGGCAGGGCGGCGGCGAACGCGACCACGCCCACCTGCGCCACCAGGCCGGTGACCGCCACGGTCCGGGCGAAGACCGCGCGGCTTCGGGGAACCCGCGCGGTCCGGGTCAGACGCCCAGACCGGTCAGGCGGAGCCAGCCGCTGTCGTTGCAGCTGATGTCGCGGGCGGCCAGGTCGTCCGCCGGGGTCTTCGCGCCGCGGGCGGTCAGCTCGGCGACGATCAGACGGGCCGCCTCGGCCGCCGACGCGCGGGTCGGCTCCGGGAAGGACGCCTGCCACCAGGACCCCTCCTGCTTCTGCCAGCCGCGGTCCCGCAGGGTGGTGGCCTCCTCGGAGCCGCCGCCGCAGTCGTCGACGCCCACCCACAGACCGGAGGAGGGGGCGAAGGAGACCCGCAGTTCCCCTCTCCGGCCGGTGCGGTTGGCGATCGTGAAGGCCGCCCAGTCCCGGCCGAGCTGCGCGGGAAGCTGCTCGGTCAGGGCGGCCAGCAGCAGCTCCAATGCCTCCTGGAGGTGCTCCATGGACGCGGCGATCCGTTCGCCGGGAAAGGCGTTGAGGTTGTCGCCCGGCCCCCGCCGGTCGAGCTGCCACAGGTAGGGCAGCACGGCGAAGTCGGGGGGTTCGGAGGCCGACCACGCGCCGCCCCACTTGAAGGCGAGGTGCTCCTCGTCCTCCAGCTCCTGGGTCGGGTGCGTCTCCAGCCACGCGCCCGCGTCGTTCCCCCGCAGGAGCAGCAGCCTCCGTTCGCTGCGCCACCGCACGTCGGGGCCGTCGGCCGAACCGCCGTACAGGGTCGGCAGGCCGATCGCGCCGACCACCGCACCGAAGAGCTCCCCGAACGCGTCCCGTCGCTGCGCCGGGGACGCTGCGGGCCGGTGGGCGAACAGGCGGACGCGGTCGCACACGACTGTGCCGTCCCTCCGGGTCCGCTCCTGCACTCGCAGCTCCACGCCGCCGAGGCGCAGCCGGAGCAGGTCCCCGCCGCCGTCCCCGAGCGGCTCCAGGCCGGTGCGCGACCGCGCCAGCGCGTCGAGGTCCGCGCGGCGCGGCGGGCCCGACTCGGCGTCGTGCAGGATCTCCGCGGCCTCGGCGGCGGCCCGCAGCACGGCGGAGGGCACGCTCCGCCCGGCCGTCGCCGAGGGGTGCACCGCCAGCCACACGCGCGTGTCGTTGCGCTGGAGGACCATCACCCGGTCGGCGCCGCGCCAGCGCAGGGTGGGGTGCGCGGTCCTGCCCCGGTGCGCGGCCGGGGAGCCGATCCCCGACAGCGCCTCGACGAGCGCGGCGAAGTCGTCCTCGCGCTTCCACACCGCCTCGGGCAGCAGGAGGTCGGCGCGGTCGTAGCGCCGCGCCCCCGGTCCGTGCCGCCCCGTCCGCATGACCAGCAGCCCGGCCGAGTCCGTTCCCGGCCGGACCACGGCGTCGAAGTCCAGCACTCGCTCCAGGGTCCAGTCCGGGCGGGCCGCGACGAGGGCCCGCACCGCGTCCAGCGACCAGTCGCCCCAGTCCGCGCCGTGCAGCTCCCGCACCAGCCGGACCACCGTGTCGAGTACGCGCTTGTCGGAGGGGGTCGTCTCAGGCATGGCGGCGATCATGCCAGCCGCCGCCGACAGCGGCCCGCCCGGAACCGCCGCCCCGCCCCGCCGCCGGGAACCGGGCGGGCGGCAAAAGGGTCCGGCGGTGTATCGCGCGTGTATTGCGGTTATCGATCCGAGACCTACAGTGACGCAAGGTCGAACGGGAGGGGCGGCAGGACGGCAGGGCACGGGCCGCCGCCCGCACCGGACGCCACCGCGGGCACGGCGCCGGGCGGACCTTCCGCCGCGCCCGGCGCCGCGCCCCGACAGCCCCGGACGGGGCGGAGAGGAGGAGGGCATGCCCGAGCACATCGGCGTGGCGGGCGACCGCCGACCGTCCCCCGACGTCTCCGAGCGGGAGGCGACCGCCTCCGCGCGCCGCGCCGCTGACCACCGTCCCGGAGCACCCGCACAGGGCGCCCCCGACCGCTCTGTGCGGCAGAGCAGCCCACCACCCCACGAGAAGAGGAGTAGGAGACCGACATGCTGGAGCGCATCGGAACGCTGGGCGACCGGCTGCTGTCCCTGGTCGTCCCCAGGGCGCAGGCCGGGGCCGTGAACTGCTGGTACGAGTACCTGCCGATCAGCAGCCCCTGCTTCCGCCGGTACTGCTGCACCGGCAGCGGCATCCCCGGCGGCACCTACTGCACCGGCTACTCCCGCTGCTGAGCCCTTCCACCGACGGCCGTGGGGCGTCCGCCCCGGACCGCCCGCCACGGCATCCCACCGTCATCCCCGACACCCGACAAGAGAGGAGACCGACATGTTCGAGCGCATCGGAGCGCTGGGCGACCGGCTGCTGTCCCTGGTCGTCCCCAGGGCGCAGGCCGGGGCCGTGAACTGCTGGTACGAGTACGCGCCGATCAGCAGCCCCTGCATCCGCCGGTACTGCTGCACCGGCAGCGGCATCCCGAACGGGCTCTACTGCACGCCCTTCCGGCCCTGCTGACCCCCGTCCCGACCGTCCGCGGAGGGCGTCCGTTTCGGACCGCCCTCCGCGGCGCCCCGGCGACATCCCCCCGCACGGCACATGAGGAAAGGATGTCCCGGCGCGCTCCAGCGTAGCGGCGCGACGGGCGACCGGCCGCCGTCCCCGGCCCTGTCCGGGGACGGCGATCGCCACGCGTCCCGCACGCCCCGCCCAGCACCACCGCGTGGCGGCCGCGGGGAGCCCTTCCCCGAAAGAGGCCCCGGGGAAGGACTGGCGACCGGTCCGGCCGCGCCGCACCCCGCCGCGGAGCACGGCCGCCCCGGCACCGAGAAAGGCACCAGAGAAAGGACCCGGCATGTTCGAACGGTTCGGCGCGCCCGGCGACCGGCCGCCGCCCCCCGCCGCCCTTCGGGCGGGAGCCGCGGCGGCCGAGCGCGGCCCCCACGCGCCCCGCTGAGCGGGAAGGGGCAGCCGATGGTGTACACCCTGGTCGCCTGCCGCGTCCTGCTCGCGGCCGTGTTCGCCG
>Ga0079224_100010140_pt1 | contig 12905 bp, 7 predicted proteins | sample Stecom2015_FD_80414 | JGI IMG/M metagenome (GOLD analysis project Ga0079224, IMG submission 80414) | Agricultural soil microbial communities from Utah to study Nitrogen management - Steer compost 2015 | ecosystem: Environmental > Terrestrial > Soil > Agricultural land | place: USA: Utah... | reverse complement strand
CTATCAATCTTCTCGAATTTGAACGTAAATCCGTCTTCCAACGTCGACTTGGTTGTCCCGGGGACACTTTGAATTAATACACTGGGGTCGACTCCCTTGACAAACGAGCCGATATGTGCAAGTATCCGAGGAAGGGGCAACCCAAAAGAAATGCCTACATGGTCTCGAAGCACGCGCATAAATGTTGCATTCGTGACCGGATAAGGGCTACACGCATGATAAATCCGTCGTGGCTGGTCCTGCTGGATTATCCACTGTACCAACGACACAAAATCCTGTTGATGAATCCAACTCACATACTGACGTCCGTCGGCCACCTGACCTCCCAGACCCCATTTCGCTAAAGGAAGTAACTCCGCAAACATGCCCTGTTGCTTTGACAACACGGGACTGACGCGAAGGATCACTTTCAATGTATCCGGAAGGTCAAAGGCTGAAAAAGCAGCCTCCCATCTTCGGGTCAGTTGGGCGAGATAACCCGTTCCAACGGCTATACTCGTCTCATCCTGTAAGTCGTTTAATCCTGTAAAAATAGATATACCAGAAAAATTAATCCAAAGTCTAGGAGGCTTATGGCATTTAGCGATTGCGTTTCCCAAAGCATCCGTGGGCAAAATACGTGAATATTCAAGCAGCGCTTTATTTTTTGACGTGAAGCGGCATTGTATACTTTTACCACTCAAGTTGATCACGGTGTCAGCATCTTCTAACACATTCGCCCAAGTCCCCAGATGTTCTCCGTCCCAGAACACATAGGTTACCCCTTCTTCTTTTTTATTCCGCTGTCGGGACAAAATCACGACTTCCCATCCTAAATCCAGGAACGCGTCCTTTAATAGTGTCCCTAAATGTCCCGTTCCTCCGGCAAGCACAATTTTTCTCATAACTTCACATCAATATTAAAATGGTCCTTCAAAATTAATTTAGCCGCATGGAAACCCGCCATTCCATGGACGCCACCTCCAGGAGGTGTAGAAGAAGATGCGATATATATATTCTTATTCGAGGTACGGTAGGGCGTAAGCGAGAACGTTGGTCGGGTATATAATTGATAGATGTCCATGATTCCACCATTAATGTCTCCGCCAATATAGTTTGGATTATATGCTTCCATCTGCGTAGGATTAAAGGTATGTCGCGCCAGAATAGTATCTTTAAAACCAGGAGCAAAACGTTCAATCTGATTCTCAATATGTCCCGTAAAATCAATAGCGGATCCATTCGGGACATGGCAATAGGCCCACCCCGTATGTTTACCTTCTGGGGCTCGGCTTTTGTCAAATTGACTCGGTTGGGCAAACAAAACAAATGGTTTGCCCGCTACCTTACCAACGTGCGCATTCTTTTCATAATTTGCAATTTCTTCGAACGTATTACCGATATGTACCGTAGCGGCTTGCTGACATCGTATGTCTCGGAAAGGTGTAGGATCAGATAAAGCCCAGTCGATTTTGAAAACACCCATCCCCTGTTTAAACCGTTCTAGCGATTTTCGGTATTTCTCTGAAAGCCCTGTACCTTGCAATTGCAAAATTTGATGAGGGGTCATGTTAACGATTAATATTTTATGCTCGGGCAGCTGTGCGATATCCCTAACCCACAGATCCGTTTGTATTTCGCCTCCAAGTGAAAGATAGTATGCTGCCAGTGCATCAGCGATAGATTGTGAACCACCTTTGGGAATGGGCCAGCCATAACGATGTCCCACGGCCATCAATACCAGTCCGATGGCGGAGGTTGCCCAGTTAGACAATGGTTGTATGCCATGTGCTGCGACTCCTCCCCATAATGCTTTTGCTTTTTGTGTCTGAAACGACGACGCTGTCCACGTAGCCGGCTTTAAAGCCTTTAACCCAAAGCCTGCCAAATCCAGTGGATGACGAGGAAAACGCAATGGCCCCATCGTATCCAGGGCCAAGCTTTCCCACCGGTTAATGATGGGTAGAATCAATTTTTTATAGGTACCCGCATCAACGCCTAAATCTTGCGCGGTTTCTTCTAGACTATGGTATAGTACGGCTGCATCTCCGTTATCTAAGGGATGTGCCGCGGGATAAGTCGCCGGGGTAAATTCCAGTCCGTACTCGTTTAAAGGCAAGGAACGCATAAAAGGAGATGCCATTGCCATGGGATGTATCGCTGAACAAACATCATGTTTAAAACCCGGCAAGGTCAATTCCTTTGTACGCATACCTCCTCCTATAGTATCCGCGCCTTCCACGATCAACGTAGAAAGTCCTTGTCGCTGCAAAGTAATCGCTGAAGCAAATCCATTCGGACCGGAACCTATGATGATGGCATCGTATTTTTTCATTTTTTTACTAAGTTACTTACTTTCAGCTAACATCAAAACCTGTAGGATAAGGCCGTCAAAAACGATCTCCCCTCTCTTGGGTAGCCCAAAGCCAAATAATAATCTTTATCTAATAAATTCCGAACACTCAAATCCAACGAAATACCACTAACGACAGGAACGGAGAACTTCGCATGCAACAAAGTAAAGTCCGGTGCTGTATCTCCTATACTCGTCATATACCGTTTACCATAATGCTCAAGACTAACAATAAAAGCCGATTTGACCTTCGGAACATCAACTTTAGTATACCCCATAACTTTATGGTTTGGTACATCTGTAAACTTCTCATCATTCCCGGTTTTATCCTTTAATGCGATGAAGCTATAATTAGCGCCCAAACTTAAAAATGACAACGGCTGATATCCAAAAGCGAGTTCATACCCTTGAAACACCGCTTTTCCGATATTAACATTTTGGTTAACGGGATTACCATTGTCCAGTTCGCCGACCGTCCGTACAAGGATAGCATCATGAATGTCATTTATAAAACCCGAAAACTCATACTGAAATACAGTACCTATTTCCCCGGAACATGTCAGGTCAAATATCCATGCATACTCCGATTTCAGACCGGGATTAGGCACTTGGCTTCCGAATCGACTTGAATATCGTTCTTTCTGCGAGGCAAAACGTGTTCTTTTCGAAGCTGATAGGGTAATTTTATGGTTATCAACAGGCTCAATAACCAATCCTCCCTTGTAGTCAAAGGCTTGATTTGAACCGGTCGGAAAATCAAATAGCACGTCGCGCTCGCCTGTATTATAATGTGTGCCGTATTCCTGTGCTTTGGTATTCCTTCTGGCATTGTAAGACAATCCCAAAATTCCTTTGATAAACGAATTGAGCACGATAACATCTTCCACACCTACAAAAAAAGTATGATCATTATATTCTTGAACGGGTTCTCCCGCCTTAAAATTTTGTCCAACCTCCAAACGCTCTGCAATTTGGCGATTATGTTCCCGGTGCACATCAAATTTTTGATTTACGGAAACCGTAATAACGTTATTTTTGATAGCCTCCGACGTAAGATTAACTATCCCGCCAAATGCATAATCATCATATACACTTGAGAAAGATGAATTTTTATTTTGCAACACATACTCCTTATCGTCATATTGCTTCATCTCATTAAAATAGGTATCATAATAGCCTGTCACGTGTAAAAAAGTCTTTTCTGCAAGCAACGTCTTCGTTTTGAAATAGACACTTTTTTTATTATAAACAGGGTAATCCCTCCAATTGCTATTCCCTGTCAGCAGTACATTTGGAGAAATAGCTTTATTTGCATTTTGATAAATAAAACTCAAGGAATATTCATCTGTTTCGTTTGGCGTATAACCAACTTTTCCGCTTAATTTTACATCTTGGGAAGCGGCATGATTTCTTTTTCCTCCATCTTGTAAACTAATATCCGTTGGTTCAAAATTAGTAGATAAAACAAAATCTTTTCGATCCAAAATAGAAACCGAGCCGAGTGCATAATACGTGTTTTGCCTAGTCCCTACATTGAAAGAAGAAAAATATCCATTTGCGGCATCACCTTTTGCCAATATTAAACCAGATTGACCATTGATATCTAATTTTTTTATCGGCTTTTTAGAAATGATATTAACCGCGCCACCCATTGTATTTGGCCCATACTGTACCGATACCATACCTTTATCTATCGAAATGCCTTCTATATCAAACGTATTAAATCTACTCAAATCAAAAGTCCCGTCGTAAGGGGTATAAATGGGAATACCATCATAAAAAACAGGTGTCCGCAAGGAATTAAAACCTCTGACCATAATACTGCCCTCATTCCTGGACCCAAGCTGCGTAATGCTAACACCGGGCAATAAATTGACAGCTTCAACTACATCGTGCTTGTTAAAGTTCTGCATCCAGTCTGCTGAAACGCGATTGATCAGACCTTTGTCAGATCCTTTCCCTTGAATGGTAATTTCCTGAATAGCATAATAGCGGCTTGTACTATCATCTGGTTCAGCCTGCCCAAAAGTGTCTTGAACAGATAATAAAATAAATGAAGTCATCAGTATCTCAACAATCCTTTTCACGTCTTTCGATATAATAAATAGTTATTAGATATCCTTAATAGCTGCCAAATATACGCTCCCGCTTTTCTCAATATCCCATCCCACAACAGGGTTAAAATGGTAACCTCCTCGTGATTCTCTGGCTTCTACAAGCTGATTGTACGTAGGTTGCTCATAACCCGTTTCATCAATGGCTTTACTCAGGACACGTGTCGGCTTTCCATCCCAGTTCCACATGAATTTAAATGCGGTATGTGCTTTTTCTAACACGGGACCTTGTAAATGCGCTTCCTGCCATGTTTTGCCATTATCTACACTGATCAATACTTTTGCTACTTTGCCCCTTCCGCTCCACGCTATCCCCCGTAGTTCTTGCCAACCTTTTTCAATCTTTTTTGGATAAGCGGGATAGGTAATAATAGATCGGGCATCCATCACTAAACTAAACATCCGGATTTTCCCGTCTTTAATTTTCTCTGTATATTTAGAAGTTTCCTCCCGGGTCATCACCGGTTCGTCGGTCACTTCAATACGTCGTAACCATTTGATTTGTGTATTGCCTTCGAAACCGGGAATGACCAACCGCATCGGATAACCTTGCTGTGGTCGGATAGCCTCTCCGTTCTGACCATAGGCGACGATGGCCTCCGTTAGCGCTTCCTGTAGCGGCACGCTACGTGCCATCAAAGCACCGTCAGCCCCTTCGGCCAACAACCATTTGGCCTCCGGTTTAACGCCGAGATCCCGTAATATGGTAGACAGCAACACGCCCGTCCACTCACTTTGACTGGTTAGACCACATACTTCTCCCGGCGTCATTTCCCGTTTTCCATAACGAAAATTACCCGAACACTCAATAAAACAAATTCGTGACACTGAGGGGTATTTTTTGAGGTCTGAAAGCTTTAACCGTATAGGCTTTTCGACCAAACCATGAATAAGCAATTCGTGTTGTTCGGGATCTATCTCAGGGATACCGGCATGATGTCTTTCAAAATGCATATCCGATGGCGTAATTGTACCTTGCAAATCTTCCAAGGGCGTCCGTGAAGCTGTCGCATAAGTCGCTATACGCTTGGGGCTATCAAATTTAGAACGATAACCCACTTCGGATGATGGAGCGCCTTGTACCTTGCTGGGATCAACAACAATTTTTGAATCAAAATCTGGTTCTACAACCTGATTGGATGTATGCTGATACACAACAAAGCCTACCGCCACCACTAAAAAGACGGCGACGGTAGCCGTCAACCAACGGACAAGCTTCCGTATTTGCTGAAAATATTCTTTTTCTACTGACATCGTATTTTATCTTATCTCCGGGCCTCCCCGTCGGTCATCCAAAATATATCTTTCCCTCGCTGGCATTTCTACCGCTGGCAGGGTCTTTTCTGTAATAATATACGCTTCCGGTATGATATCATTTAAATACAGCAAATAGGCCGTGATATCATAAACCTCCTGATCCGTCAAGGAGCCTGGAGCATCAAATGGCATGGCGCGACGGACATAATCAAAGATAGTTGTCGCGTAGGGCCAATAACTGCCAATCGTATTTCTTCCGGTCGAATCTGTGACCAGCTTATCCTCAGGTCCCTCATAACCATTGACGCCATGACAGCTTGCACATTTATGCTGATATACTACGGCGCCGTTTTTCACCCTACCCTCGCCTTTGGGAAGTCCTTTACCGTCGGGCCGGACGTCGATATCCCATTGGGCAATAAAACTTTTATCTGCTGATTTTCCTATCCCAAATTTATCCGGCCACGTTGCTTCGTACGACGCAAGTCCGTCTGACCAAGCTGCTTCATGCCGTTGCACTTGAATGACAGCAGGATTTTTATCCCTAGGATGGCAACGAATAAGCAGTGCAACAGCCCATCCAAGCAATATATATACCGACCCGCTTTTAATCATATTGTCCAGCATCCAATTTACCAGGAGTGAGCTTATAATCTTTTATAACCCTATCCAACACGACGTAGAGCGAATCACGGTTTTCATCTATCCCTTCCAATATGACTTTATTGCCCTTATCATATACCGTATAATTGACCACAAAACGTTGCCTTACTTCTTTCTTCGCCAATTCATCTGCTTTAGCAAATTCGCGGATACGGCGTGTCGTCCTGGCTTTGGGGTGTACATCATTCACTTCATCAGCAAACTTATGTTTTACCGAATCGGGCAACCATTCTTCTAAAGAAGTCGCCGGGGTGTCATCATATGCTTTTTGATCTCTCAGATAGTTTCGAACACCTCCATCGCCCCCTTCACCAGCTGTCACATTACGTGGATCGGGAATAAGCTTAAATTTATCTTCCAGATACAATTTTTTATTGTCGGTGTCCGCATAATAATGAAACGCACGTTGTCCTCCTGCAACCCCAGATAATTCAAATGTGCGGTTCACATCTCGTTTTGGATCGCCACCTCCATTAGACAAGTCTAATCGCACGGGTCTATTCACACGGAACGTCAACGTAGACCATTTCTCAAACGTTGCAGATTGCCAGCGGATAGTATCGTATGGATTAAAGGGCCTCGTCTCTCCGTTTAATTTAAATTCCGTCACATTATAGTTACCCCGCAACTCTGTTACACCTGCCGAGGAGGGCTGTTTGTAGGGGTCATACCTAAAATCGATATACTGTAAATAGAAAAACACCCCTATAAAAACGAAAAGTGTAAATGCCTTGAGGCCGATCCTAACATAATTAACCGGAGACCTAAACTTAGGCAGGTATAGTTCGACTTTCGTGGTTATTTCTTTGACAAACAACTGATAGAACGGTCTGTAATAGGGTACCAGCAAAAATAAACTCAACAATACGAAGTAAGAACTGTAAACATGTACACCTCCGTTGTAAGCAAAATTCACCACAACAATGGCTCCCAATGCGCCGACAAGCAAAGCTGCACCGATAGGAACGGTTTTCCTGAAAAACAACAAGGTGCCTGCTCCCACTTCCAGTATGCCGGCAAATATCTGATACCAAGGCACGATTCCAAACGAGAGCCAAAAAATCTTTTGTGCGGTTAAATCACCATAATCGGTATCTAAGATACCCAAAGACGGATAGGGCATCTGCACCGGAAAAAGTTTTGTAAAACCAAAACCGATAATGCCCAAACCTGCCCTGTATCGCACAACAACATGGAGCCAGTAAAATAACTTATTGTATGCTGATCGATCTCTTTTCAGCAGTTTTAGCACAAATGTCCACATGAAACCTGCTATAATAGAAAAGAAGAGCGTATTGACCCAAATGCTATACCCCTCCAGACGATAGCCAAAAGTGGTTCGGCCAAACCAATTTACGCCCGATCCAAACCGACAGATATCATACAGATCCCGGTAATCCAGATTAAACCAATCGATGGCAAACACATGCTTATACCACAAAGGGTTATTCGGTATCGATATGATGATAAAGAAAACAAAACTGATACGAAAAGCGATGAGTTGAAAGGTAGTCCATTGGTTCTTACCTTGCGACAGATTATTCACTGACATCTTCAAATGATTTTAAAATGTTTACAACTTATATCCCAGTCCACGACGTCCAATCTTTTTGACCTCATATAAAAGATACTTTTTATCGACCTTGTTAAGCTCAATCTGAAGCGTATCTCCTTGTACGTTAAAACCGGACAAGTTTATACGTAGACTATCTGGTCGTTCCACTTTAAATAGGTAGGTATCATCATGATAATTTCTATTTGGGTTTTTAAGCGCTATACTGTCATTGGTAGTAGTATAACGATAGTACAGACGATCTCCGACCTGGGTGTACTCATAATCTCTGTGATCATCTTCGCGTTGAAAAAAAGCAGTAGGGGGTTCGTCCTTGAAAATCGTATTTACTTTTCGCACGCTTAAGGTGTTCCATTTTTCGAATACAACATCTTTCCATCTTACGCTATCTGTCGGCGAAAAAGCCAATGTATCACCATTCAACACAAAAGTATTCACCAGATATTTTCCTTCTATATTGGGTAGACCTGACTCGTTTGGATAATGTAACGATTGGTTTGGATGTTGGTAGATAGAATAAGACCTGACAGCTACCAGTACAATAAACACGAAGATGAAAACTGCTTTAAGTGATAATCGCCATTTTGACCAGCTTACTTCCCGCCAATCCAATTTCCAGCTGGCAGGTAAAGTTTCTTTAAAATCGACAATCAATGATCCTAAACGTTGAACATCGTACACAAAAATGGGCAAGGTCAATAACACAATATAGGTAGAGACAAAATAACTGGGACCTTGATACGCCAAATCCGCCAAAAATGCATTCCCATAAAATGGCACAACAAAAATAACCGCCAGAAAAGCTGTTTTTCGAAAAAGCAACAATACCGCAGCAATAAGCTCAACGATGCCCAAAAACACCAAATAGGCCGGAGCAGCAGACAAGCTTAACAGTAAATGTTTCCAATCTGCCAAATAACCATACGCTGTATTTAAGTGACTCAGGGACAACTCCGGAACAAAAATGGGGAATAGCTTGAGAAAGCCCGCCACAAACAATATTGCCGCTAGTTTAAACCGTACGAATATCCGCAAATAATAGTAGTATAGTTGTTCTCTATCCGCATTTCCAGGTTTTTCCTTTTTCAGCCAGACAGCTGCTCCAATCAATGCAATGATCAAGAGCAATACCCAATCCAATAAACCAGTCTGTTCGCCAAAATAATGTGGCAAGAAGGTAGTTAAGTAGAATACGTCCGAAATAAAATATGCCCAACTGATCGTAAACAACGTTTTATAAAAATCTGGTTGCAAAGGCAAACTAAGCAATCCGATAAAAAGTATGCTTACACGAAGAAGATATTTCTTCCATACGGGATTTTGAAGATATGATGCCATCTTATATCGATTCTTTATGATGAATAATCTGGGTTTTGTTTCAGTGCCGGATCGGCTAGTATCTGGCTATATGGAATCGGCAATAACAATCGGAATGATTCGGTTATTCCCAATACCTGCTGCGCCCTACCTGTTCGCACCAAATCAAACCAACGGTGTGCTTCAAACGCAAATTCGAGACGGCGCTCATCCTCAATCCATAGCAAAAGATCAGCTTGGTTTGTTGTGTACGACTTGCCTGCAAGCGAAGCTCTTTCTCTAACTTTGTTTAGATCATCTACCGCCAGGTTGTATTCTTCCAATTCAGCATAGGCTTCAGCACGGATAAGATAGACTTCAGCGATACGAATGACATAAGTTGGGTCGGCTCCTGTGCTTCTATAATATAAATCACCGTACCAGCGATTTTGATTATCCCTTGCTATTAACTGGCTACGCGCACCAGCTGTGGTAGCATTTGTTAATAAAGCTATCAGCTCGTCACTGGGCGCCCATTGCCTAGTTCCACCGTTGGTTTGAGGCTGCCACTGCGATCTATGAGGATTTGCTTCATTGGCGCTATAAAATAGTTCGAATACAGATTCTCTCGTTCCTGTAACGTTATTTTTAAAGAAAGAATAATAAGGAGCGATTAATTCATAATTGGATTGATCATCAAGCAATAGTTTTGCATAGTCTCTCGCCTCTTCCCAATTCTTCTGATACAAATGGTATCGAGCCTTTAAAGCCCAGACCGTTTTCTTGGTAAAAGCAAAACGATCCGTTGCGGAAGGTAAAAGATCTTCCGCGAGATTCAGATCATCAATCACTTGTTGATACGTCTGTTCAACTGTACTACGTTCTATCCCCATATTATCCCCCACGTTCTCCGTTGGCTCTGTGATTAACGGTACCCCACCCCAAACGCGCACTAAATCAAAATAGGCCAATCCGCGAATGGCGTATGCTTGCCCTAACACGTTGTCACTTACAGCTGCCGATATTCCATCTCCTTCGTAATTTACGAGTGCGTTAATTACGTTATTCGCTCGATTTATCGTTCTATAAATTCCGTTCCATGTAGATGCTATTGTTGAATTCTCTGGATTGACTCTATTGTTGATGAATTCTTGCACCTGTGATTGCGAGCCTGTCCATTGGACATTATCACCCGATAAGTAGGCGATGGACTGATAATCTACACTATAGTAACTTCTTAGTGCATCATACACTCCGCTGATAGCTGCGTTGGCGGATGTTTCATCTTTAATTATACCTTCCCCTGAGAGAGATGACTTGGGGTCTACCTCTAAGAACGAAGAGCAGCTTGTGAATAGGACTATGTAAAATAAATAAAGAAATTTTGTTCTCATGACGCGCTTATAAAGTTAAATTAACACCTAGCTGAAAACTTCTGGGCTGTGGCGGTGTCCCTAGATCGATTCCTTGTTGGTTTGCAGCACTACTTGATGCTGATTCGGGGTCAAGCCCCGCATATTTCGTAATGGTAAATAAGTTGGTTGCCTGGGCATATATTCGCAACTTAGATAGCGGCAATTTTCCTAGGTTCTTTGCCGTGAAATTGTACCCCAAACTCAATGTTCTAAATCTTAAATAGGATCCATCCTCCAGCCATCTACCGCCGCCGTCTTTATAGTTATTATTATTGACGCCATCTGAACGTGGGACATCTGTAATATCTCCGGGTTGTTGCCAGCGATCCAGATTAGATTTAAAAATGATACGTGCCGCATCTCTAGCTCCTCCCGCTTCCCCGAAAAAACGGTTGTGATTATATATTTTATTACCAACCGAGAATGTAAAGAATGTACTTAAATCAAAATTTTTATAGGAAAAATCGTTACTTAAACCTCCAAAATAGTCTGGCCAGATACTGCCCAGAATCTGTCTGTCATCAGTTGTTATACGGCCATTGCCATCCACATCTTCATATACGGCATCGCCCGTTTGCGGATCTACATATAACTGGTTGTATACCCAAAACGAATACATGGGGTGTCCTTCTCTGAACTGGATGAGCTCTCTGCTGCCATAATTCTGTGGGGTTTCTAATTTTTCGATGTTGTTGATATTACGGGCAATATTAAATGAGGTATTCCAGGAGAAAACGTCGTTATGGATATTCAACGAACTGATGCTCAACTCAAACCCTTTATTGCTAATCTCTACAGCGTTGTTCGTAAAACTGCTGAAACCTGTTGTTCCGGGCAACACTTCGGTCAATAAACCGTCCTTGGTGTATTTATAATAATAGTTTAAGGACGTAGTCAATCTGTTATTCAATAAGGCGGCGTCCAAACCGATGTTGAATTGCGATGTCGTTTCCCAGCTAAGCTCCTGATTGGCTAATTGCTCGGGAAAAATACCTGCAACTCCTCGATAAGCCGACCCTACGCCTGACCACAATTGCCGTGAAGCAAAGGAGTTGATACCATTCTGGTTACCGGTCAGACCATAACTGGTTTTTAGTTTTAAGTCATCCAAGAAGGTAACGTCCTGTAAGAAGCTTTCTTTACTTAGACGCCAAGCGGCCCCGACTGCCGGAAAGTAGCCCCATTGATATCCGTTATTAAACTTTGAAGATCCATCTGCACGTAATGAAAAATCCAATAGATATTTATCATCAAACGCATAATCCACTCTACCGAAAAAAGAAGCCAATTTATATTGGTCCCAATCTTGGTTACTTGTTGTCGTAGCAGCGGTATTGATTAGTGTAAAGTCATCCGTTGCGAAGCCTCGACCTTCTGCCGATGTGAGGGAAAAATAACTTCCCTGTAACGTATTACCCAACAATGCGCCGATAGTATGTCGGGCATCTAATTTTTTCCTGTACGTTAATGTTTGCTCGTTGATCCATGTTGTCGATTGAGAAATTGCAGAGGTTGCTAATCCATTAGCACCACTTCCAGCGATTAGCAATTTATTCCAGTACTCGTGCTCATTGTAATTATTATAATCTACACTAAATGTCGATCGGAACTTCAAAGCCGGTGTAATTTGGTATTCACCATAAACATTTCCAATGTAGCGCAAGCTTGTCGATCCAACATCATAATTATCTAATAACAAGGTTAAATTATCAAATCCGGCCCTGCCGACCAAGACACCTTCTTCATTGTAGGGCGATAGATACGTCGGTGTATGCAATGCCGCCTGCAGAATACCTCCTTGAGGACCATCCCCCGCCCGACCTTGGTTACGGCCTGTTCTGGAGATACCATTGCTCGACCCTATTTTCAGATTATTGTTTACCTTTTGGTCTAAATTAAAACGAAAATTTGCCCGGTCAAACGAGATTGGTTTCAATATAGACTCTTGCTTATTATACCCCGCACTTAAATAATAAGCTGTATGCTCACTACCGCCATATACCGATAAATCTGCGTTATGAACTCCTGCCGTTCGGAATGCCTCCGCCAATCTGTCGTATGTTTGCTGTTCAGAAGGTAGCCCTCTCCCTCCATCTGCAACAGGTCTAAATGGCTCAGCCTGACCAATATTGCTAAAATACTCGTTCACCAATTCAGCGTGTTCAGGTCCGGTAGTTAATTCCCACAATTTGGCAGCCTTTCCTCTTCCCGAGTAAAGATTGACGTCAATCTTTGCCGATTGCGAATTTTTTCCT
>Ga0079224_100010139_pt1 | contig 12906 bp, 10 predicted proteins | sample Stecom2015_FD_80414 | JGI IMG/M metagenome (GOLD analysis project Ga0079224, IMG submission 80414) | Agricultural soil microbial communities from Utah to study Nitrogen management - Steer compost 2015 | ecosystem: Environmental > Terrestrial > Soil > Agricultural land | place: USA: Utah... | reverse complement strand
TGGAGGAAGGTTGCGCGGGTGTCGCTGCGGGTTCCGCTTGGGGAGCCTCTGTCTCGACACCCATATTCTTCAGGAAGGCGGCGGCGTGGAGTGGAGAGAGCGCGTGGAGCAGATAAGGGCAGGTGATCATCGCGACCTTCGTCGAAGAACCAGGAAGGGTGAGCTTTCCATCCCAAACGCCCAGCAGCACAGAGCCGATAGCCGTCGAGGCGGTCGGTGTCGGCGTCAGCGCGCGGTTGCAGCCACGTGGCCTCGGCCCAGGCGCGGCGAGCGGCCGCAGTCCCGCAGTGTCGCAGGAAGTACACGCTGCCCGCGGGCGCGCAGCGGCGGGTGGGGCGGCCCTTGTTGGTGGCGAGATCCCAGCCGCTCACGACCTCTGGACGGCCCACGCTGCCGGCGACCAGTGTGGAGCCGGGCGGTGCGTCGAACAGGCGCGCGGGACGCCATCCGTCGTCATCCGGCCCATCGCGCCGACGATTCCTGTCCGAGCGCTGCTCGCGCGGTAGGCCCCGCTGCTCAGCCTTCCAGGATCTTACGGGGTTACTGGCGCGGGGATGCTGGGGCCATGAGCGACCGGTCCCTTGGATGGCCGCTATGCGGGGCGACGCACCAGAGCACCACGGGTTACCCGAGCGGGCGAGTGGTCTGTTGTCGCACCCCACACCACCCCGCCACCGCCACCGCCAACCGCTGCAGTTCCTCCCGCGCCGTCCCCGCCCCGAACAGGCACACGGGCCGCTGCTCCACGACGGACCGCTCCAGCTCCGCGGCTGCCTGCACCATCCCCGCAAGCCCCGGCGCGCTCCCCAGGAACCGCGAGCACACCTCCGCCAGCCGCTCGGCGACCCTCCGTCCCTGCTCGTGCGACGCGGCACGGTTCACCACCAGCCACGGCAGCGCGATGCCGCGCTGGTGGAGGACCTTGCACAGGGCATAGGTATCCGTCGCGGCGGCGGGGTCGGGGGTGGTCACGGCCAGCGCGAGGCGCGCGCGCGCGGCGACTTCGAGCACGGCGGGGCCGATGCCGGCGCCGGTGTCGCACACCACGACGTCCACCCCTCGCGCGGCGCGGGCCACGCCGTCGAGCGCGCGCTGCAGGAAGCCCCGGTCCCCGTCACAGAACCGCGTGCTCCCGCTGCGGCCGAGCACGACCCGCAGGCGGCCGGGGCCGTCGACGACGGCCTCGTGCGGGGCGCACGCGCCCTCGGCGAGGTCCTCGACATCGAAGCGCGAGCCGAGGCGCAGGTGCACGTCGACGTTCCCCAGGCCCGGGTCGAGGTCGACGAGCAGGGTGCGGTGGCCGAGCTGGACGAGCGACAGGGCGAGGTTGACCGCGATCAGCGTCTTGCCGACGCCGCCCTTGCCGCCGGTCACGGCGATCCACGGGGGGGAAGGCTCCGGAGCCGGCGGCCGCGGGGCGAGGAGCGCGCGCGCCTGGCTGCCGGCGACGAGCGCCGCGCCTCCGCCGCCGCGCCGCAGGCCGTCGGCCTGCGCGCCGGGCACCGTGCGCGCCTGCGCGGCGTGTGCGCCGCACGTGCCACCGACGAAGGCGCGCGCCGCTTCCGCATCCAAGGTCTCGCCCCTCACGCCAGCACCGCCTCGGCTTCGGCCTCCTGCATGCGCAGCGCGCTCGCGGCGAGTGCGCCCGCATCCGCGCGCACGAGGTCCGCGGGCACCTCCTGCCCGACGGACACGTGCGCGATGCCGATCCCGTGCTCGATGCACAGCGACAGGGTCTCGCCCGGCACGCGGGTCTCGTCCCACTTCGTGATCACCACCCCATCGATGCCGATCGGCTCGAACGCGGCGAGCACGGCCTCGCCGTCGGCGCGGCGCAGTCCCGCGGGCAGGCACAGCAGGCACGCGGGCCGCGCGGCGTCGAGCGTGCCGCGCACCTGGGCGAGCGCCTCGCGGTCGAACGGGCTGCGTCCGCTCGTGTCGAGGAACACCCGGTCGACGTCCGAGAACCGCTGCAGCGCGCGCTTGACGTCGAGCGGCGTGAACGCGACCTCGAACGGCGCCTGCAGCATGTCGGCGTACGCGCGGAGCTGCTCGACCGCGGCGACGCGGTAGGTGTCGATCGTGACGATCGCGATCGACTCGCCGCGCTCGCGCTGCGCGCGCGCCGCGAGCTTGGCGAGCGTCGTCGTCTTGCCCACCCCCGTGGGCCCGAGCAGCGCGGTCACGCGGAACGCCGGCGTGTTCGTGTCCTCGACCGGGATCAGCGCGCGCAGGATGCGCGCGGCGATGCCGGGCACCGCGGGGTCGCCGGCGCGCGACAGGTTCACGCGCGTCCCGAGCATCGCGTCCTCGATCGCGGCGAGCACGGTCTCGCTCAGTCCGAACGCGAGTGCCTGCTGCGCGAGCGCGGCGAACCCGGGTGTCCACGAGCGCCCGCTGCGCCGCGCCGGTTGCGGCGTGGCCTTGGGCGCGCGCGCGGCGACCACCAGGAAGCCCTTCGGCGTGCGCCGGGTCTCGACGAGCAGGGCACCCTGGCCGCACTCGCGCTCGACGCGCGCCAGGGCTTCGGGAAGCGTCGGGGCCTGGAATCTCTTGAGCAGCATGGCAGGGGGAAGGCTTCAGCGATCGGACGACGACGACTCGGACCTCACGTGGGCACCGCGATGCGCGCGACGGTCTCCACCCGCTTCGCCGGCGCGGTCTCCTGGTAGCTCAGCACCGCGGCGTTGGGGATCGTCCCGGCGACCGCCTCGGCGAGGAACGGACGCAGAGCCGCGCGGGTGATCAGCACCGGGTCGCGCCCGCTCCGCGCGAGCTTGCCGAGCGCGTCCGCGGTGCTGTCGACGAAGCGGGCGAGGAACCCCGGCGGCAGCGCCGACAGGCCCTCGGCCCCGGTCACCGCCTCGGCGAGGCTGCGCTCCAGGGCAGGGTCGATCACCGCGGCGTGCAGCGTGCCGGTGGGGTCGAGGTGCGGCTGCAGGATCGCGCGCGCGAGCCGCGCACGCGCCTTCTCGGCGAGCGCGCGCGGGTCCTTGGTCTCGTGCGCGGCGTCGGCGAGCGCCTCCAGGATCGTCGCGAGGTTGCGGATCGGCACCTTCTCCCTGAGCAGGATCGCGAGCACCTGATGGAGCTGGCCGAGCGAGAGCTGGCCGGGGATCACCTCCTCGACGATCGCGGGGCTGGTCTGCCGCAGGTGCTCGGTGAGCGCCTTCACGTCGTCGCGGCTCAGCAGCTCGTGCGCGATGTTCTTCAGGACCTCGGCGAGGTGGGTGACGAGCACCGACGGCGCGTCGATCACCGTGTAGCCGGCGACCTCGGCGCGATCCTTGTCGGCCTCGCTGATCCACTTGGCCGGCAGGCCGAACGCGGGCTCGACGGTGTCCAGGCCCGCGATCGGCGCGGCCTGGCCGCTCGGGTCCATCGCGAGGTAGTGTCCAGCGCGCAGCTCGCCGGTCGCCACCGGCTGACCGTTGAGCAGGATGCGGTAAGCGTTCGGGTCGAGCTGGATGTTGTCCTTCACCCGGATCGGCGGGATCACGATGCCGACCTCGCTCGCGAACTGCCGGCGCAGCGCGCGGATGTGGTCGAGCAGGCCGCCGTGCCGGCCCGGGTCGACGAGCCCGATCAGGCGGTAGCCGATCTCGATGCTGAGCCGGTCGACGCCGAGCAGCTCCTCGACCGGCGCCTCGGCGTTCTCGGCCGGGGTCGCGGGCGTGGCCGCGTCGGCGGCCTTCTTCGCCTGCAACCGGCCCGCGCCGAGGAACACCGTCCCGGCGAGGAGGAAGAACGCGAAGGTCGGCATCCCCGGCAGCAGGCCGATGCCGCACAGCACGCCCGCGACCGTGCGCATCGCCGCGGGGCGGGCGAGGAGCTGGCCGCCGACCTCGGTGCCGAGCCCGCTCTCGCTGGCGTTCTTGGTCACCAGGATGCCCGCGGCGGTCGACACCATCAGGCCCGGGATCTGCGACACGAGGCCGTCGCCGACGGTGAGCATCGCGTAGAGCTCGAACGCCGCGCCGGCGTCGAGCCCCTTGTTCACCATGCCGATCAGCAGGCCGCCGAGCAGGTTGACCGCGGTGATGATCAGGCCGGCGATCGCGTCGCCGCGCACGAACTTCCCGGCGCCGTCCATCGCGCCGTAGAACTCGGCCTCGCGCGCCAGCTCGCGTCGCCGCGCGGTCGCCTCCTCGTTGGTGATGATCCCGGCGTTCAGGTCGGCGTCGATCGCCATCTGCTTGCCGGGCATCGCATCCAGCGTGAAGCGCGCCGCGACCTCGCTGATCCGCCCCTGGCCGCGGGTGATCACCACGAACTGGATGATCACGAGGATCAGGAACACGATCATCCCGACGAGGTAGTCGCCGCCGACGACGAAGTCGCCGAACGCGCGGATGATGTTGCCGGCGTCGCCGTCGAGGAGGATGAGCCGGGTCGACGCGACGTTCAGCGCGAGCCGGAACAGCGCGGTGAACAGCAGCACGCTCGGGAACGTCGAGAACTCGATCGGCCGCGGCGTGTTGAGCACGGTCATGACGATCAGCAGGCTGATCGTCAGGTTCGCCGCGAGCATCAGGTCGAGCATCGCGGTCGGCAGCGGCACGAGCATCACGCCGAGGATCGCGACGACGAGCAGCGCGAGCGCGTTGTCGTGCCGGTGACCGGCAGGCTTGCCGACGTCCGCCATGGCCTACGCCCCCTTCCCCTTCAGGCGGTACACGTGCCCGAGGATTGCCGCGACCGCCTGGTAGAACCGCTCCGGGATCTCGGTGCCGACGTCGACCGCGCGGTACAGGGCGCGCGCGAGCGGCGGGTCCTGCATCAGCGGCACGTGGTGCTCGCGCGCCAGCGTGCGGATCTTGAGCGCCAGCTCGTCGACTCCCTTGGCGACCACGCGCGGCGCGGCGTGGATCGCGCGGTCGTAGGCGAGCGCCACGGAGTAGTGCGTCGGGTTGATGATCACGACGTCCGCCTTCGGCACCGCGTCCAGCATGCGCTGCCGGGCGAGCTTGAGCGCGGCGGCGCGGATGCGGCGCTTGACCAGCGGGTCGCCCTCCGAGCGCTTGCGCTCGTCCTCGACCTCCTGCTTGGTCATCATCAGGTTCTGCACGTGCTCGCGCCGCTGCCAGAGCAGGTCGAGCACCGCGAGCGCGCACACCGGCACCGCGATCCAGAACATCGTGCGCAGCGCGAGCTGCGCGGCGTACGCGACCATCTCGTGCACGTCGCCCGCGGCGAACAGCGACAGCAGGCGCGGCAGCTCGCCGACGAGGAGCGCGGCCGGGACCGCGAACAGGATGACGAGCTTCCCGGCGGACAGCGCGGTGCGCGCGATCGCGCTCGGGTGGAACAGGCGGCGCAGGCCGGCGACCGGGTCGAGCCGCTCGGGGCGCAGGGCCAGGCCCTCGCGCGCGACGTGCAGGCCGACCTGCGCGTAGCCGCTCGCCGCCGCGGCGGTGAAGCCGACGCCGAACAGGAGCAGGAGCGGCAGCGCGATCGTGGCGGCGGGTTCCAGCAGCGCGCCGACCGCCGCGGGCACGTCGCCGCGGTCCAGGCGCGGCCGGGCGTCGGCGACGCGCAGGCCGTTCTCGACCGTGGCGCGCAGCGCGTCGACCAGACGCGGGCCGAAGTGCTCCAGCGCGAGCGTGCCGGCGAGCAGCGAGCCGCCCATGATCAGCTCGCGCGACAGCGCGACCTGGCCCTTGTCGCGCGCGTCCGCGAGGCGCTGCGGGGTGGGCTTCTCGGTGCGGCCGGCGTCGTCGCGGAACAGACCCATGGCTCAGTGCACGAACAGCGCGGCGGCGCCGCCGGTGATCGCCTGCAGGCTCGCGGCGAGCCCGGGCATGCCCTCGGTGAACAGGAGCAGCGCCATCAGCAGCGCGAGGAGGATGCGCAGGCCGAAGCTGAACTCCATCAGGTTGATGTTCGGCACGGCGCGCGACAGCACCGCGAGCATCGCGGTCAGCACGAGCATCACCGCGAGCACCGGCATCGCGTAGCGCACGCCGGCTTCCAGCGCGGCGGCGACCAGCGCGGCGTGCCGCTCGTGCAGCACCGCGAGGTCGAAGCCGGTGCCGACCGGCACCGCCTGGAACGCGGCGGCGAGCGCACGCAGGAAGTCGTGGTGCAGGTCGAGCGCGAACATCGCCAGGATCCCGACCACCTGCAGGAGCTGGCTCACCACCTGGGTCGAGGTCCCGGTGAGCGGGTCCATCACCTGGCTCATGGTGAAGCCCATCTCCTGCGCGAGGATCTCGCCGGCGACGGTCAGCACCGCGCCGACGAGCTGCACGACGAAGCCGACCGCGGCGCCCACCAGGAACTCGCCCGCGCCGAGCAGGAGCAGGTGGCCGGTGCCGTGCACCGCGGGACTGCCGCGGCCGCCGATCCACCAGAAGATCGCGCCGAGCGCGAGGCCGAGCACGAGGCGCAGCCAGCGCGCGTCGCTGCCCTGCCCCAGGCCGGGCAGGAACCAGACGAACGCCGCGGCGCGGATCACGTGCAGGACGAAGCCCGGCACGACGTGCAGCAGGTGCTCGGCGAGCGCGCCCATCACATTCCGGCGAGCCCGAACTCGGCGAGCCCGGCGAACAGGCCGCGCGCGAACTCGCGCAGCGTGCTCAGGATCCAGGGCAGGAGCACGAGCAGCGTGGCGACGACCGCGAGCATCTTCGGCACGATCGCGAGCGTCTGCTCCTGCACCGAGGTGATCGTCTGCAGCAGGCTGATCGCGAGGCCGACGACCATGCCGACCAGCAGCGCCGGCGTGACCAGCACGAGCGCGGTCAGCAGGGTCGACTTCGCGAGGTCCACGAGCATTCCTTCGTCCATCGCTCAGGTCTCCACGAAGCTCTCGGCGAGCGACCGGACGACGAGGTCCCAGCCGTCGACCAGGATGAACAGCAGCAGCTTGAGCGGCGTCGAGACGACGACCGGCGGCAGGGTGAACATGCCCATCGACACGAGCAGGGACGAGATCACGAGATCGATGACCACGAACGGCAGGAACAGGACGAAGCCCATCTGGAACGCGGTCTTCATCTCGCTCAGCACGAACGCCGGGACGGCGACGTGGAACGGCACGTCCTCGGGACCGTTCGGGCGTGGCGTGCCGCTCAGCTCGAGGATCAGCGCGATGTCCTCCGGCCGCGTCTGCTTCAGCATGAAGCGGTTGAGCCGGGCGCCGGCGCGGCTGCTCGCCTCCTCCAGGCTGATCTGCCGCTCGACGTAGGGCCGGAACGCCTGCGCGTGCAGGTCGGTCGCGACCGGCTTCATGATGAACAGCGTCAGGAACACCGCGAAGCCGGTGACCACCGGCGCGGGCGGCAGCTCCTGCATCGCCATCGCGCGCTTGAGGAACGACAGCACGATGACGATCCGCGTGAAGCTGGTCATCGTCAGCACGATGGCCGGCGCCAGCGACAGCAGCGTCATCAGCAGGAGGATCTCGAGGGCGCCGCCGACGTTGTCGGGCGCGGCGGCGCCGCCGGTGAGCTGCACGCTGAGCGCGGGGCCCTGCGGCGCGGCCGGCGGGCCGATCGGCGCGGCCGGCGCCTGCGCGGGCAGGGCGGCGGCGAGCAGGGCGAGCAGGAGCAGGAGGAGCGCGCGCATCACGCGTCGGCCTGCGTCTTGGCGAGGAGCGTGCGGAAGCTCGCGAGCGCGGGCTTGCTCGGCGCGGTCGCGCCGCGCGGCGGCCGCGGCAGCACCATGTCCTTGAGCACCGCGCCGTCGTCGTCGGGGTCGTGCGCCGCGGTGCGCGCACGCGCCTCGGCGTCGGGGTCGGCGGCGGTGTGCAGGACCACGAGCGCGCCGTCGGACTCGCCGAGCAGCAGGATGCGGTCGTCGAACTGCACCGCGTGGACGGCGTGCTTCGCGGAGAGCCGCATGCTCTGGCGCAGGGCGATCGGGCCGCCGGCGCCGCCCGCCGCGCGGCGGCGCTGCACGCGCGCGAGGCCGACCACGATCGCGCCGCCGAACAGGCAGATCCCGGCGACCGTGCACACGACCTGGGTCAGGTCGGGCGCGGGCACCGCCGGCGCGGGCTTCACCGAGTCCTGGACCGACTCCGCGAGCGGGACGGCGGGGCGGGACGCCGCTGGAGCGGGCTTCCGCCAGGGACCGAACATCAGCAGCAGGGCCAGGGCCGGTGGCACCGCGAGCCACCGCAGTTTGTCACGCATCGGACTCTCCTCGTGCCCTTCTCCAGGCAACCGTCATGCCGACGTGCCGATGCGCAAGATGTGGTGGTCGACCGCGCGCCGACCACGAGACGAGCGCGGCAGGTCGCGACAGGCGTCGTCGAATGCCGCGACGCACTGGCTCGCGCGGCACGGGTGCGGTCAGCGCGGCGTGCGGTCGCCGGACGCGGGCGCGCCGTCCTTGCCCGCGTACTCCAGCACGAGCACGCCGTGCTCGTGCTCGCGGACCAGCGGCTGGTGTCCGGCGCGCGCGAACACGCGGTAGTGGTCGAGGATCCAGCGGTACAGGCGCTGGCCGAACGTGCTGCCGAACATCGCGACACCCTCCGGGCCCGAGTACTCGGGCGAGGGCCGGTGCACGACGACGATCCACTTCGGCGGGCGGCGCTCGAAGTCGGCGACGATCGCGTCCTCGCCGAACATCACCAGCTCGGGGGGCATGAAGTTCACGAAGCGCGTGGGGTTCACGCGCCGCGTGAGGAAGTTGAGCATCACCCCTTCGGGGACGACGGCGAGCGAGTCGCCGGGCGCCATGCGCTCGCCGATCACCTCGTCGAGAAGTTCGACATGAAGGCGCGTGATCGGATTGTCGTGCGCCAGGAAGCGGTCGGCGCCCGTGCCGACGGGCAGCGTCTTCGGCCCGTGCTCGTTGCGCTCCAGGTGGAACGCGCAGCGTGCGTGGAAGCCGAGCAGCACGACCGCGAGCAGCCCGAGCGCGGTGCCCGCGGCGACCGGGCCCGAGCCGCCGGCGCGCGCGACCGCGCGCGGCAGACCGCCGACCAGCAGGGCGACGCCGGCGAGCCCCGCGGGCAGCGCGAGCGCGAAGCCGTAGTGGTGCGCGCGCGTCCACAGCGCGATCTTCGCGAGCAGCAGCAGCGCGAGGAGCGTGAACGCGAGCGGGAAGGGATCGCCCGCCCGGCCGGAGCGCAGCGCGAACGCCGCGGGCAGCAGGCTGCAGGCGACGAGCCACAGCGGCAGCGGCCGCAGCATGTGCTCCCACACGACTTCCTGCCACGGGACGAGCAGCATCGCGAGCGCGGCCGCCACCGCGGGCAGCACGCGCGACCAGGTCTGCGCCTTCGGCAGCCACGCCAGCGCCCACGCCGCGCCGAACGCGACGAGCGCCGGCACGGTCAGCAGGCTCGCCAGGATGCGCCGCGCGAGCAGCGCGTCGCGGCCGAGCGCGAGTGCGAGCAACACCACCGGCAGGGCGATGCGCGCGCCGCGCCGCGCGCGGTCGTTCGTGCCGAAACAGAACGCGAGGAGCACGCCCGGGAGCAGCGTGCCGACGTGGGTGAGCGTCCACGACCACGCGCCGAACACCGACTCGCCGACGTCCCAGGTCCCGGCGGTCAGCCGGTAGTACGGCATCGCGCGCAGCTCGGGCAGGAAGGTGTACGGCCAGCTCCCGAGCACCCCGCGCAGCGCGTCGGTCGCGGGCATCGCGGTCCACAAGAGCGCGAACGCGACGAGCGGCGGGACGGCGGCTGCCACAGCGACGATGCCCGCCGTGCGCCGCCGGGCGCCGGGCGGCGCGCGCCAGGCGAACAGCAGCGCGGCGACCGCGAGCGCCGCGGCGACGAACAACTCGGCCTTGGTGAGGAAGCAGGCGCCGAGGCACACGCCGCCCAGTGCGGCTGGAAGTCGGCCTCGCCCTTCACCGTGTACGGCGGCGCGCACGCACCACAGCGCGAGCATCGCGAGCGCGACGCCGTGCGTCGCCTCGTGCGCGTAGGGCGCCGCCCAGTTGAAGTTGCCCGACCACTCCAGGAACTGGAACGCGAACACGACGAGCCACGCGAGCCCGCAGGCGAGCGCGACGAGGCGGCCGCCGAGCGCCTTGCCCACGTGCCACACGAGCACGGTCATCGCCGCCGCGATCGCGAGGTCGACGAGCGCGAGCGTGCGGACGCTCGCGCCGAACACCGCGAACGCGGCGGCGTTCACGTACGCCGACAGCGGCCCGTGGAACCACGCGATGTCGCGGTACAGCACCTCGCCTTCCGCCAGGCGCCACGGCACGTACAGCTCGCGCCCGTAGTCGATGAGGAAGTGGAAGCAGCGCGTGAAGGTCCAGACGGCCAGCGCGAGCCCGACCGCGCCGAGCACGATGGCGGCGAGCCGGCCCGGCGGGTCGCGCAGCCGGGCCAGGATGGCGGTCCACCGTGGCGCGTCGGGCGCCACGGACGGCGGTTGCGGCGTCACGCCGTCAGGGTAGCGCTGCGTGCGCCAGCGACGCGATGCGCAGGATGCGGTAGGCGAATCCCGGCTGCCCGGAGGAGAACAGCCGTCCCTCGAACACGAGCTGCCCGGTCGGGTCCACCTCGTGCACGATCCCGACGTAGGCGAAGCCGACGACCGTGTTGCCGCTGCTCAGCCGCTGGACCGAGCCGGTGAATGCGGCGTAGATCGGCGGGTCGGGGCGGTACTCGAACACCATGCGCGCGGTGCGCGTCGGCACGTCGAGCGCGTACTCCACCGCGCGGCTCTGCTGCGGCCGGTGGCGCGTGCCGTTGTCGAACAGCAGGAGGTGGCCGTCCTCGACGATGCGCGCGCAGTGCTGCGCCGAGAACCCGCCGAGCGGGTCGTCGACCACGGTGAACTCGTTGCGTCGCCCGCCGAACCGCCAGAGCACCTGGCCGGTGCCGGAGTCGATCTTCATCACCTGCGACAGGTTGCGGAACGACACGATGTAGTGGCCGTCGTGGTCGACCGCGAGCGAGTTGGGGTGGTCGATGTCGGCTTCCTTCAAACCGGCGATCGACTCGACCAGCTCGTCGAGCCCGATGTGGTCCCAGCCGTTCCAGAAGAAGTCGCGCCGGCCGTCCGGGTCGAAGCGCGCGATCTGGTGCGCGGCGAGGCGCGCGTCCTCGCGGCCGCCGTACCGGCGCATGTCGACCGTGCGGATGTCGTAGGTGAACACCGTGCTGTACCAGCCGCGCGGCGACGGCGTGAGCAGCAGCTCGTGCTCGTCGGTGTAGAACCCGAACGGCGCCTGGTGGCGCGCGACGATCTCGCCGGTGGGCGCGATCTCCGCGAACCAGCCATAGGTCGGCTGCCAGCCGATCGTCGTGCCGACGAACGCCGCGAAGTTGCCGTTCGGGAGCTTGTCCGAGAAGTTGCCGAGCCCGGGCATGAAGAAGAACCAGCGCACGCGCCCCATCGGGTCGAACGCGACGACCACGCGGCCGCGCGACGTCGGCACGTCGGTCAGGAAGTAGCCGCCGCCGTCCGTGTCGCCCCTCGTCTCGAACCGCACTTCGTCGGCGAGGAACGACGGCAGCGGCGCGGTGCGCACGACGACCTTCTCGACCACCTCGCCGCCCTCCGGGGGCGTCAGGACGAGTTCCAGCTCGTAGTCGGTGTCGGCGAGCAGGCCCAGGACGGTGAGCGTCGTGGGGCCGTCGCCGATCGTCTCCGGCAGCGTCTCCCCGAAGTCGTCGCCCGCGCGGTAGCGGACGTGCGCCGCGGCGAAGCCCGAGCTGTCGAACCTGACGCGCGCCGTGTTGGGCGCGTCCCCCGGGCTGTGCGCACTCACGCCGCGGAGCGCCGGCGGCGGCGGCAGCGGTGCGGCCGCGGACGAGCCGTGGTTGCCGCAGGACGCGAGCAGGGAGAGGAGGAAGCAGAGAACAGCGGACAGCGCGGCCGTGGTACGAGCCGCCTGGAGGTTCGAGGGCATTTCGCCGAGCGGGATGCTGCGTCGCACGCGGACAGGCGGGCGCGCGACGGGGGAGAGAGGGACGCCGCCATTATGCAGGGCAGCGCGCATCGGCCCGGGCGCTTTCGGCGACGCGCGGGTGGCGCCGCCGCGCGGGGCGGCGGAAGGTCCGAAGGCAACGCGCGCGCGTCGATGCGCGCGCGAATCCCGTGCTCCGAAAGCGGGCGGGCACGTTGCGGTGCACGCGGGCGCCATGCGGCGCGCGGTTTGCTCCGCGCGCGGACCCCGCCCCGCGCGGGCGGCGCCTTCGTTCGCTCATGCGCGTCCTCCTCGTCACCCACCAGGCACCGCCGCACATCGGCGGCGTGGAGCAGGCCGTGCAGATGGAGGCCGAGAGCCTGCTCGCCGCCGGGCACGAAGTGGTGTGGGTCACGAGCGACGGCGCGGGCGCGGGTGCGCCGCTTCCCGAGCGGTCGGGGCTGCGCATGGTGCGCGTGCGTGCGTGGCACGCGTTGGAGCGCTGGTTCGGGATCGCCTACCCGTTCCACGTGCCGACCCTGTTTCCCGTGCTGTGGCGCGAGGTGGGTGCCGCCGACCTCGTGCACGTGCACGGCCTCGTGTTCGAAGGCAGCATCGTCGCCGCCGTGTTCGCGCGGTTGCGCGGCAGGCGCTGCCTGCTGACCGACCACGGCGGCATCCTGCGCTACCGGTCGCGCGCCGGCACGCTCGCGCTGCGCGTCCTGATCGAGACCGCGGGCCGGCTCACCGCGCGCTGCGCGCACCGGCTGGTCGCGATCAACGCCGACATCGAACGCCTCCTGGGACGGCTCAGCGGGCGTCCGGCCGACGTCGTCGCGCTCGGCCACCCGGTGCTGCACGCGCGCTTCGCGCCGCCCACTCCGGCGCAGCGCCGCGCGGCACGCAAGGCGTTCGGCTGGGACGAGCGCCCGCGCGTGCTGTGCGTCGGTCGCCTCGTGCCGCACAAGGGCGTCGACGTCCTGCTCGCCGCGATCGAGCCCGGCATCGCACTCGTGTTCTGCGGTCCCGCCGACGCGCGCACGGTCGCGAAGATCCGCGCTGCCGGCGCCGAGT
>Ga0079224_100010138_pt1 | contig 12907 bp, 12 predicted proteins | sample Stecom2015_FD_80414 | JGI IMG/M metagenome (GOLD analysis project Ga0079224, IMG submission 80414) | Agricultural soil microbial communities from Utah to study Nitrogen management - Steer compost 2015 | ecosystem: Environmental > Terrestrial > Soil > Agricultural land | place: USA: Utah... | reverse complement strand
GTCCAGGAGCAGGCACCGCAGGGCGATCCCGTGCCGGTGTTCCTGTACGACTCGGGCACCGACAAGCCGTTCACCGCGGGGGCCCAGGTGCCGCCGAACGACATCATCCGGTTCGCGGGCGGCAAGAACGTCTTCGGCGACCTCGACGAGCGCTGGACCGAGGTCACGTGGGAGGCCGTCGTGGAGGCACAGCCCGAGGTGGTCATCATCCTCGACTACGGCGACCAGCCCGCGCAGGACAAGATCGAGTTCCTGAAGGAGAACCCGGTCACCGCCGACCTGCCTGCCGTGCAGGACGACGCGTTCTTCGTGCTCGACTACAACGAGGGCATCTCCAGCCCCCGGAACGTGGACGGACTGGAGAAGTTCGGCGCCTACCTGCGCGACCACGTGACCGATCGCTCGTGACCCCCGACGCCGGGCCGGTGAACCGACCCACGCCCGACCACCGGATCGTCGCGGCGATCTGGCCGGCCATGCTGGCCGGGACGGTGAGCCTGCTGCCGTTCACCGTGTTCTCGACGTTCCTCGTCCCGATCTCGGCCACGGCAGGGGCCGACGCCGCGGCCGTCGGTACGCTGCGCGGCTTGGGCGGTGTCGCGGCGCTTCTCACCGGGATGGCCGTCGCACCTTGGCTGGGCCGCTGGCCGCGCCACCACGCCGTGTCGGGAGCCCTGGCCCTCCTGGCCGCGAGCAGCCTGGTGGCCACCACCGGGTCCTACGCCGCGCTGGTCGCCTTCTGCCTCGGGACCGGTGTCGCCACAGCCGTGCTCACCCCCGCGCTGCTGGCGCTGGCCACCGCCCGGTTCACCGAGCCCGGCGACGGTGGCCGGGCAGCGACCCTGGTCAGCACGGCGACCACGCTGGCCGCCGTCCTGGCCGGACCCGTGGTGGGCGGGCTCGCCGCCTGGCGCGGCTGGCAGGGCGCGCTCTGGGTGACGGCCGTGGTCGCGGTCGCAGTGGGGCTTGCGTTCCTCCGGCACGACCGGTCCGCCAACGGCCCGATGGCGGCCCCGGGCTACATCGAGGCGCTGAAGTTGCTCCGGTCCCGGCCGGACCTGCTCGCGGTCGTCGCGGTCGCAGGCCTGCGGACCACGTCCTTCATGGGTTACCTGTCTTTCCTGGCCGTGACCTACCACGACCGGTTCGACATGGACGCGGGCACCTTCACCCTGGTGTGGACGCTGAGCGGCAGCTCGTTCGTCGCCGGGACCTACCTGGCGGGCCGCTGGGCCCGCAGCGACGGTCCCGCCCGCCCGCGCCGGCCACGGCTGCTCCTGTCCCTCGGCCTCGGCGGCGGTCTCGCCGCGGTGCTGACGGTCTTCCTCGTGACGTCGCTGCCCGTCGCACTCGCCGCGACGACCGTGATGGGGTTCAGCCATGCCGTCGTCGCGGCGACGGCCACGAGCCTGATCGCGCAGCGCGCCGGGCGGCTCACGCCGACAACGTTCGGCCTGCAGGCCGCCGGGATGAGCCTCGGGACCTTCGTCGGCGCCGCGCTCGGCGGTGCGGGGCTCGCCGCCGCGGGGCTCACCGGCCTGGCCCTCGCGCTGGCAGCACCCACCGTGGTCGCCGCTACGCTCCTGCGGACGGCGACGCGCGCCTCGGGCACTCTGACAACGATGGCACACCGGTAGCCGGCAGGGCGAGCCGGCCGCGGACCCCGCCGCATCCGGAGACCGGCCCGGAGGGTCAGCTCGCCGCCGGCGGTGCGCCGGGACGCCGGCCGTAGTCAGTCCTGCGGGGTGTGCGTGTGCATGCGCACGCCGTCGTCGTTGAAGATGCTCAGCACCCGGGCGGGCCGCCGCCCGACGGCGCACATGGCGTGCGGCACTCGCGTGTCGAACTCGGCCGCCTCCCCGCGGGTCAGCACCAGGTCCTGGCGCCCGAGCCGGAGCCGGAGCCGACCGGCCAGCACGTAGAGCCACTCGTAACCGTCGTGCACCCGCAGCTCGGGCAGCTCCGACACCGGCGGGTAGACCACCTGGTAGGTGTGGATCGGGGAGGCCTCGGGCGCGAGCGGTGTGATGACCATGCCGCCCCGCCGAACCGCCGGGCGGCGCACCCTCGGGTCGGGGGAATCCGGCCGGACCAGGTCGTCGAGACCGATGCCCAGGTTCTGCACCAGCGGCAGCAGCAGCTCGAGGCTCGCCTGCCGCTTGCCGGCCTCCAGCCGCGACAGGGTGCTCGCGGACATCCCCGCGGCTCCGGCGAGCCGGTCCAACGTCCAGCCCTTCGCCCGCCGCGCAGCACGGAGCCGCGCCCCGACCTGATCCAGCCCCTCGACCATCGTCCCGCCCTCCGTCGTCCACCGCGCAGCCTGCCGGTTCTTGCTGATACCGCAAGCTGCTTTGCCATCGTGCCATCGCGGCGGTCACGCTGGCGAACATGAACGAGAACCGGGACATCGAGCAGGTGGAACAGCGGGACGTGGTCGTGGTCGGTGGTGGTGCCGCAGGGCTGAGTGCCGCGCTGCTGCTGGGCCGGGCGCGGCGCAGCGTGCTCGTGGTCGACGCGGGTGCCCCGCGCAACCGCTTCGCGGCGCACATGCACGGCGTGCTGGGCCACGAGGGCATCGACCCCGCCGCGCTCCTGGAGCGTGGTCGGTCCGAGGCGGCCGGGTACGGCGTCGAGGTGCGCCCCGGGCAGGTCGAGCGGGCCGACGAGGACACGGACGGCGTCACGGTCACCCTCGCGGACGGCAGGGTCGTCCGGACCCGTGCGCTGGTGGTGGCCACCGGGCTGTCCGACGTCCTGCCCGACGTGCCCGGCCTGGCCGAGCACTGGGGCACCCGCGTGCTGCACTGCCCCTACTGCCACGGCTGGGAGGTCCGGGACCAGCACCTGGGCGTGCTGACCACCTCGCCCCTGGCGATGCACCAGGCCGAACTGATCCGCCAGTGGAGCGACCGGGTCACGGTCTTCACCGCCGGGCTCGGCCCGCTGGACGAGCCCACCGAACGCCGGCTGCGGTCGCGCGGGAGCACGCTGGTGCCCGCAGCCGTGACCAAGGTCTCCGCCGAGGCCGCCGGCGGCCTCGTGGTACACACGGACGACGGCGGCGAGACCGCCGTCGACGCGATCTTCACCGCGGGCACGCCCCGGCCGCACGACGCGTTCCTCGACCGCCTCGGCCTCGACCGGACAGAGTCCCCGTTCGGCAGCTACCTCGCCGTGGACCCGGCAGGCCGCACCAGCAGCGCACGGATCTGGGCGGTCGGCAACGTCGTCAACCCCATGGCCAACGTGCCCATGTCCGTCGGCGCGGGTGCCATGACCGGGGGCGCCGTCAACGCCGCGCTGGTGACCTGGGACTTCGACGCCGCGGTGGCGGCAGCCCCGCCGACCTCCTGGCCGGAGGTGGCCACGGCGGAGTTCTGGGAGGAGCGCTACGCGAGCACTGACCGGACATGGTCCGGCCGCCCGAATCACAGCCTCGCCGCGATCGCTGCCGACCTACCGCGCGGCCAGGCCGTCGACCTCGGCTCCGGCGAAGGCGGCGACGCGATCTGGCTCGCCCAGCAGGGGTGGACGGTGACCGGGCTCGACGTCTCGCCGACCGCCGTGGCGCGGGCGACCGCGGCGGCCCGCGGCGCCGGACTGCCGTCCGACCGGCTCCGGTTCGAGGCCGTCGACGTCGCCACGTGGTACGGCGGGCCCTACGACCTGGTCACCACCAGCTTCCTGCACGCACCCGCCAGCAAGCCCCGCACCGAGATGCTCCGGCACGCGGCCGGGCTCGTGGCGCCCGGCGGGCACCTGCTGGTCGTCTCGCACGCCGGGCCGCCGTCCTGGGCGCGGCCCGAGCAGCACCAGGGCCACCGCTTCCTGACCCCGGACGAGGCGGCGGCCGCGCTGGACCTCGACCCCCAGGAGTGGACGGTGCTCTTGGCGGAGAACCGGTCCCGCACGGCCACCGGGCCCGACGGCGAGGAGGGAGAGCTCGACGACTCGGTGCTGCTGCTGCGGCGACGATGATCACGGCATGCTGAACAGCAGCTGCACTGACCCGGCGTGCTCGATCTGGTGGACGGTCACCCCGTAGACACCTTCGACCGTCTCGGGATCGAGGACGGCGCCTGGTGGCCCCGCGGCCACGACGTGGCCGCGGTCGAGCAGCACGAGCCGGTCACAGTACCGGGCCGCGAGGTTGAGGTCGTGGAGCACGACGACCGCCGTCATCCCGAGTGCCCGGACCAGCCGCAGGATCTCGTGCTGGTAGCGCACGTCGAGGTGGTTCGTGGGCTCGTCGAGCAACAGGTGGGACGCCTGTTGTGCCAGGGCTCGCGCGATCAGGACGCGTTGTTTCTCCCCGCCGGACAGGTCGGCGAACACGCGGTGCGCCAGGTGCGTGACGCCGACCCGGTCGACCGCGTGGGCCACCACCTGACGGTCGTGGGCCGAGTGGCGCTGGAACGAGCTCAGGTGTGGGGTTCGTCCGAGCGCCACGATGTCGGACACGGTGAACGGCAGGTCCCCCGCGGCCTCCTGGGTGACCACCGCGACCTGACGGGCCGCCGCCCGGGGGCCGAGGTCGGCGAGCGGCGTGTCGTCGATCGTGACCAGGCCGGCCTGCGGCCCGAGCGCGCCGTAGAGCGTCTTGAGCAAGGTCGACTTGCCGCTGCCGTTCGGGCCGATGAGACCGACCACCTCGCCTCCCGCCGCTGAGAGATCGACCGCGCTGAGGACCGTGGTCTGGTCGTAGGCGAATCGGATCCCCTGGCCGGTGATCATTCCTGGGTACTCTCGACGATCAGATCGAGCCCCTCGACGGTGATCGGTGACGCCGGTGAGGTGAATCCGAACAACAGGGGCACGAGGTCCCCGTTCTGGACCGCGGTCAGGCCCTCCGCGCCGGGGAGCGAGGTGACCGCCGCCTCGACCTCGGCAGGCTCGGCTCCGCTGTGCAACAGGATCAGGACGTCGGGGTCGCGGGCGAGCAGGTCCTCGACCGAGACCTCGAAGGTGCGCTCAGGCGTGTCGGCGAAGGCGTTGGTGAAGCCTGCCAGCTCCAGCAGGGTGTGGTTCATGCTCCCCGAGCCGTAGGTGTAGGCCGGGCCGCCACCGAGGGTGGGGTAGAGCATCGCCGCGGTGCGTTCCTCGCCGGGCTCGATCCGGGCGGTAGCCGCCTGGATCTGATCCTCGATCTCGGTCAGCGCCGCGTCGGCCTCGTCCTGCCGGTCGAAGACGTCGGCGTAGAGCTGGAAGAGGATCTCGATGTCGTCCAGCGTCGAGGTCGCCTGGCTCCCTTCACAGGATTCCTCGTTCTCCAGGACCTGGATCCCCTGGGCGAGCAGTGCCTCGCGTGTCACCGTCTCCGACGTACCGATCACGAGATCCGGCTCCTGGGCCAGGATCTCCTCGATGGAGACCTCGCCGCCACCGACCTGGGAGATCTCGTCGCTCAGTACGGCGGTCTCAGCCAGCCGACGCTGGGTGCCGGCGTCGAAGTACTCGTCGTGGAACTGGCCGACCAGGCCGACCACCCGGTCGAGGACACCCAGGGAGGAGAGCACAGGGATGACCTCGTTGCGGAAGACGACGACGCGATCCGGCGGCGCGTCAAACGTGACCTCGTTGCTGCAGTTGACGACGGTCGCGGGATACGCCGCGGACGTCTCCGACGGGCCGTCTGCGGCCTGCGTGGTCGAGCACGCGGTGACCGCTGCCGTCAGGGCCAGGGCGAGGCCGGCGGCGAGGACTGGTCTGGTGGATGAGATCACGTGGGTTCTCCGTCTCGTGATGTGTGCGGGCGAGGAGCGGTACTTGACGAGTGGTGCGTGGTCCTTCGACGTCGGATCAGGTGACGGCGGCGTGGAAACGTCGGACGAGCAGGACCAGGACCGGTGCGCCGATCAGCGCGGTGACGATGCCGATCGGGAGCTCCCGGGGTGACCAGACGGTCCGGGCGACGATGTCGGCGGCGACCAGGAACGTCGCCCCCAGCAGGGCGGTGAGTGGAAGCATCCGGCGGTGGGAGGCACCGACCAGGCGGCGGGCGAGGTGCGGCAGCACCAGCCCGACGAACCCGATCGAGCCGGAGGCCGCGACGATCGCTCCGATGCAGAGGCTGACGGCGAGCAGCAGCTGTACCCGAAGGCGGGCCGGCGGGATACCGAGCGTCAGGGCTGTCTCGTCACCGATGGCGAGGGCGTCGAGGTTGCGGCCCCACAGGATGGTCAGTGCGACGGTGAGGAGCACGATGACGACGACCACGAGCAACGTCGGGCCCCACTGCGCCAGGGCGAGTGAGCCGAGCAGCCAGAACATCACCGAACGTGCGCCCTCAGGCGACTCCGAGGAGAAGATCAGCACGCTCGTCGCCGCCGACAGCGCGTACCCGACCGCGACTCCGGCCATGACCAGCCGGATCGACGTCATGCGCCCGCCGGATCGCGCCAAGGCGTAGACGGCCAGCGCCGCTACGGCGGCACCGACGAACGCGCTCAGCGGCAGGGCGTAGGCGCCCAGGGCTCCGCCGACGCCGAACAGGATCGCGGCCGCCGCCCCGGTGGACGCGCCCGAGCTGATCCCGAGCAGGTAGGGGTCGGCCAGGACGTTGCGCACCATCGCCTGCAGCACCGCCCCGCACACCGCCAGACCTGCTCCGACCGCTGCCGCGAGCAGCACCCGGGGCAGGCGCACGTCCCAGACGATCGCATCCTGCGCGCTGGCATAGGTCGGTTCACCGGGAATCCCGACGAGGTGGTGTCCGAGCACGGACACCACCACGTCGGGGGCCACGGCGACCGAGCCCCAGGCGACGCCGCCCACCACGGCGAGCACCAGCACTGCGCCGAGGCCGACGTGCCAGTACACGGTGCTCGACCGCCGTGCGGCTACCCGCACCTCAGGCTCCGGTCGGTGCGGGAGTCCGGCGTCGTACATGTCGCAGACCGATGACCGTGTCCAGGACCAGGAAACCGAGCAGCGTGAACCCGACCAGCGGCAGGAACCAGCCGACGGCGACCGCGAACACGGCGATGGCTGCCAGCCCCCACCACGGTGCGCCGCGCAGGACACCACGTGCGGGTGCCGGCCCGCCCAGCCCGCGCGGCCCGCGGGTAGGGCGACGCTTCCACCACATGAGGTAGCCGAGCACGACCATCGTGGCGATGCCCAGCGCGAGCAGGAACAGCAGGATCTGGTTGGCCGGCCCGAACAGGACACCCATGTGGAGGCTGATGCCCCAGGACGAGAGCTTGGCGACCAGCGGGAAGCCGGCGAAGTCGGTCTGGTCGGTCACCAACATCGTGGTGCCGTCGACGGCGGCCGAGTCCGCCGCCGTCGGGAAGCTGCTCTTGATCTCACGGACCACCCACGCCGTACCCGGCTCCACGGGCGGGCTGATCTCCACCTGGGCGGCGTCGATGTTCGCCCGCTGGGCGATGGCCAGGACCCCGTCGAAGGTCGCGGGGTTGGCCGGTCCGGCGGGGCCGTCGGACTGACCGCCACCGCCGTGGGAGTGTCCGCCGCCGTCGGGGGCCGGCTCGCCGGTCAGGCTGGTGCTCAGGGCGGGTGTCGTCCAGCCGACGGCAGTGCGCAGCTCGCTGAAGTTGGCACCGCCGTACTGGGACCAGGTGATCCCGGTCGCCGACAGGAACAGGGCTCCGAGTACCACGACTGCCCCGACTGTGGTGTGCCAGGACAGCAACCGCCGGTAGCCCGTGCGCTTGCGCTTCGGCCGGCTGCTGGTGGCGTTGCGGCGCGAGACCCGCAGGCGGTTGATCCACAGCACCAGCCCCGCTACCGCGACGATCCAGAGCCAGGAGGCTGCCAGCTCGCTGTACAACCGGCCGGTGTCGCCCAGGTGGAGGCTGCGGTGCAGGTTGGAGATCCAGCTGCGCAGCGGGAGCGAGCCGCTGGAGCCGTAGCTGGTCAGCTCGCCGCGAACCTCACCGGTACCGGGGTCGACGAAGATGGCGCGGGACTCGCTGGGCCCCAGCCCGTCCTGGCTGAACATGACCCGCGTCGTGTCCCCGGGCTCGGGCGCGGGACGTACCGCCTTGAGAGCGCCGTCGTCCCCGGCATGCTCCCGGGCGATCTCGATCTGCTCGGCCAGGCTCAGCCGGGTGTCGGTGACAGGGGCGTGCAGCTCCTGGTCGTAGACCACCTGTTCCAGGGTCGGGGTCAGTGCGTACAAGGCGCCGCTCGTGGCGGCGACCAGGATGAACGGGCCGATCAGGAGGCCGGCGTAGAAGTGCAGCCGCCGCAGCAGCGGTCCGAACCACGGGCGCCGTGCGGGCCGTGGCGGTGAGGGGTCGGTCTCGGCGGGTGTGGTGGTCGTGACACCGGCGAGCGTCTCGGTCATTGAGCAGCCTGCTTTCAGGTGAGGAGGGTTTCGCCGATGAATCCGGTCTCGTCGCACCCGGGTGGCACGGCGAAGACGGCGGAGCCGATCGGGATGGTCCATTCGTTGAGCAGGTCGAGCTGGTCCAGGCGAGTCTGGATCGGGACGAACTGTCGCTCGACGTCGGCTTGGAAGGACACAAAGATGAGCCCGGACAGGGAGACGGCCTCCCCTGTGGGGCGGTCGTCGTAGTTGTAGGAGCGGCGGAAGATCCGCTCGTCCGTGTTCTCGCTGCGGGCACGACGCACGTGGGAAACTCCGGGATGACGGGGAACCCGATCGGCGTGGTGGCCTCGAAGTCCGGCTCGTCGAACTCGTCGGTGCCGGTCAGCGGCGCGCCGTTGGACAGGGTCCGGCCCACGGACTGTTCGCGGCCACCCCGGTCGAGCTCGTCCCACTTGTCAAGGTTCATCCCGATGCGGCGCACCACCATGCTCGTGCCGCCGGCAAGCCAGCCGCTGGTGTTCCACACCAGCTGGTCGAAGTCCGCGGTACCGGGGCTCGGGTTGGTCGTGCCGTCGACCTGGCCGAACAGATTCCGCATCGTCGTTCCCGGCTTGACTGTTCCGTGGGCACGACGGAATCCCTGCTGACTCCAGCGCACCGAGGCGAAGCTGCGGGTGTCCTTGAGCAGCATGCGCGCGGCATGCGCGACCGTGAGCGGGTCGTCGGCGGCGATCTGGAGCAGCAGGTCGCCGTCGCTGAACTCGGGCATCAGCCGGTCCACCGTGAACGGTGGCAGCGGGGCCAGCCATGGCGGGGCCTCACCCCGGGCACGGGCGACAAACCCTGGACCGAAGCCGAACGTGACGGTCAGCCGGGCCGGGGACAGCGCAAGCTCCGGCTCGGAGTCGGCCAGCGCGGGATCGCCCTGCGTCAGGCGTGCCGCGTCGTCGGACAGGATGCGCATCATCCGTGTCAGGTCGGTGCCTTCGAGCAGGTCGAGCGCGACGAACAGGCCGTGCGCCTGCGCGTCGGTACCGATGCCAGCCTGGTGCACGCCGTAGAACGGGACGGTCTCCGATCCGTTGAGACGATCGGGCTCGTCCCCCTGGCCGGAAGCAGAAGACGTGGTGTTCAGTGCGTGGTCGGCACCGATCGCGGCGGCCGCGCCGACGCCGGCGACAGCTCCTCCGAGGAGGAACTGTCGCCGGGTCGACCCGGGCCTACCGGTGCGCGCGCCCTTGACGGGCCGGGCCATCAGCCGTCCATGTCCATGGACTCGGACTCCGACTCGCCGCCCATGTCCATGTCCATGTCGCCGCCCTCGTAGTTCTCGTTCGCCCCGGAGTAGTCCTTGACCGGGGCAGAGAACTCGTACGTCGAGTCGTCCGAGAACGTCAGGATGAACGTGGCCTCCTCGCCGGCTTCCAACGGGTCGGTGAGGTCCATGAGCATGATGTGGCTGCCACCTGGCTCCAGGTCGAGCGATCCACCAGCGGGGATGACGAACCCGCCCTCGATCTCGCGCATGATCATCTCGCCGGTCTCGTTCTCGACCGTCTCGTGCAGCTCGACGCCGTCGGACGCCTCGGTCGTCGCGGACACGACGGTCACGTCGGCGGTTCCGGTGTTGGACAGCTCACCGAACGCGGCGGACATGCCGGACTCGGCAGCCTTCACCCAGCCGTCGGTCATCGTGATGCCCTGCCCCGCCGTGGCGGTGCCTTCGGCGTCCTCGGCCGTGGCGCCCGTGGCGGCGCAGCCCGCCAGCGCCAGGGTCGCCGCGGCGAGTGCGGCGCCGAGCCGGGCGCTTGCGACGGTCTTGCTCTGACGGACGGTCAGACGGTTGTTCACAGGATTGGCCTCTCACTTTGTTCTCGACGGTCCGGGGTTGTTCCCGGTGCCGTCGGTGCCGGGCGCGCTGATGCGCCGGCGAAGAAACTGGACGAGAGCGAGCAGCGCCACCGCGACGGCGGCGCCGCCCGCACCGACGAGGGCGGCCCGGCCGGGCCCCTCGTCTTCCTGTGCGGTCTGAACCTGGTTGCTACTCGTGTCGCTCGATGCGTCGCCACCGGTGTCCGGGGTGCTCGCTGCGGCGGGCGCCTCGGTGTTCTCGGTGGGCTGGGTGTCCTCGGCGGACGGCGCACTGTCGGCGTCGCCCACGCTGAACGGGACGATCCCCGAGATGGGGTGCCCGTCCGACGACACCACCCGCCAGCGGATCTCGTAGCCGGACTCGGGCATGCCCTCGTCGAGCACGGCCGTGACGGTGGGACCGTCGATCGTCGGCGCGGCGGACACCCAGTCGGTGCCCGCGGCGTCGGCGACGACGATGGCTGCGCCCATGTCCAGGACGTCGGCCGAGAACGTCAGGGACACCGTGGACGGTGCCTCCTTCAGCTCCTGCTCGGACGACGGATCACTGGACACCAGCTTGTCGTGGGCAGATGCGGGCGTGGCGGTCGCGAGTACGGCGACGACAGCCACAGCCAGCCCGGCCGCCCAGGGACGGGTACGAGACATGACAGACCTCCCCCGACGTCGCACTCGACGTCGGTACGCACGGGGACACACGGGTCCCACCCGTCACGTCGGACGGGCAGAAGCTGCGCACGGGCACGTCGAGGTGCCCGTGACGCGGGTAGCTTGGATCAGACCGCGTGCGGTGCGGGAGGTCCCCTGCGGCGCAGCGGCGTCAGCTGCGGCCCCGGGTGCAGGGGGCGGAAGGTCTGGGCCGGCACGCCGGAGCGCGCGGGCGCGACGAAAGTGACGACCTGGTTGACGACGTCGCCGCCGTGAATGAGCCAGGCCGCCGTGCGTACGGCGAGGTTGCGCAGGCGCAACAGCATCAGCTCGCCGCGGTACAGGACGATCACGGTGACCGCTGCCGCGACGGCGTGCCAGAGCCACATCGTGGCGTCGGTGTGCGCTGCGCCGTGTCCGGCATGCCCGGCGTGAGTCGTGGTTTCCACGACGGCACTCGTGTGCGCGCCGTGGGCGTGCGTGGGTGACTGCGACAGCAGCGGGGTGCTCGACGGCGTGCCCAGGACGAAGAGCAGGTGGAAGAAGAACTGGCTGGCGACGACGGAGCCCGACATCCCCAGGAGGGACAGTCGCCGCCCGGCCCAGGCCACGCAGACGGGCAGGGACAGCGCCAGCGGGACGACGACGCCCAGCAGTCCCGGCATCTCGCCGCCGGCCGCGAGGTGCGACGCGAGCGCTACGAACGTCGCCGACAAGGCCGCGAGACCACCGCGCGACGCGCGCACGAGGCGAGCGTCGTCGTGGCGTGCGGTCATCGTGGCGTCTCCCGTGTCTCAGTCGGTCCAGCGTGGCCGAGAACGCTCATGTCAGGACATGTCTCTTACCAAGGCGCGGGCCGGAGGAAGCCTCACGCTTTCCCCGTCCTTGAATCCACATCGATCTGACGCCGTGGCAGGCCGTCGCGCTAGGCCGCCGTGTCGGTGAGGCGACGGTGCCTGCGCACGGACCGGCTGCCACCTGCACCGACGAGCACGGACACCAGGGCGACGCCCACGACGAGCCAGGCGGTCGGCACCGGGGCGCCGCCGGCAGTCGTCGATGGCGGAGCGTCTGTCGCGGGCACTTCGGTCAGCGTGGCCGCGGTCGCGACGAAGGTCGGCGCCGGGTGCTCAGCCGACGGGTCGGCGTCCATCCACTGGTAGGACCCGCTACCGGCGCACTCCTGCTCGGTCGGGAAGGAGAACGACTGGCCCACCGTTCCCGTCACGCGCACGTCGAGCGTGAACTCCGCGCGGTCGCCGTCGGCAACCGGCTCCCCCGCCCACCGCACCGACTCCGGTGCGACCTCGGCGGTCCAGCCGTCGGGCTGGCCGGCTGCGACGGCTTCCACGCCGTCGGGCATCGTCACCTCTAGGGCGTCGGTCGGCTCTCCGTCGCACCCGTGGTCGAACGTGAACGTCAGGGTGGACGTGCCGTCCCCGTTGGGTTCGACGGTCTCGATGAGCACGTGCGCGTCAGCGGGCGCGGCGGGAACGAGGCACAGGAGAAGCACGGCGGCAGCGACCGCGAGGCGGCGGCCGAGGGCCGCGAAGGGCTGACCGGCACCAACCGGACCGGGAGCTACACCATGGGCGCGACGCATGCGGATGTCGTTCGGTCTCGTCATCACGATGTCACCTCGATGGGGATGTCGACGATCGGGTTCTCGTACTTCGAGGTCCGGATGCTGACCGCCACGGTCCAGCTACCGGGCATGGTCAGGTCGAGCGTGGCCTCGTAGGTCCCGGTGCCGGTCTCCGTCAGGGGGCGGGTGAACGGGCCGATGGCGGGATCGGCGAGCGTGGTCGACAGCTCGGGGGTCTCGATGGGCTCGACCGGTGCTCCGGCGGAGTCCAGCAGCGTGATCTCCAGGGAGTTCACGCCGACCCTGCCGGGTGTGATCCGTGCCCGGAGCGAGCCGTTGCCTACTTCCTCGGTGACGTCCACGCCCTGTGGGGCCGCGTTCGCGGCGTCGGCCGGTGTCTCGCTGAGCGGGCTGTTCGAGACGAGGACACCCGTCGCCCCCAGGACGAGTCCGAGCAGGACGGCCTCGGCTGTCACCGTTCGCCGCAGACGGCGGCGGGCGATCGT
>Ga0079224_100010137_pt1 | contig 12909 bp, 10 predicted proteins | sample Stecom2015_FD_80414 | JGI IMG/M metagenome (GOLD analysis project Ga0079224, IMG submission 80414) | Agricultural soil microbial communities from Utah to study Nitrogen management - Steer compost 2015 | ecosystem: Environmental > Terrestrial > Soil > Agricultural land | place: USA: Utah... | reverse complement strand
CTCGTCCGCGACGGTCTGGCCGCCCCGGCGCCGGACGCGGTCGCCGACGAGGTGACCTCAGGCTGGCCGGAGAATCTCGTCGACGTCATCACCGTCGACGACGCCGTCCGCGGCTTCCCGAACGAGGTCAACCTCTACGCCCTCAACTACAACAAGGCGTTGTTCGACGAGGCCGGTATCGACGCGCCGCCCACCACCTGGGACGAGCTTCGCGACACGGCCGAGCAGCTGACCGACCCCGAGAAGGGACAGCAGGGCTTCGGTGTGATCACCAGCTGGCCGGCGGGCAGCGTCCACCCGTGGCTGTCGCTCGTTGCATCCAATGGCGGGCAGTTGCTCGACGGAAACACCGCGCAGCTGGAGGCCGGTCCGGTTCTGGAGACCACGCAGTTGTACGCCGACCTGGTGGCCGACGGTTCGACGGTGCCGGAGATGAGTACGGCCAACGCGAACACGACCGGGCCGTACCTCGACAACTTCGTCAACGGCAAGACTGCCATGATCATCATGGCGAACTGGTGGAAGGGCTCCTTGAGCGAGGCGATGGGGGACCGCTTCGACGACGTGGGGGTCGCACCGATCCCGGTCGGGCCATCGGGCAGCGAGCCGACCGGCGTGTCGTACTCCTGGCTCACCGTCGTCAACGAGCAGGCACAGCCTGCCCAGCAGGAAGCAGCCTGGAAGTTCCTGAGCTGGCTGAACGGGGAGTCCAGCGGTGAAGACGGATCGTCGGCGATGGGCGACATCCTGATGTCCATGGGCATCCTGCCCAGCCGTACCGGTGACCTCGACGCGCACGCCGACGATCTCTCCGACCCGTTCCTGTCCGCCTACGTCGACCAGTTGCCGGCCGCCACGCCGTTCCCGATCGTCCTGGGCGGTGAAGAGCTGACGGTGTCGGTCCAGCAGCAACTCGAGAACGTGATCTTCGGCTCCAGCGACCCGGAGACGGCCATGGGACAGGCCCAGTCGGAGGCCCAGGCCATCCTCGACAAGTCCGGTGAGTGAGTCGCCCGACGATGACGATCACCCGACAGGCCGCACCGGCAGCGCCCGTGGCCACCGCGAAGCTCGGTGGCCCCAGCGACCGCAAGTGGGCGGCGATCTTCGTGTCGCCCGCGGTGCTGATCATGACGGCGTTCATGCTCGTGCCGATCCTGCTGACCTTGTGGATCAGCCTGCACGAGTGGTCGATGCTCACTCCGATCGGCGACATGACGTGGCGGGGGCTGGGAAACTACGCCGACCTCATCGGCGATCCGGCCTTCCGCGGCTCGATGCGCAACACCATCGTCTACGTCCTGCTCGTCGTCGCGTTGACGGTACCGCTGGCGGTGTTGCTCGGCCTGTTGCTGTACTTCCCCCGGGTGGGCGGCAAGGGTGCGGTCCGTACCGCGTTGTTCGCCACCTACGTGATCCCGACGGTGGCGATCGCAATGGTCTGGGGCGCGCTGTACGCCCCGACCTACGGCCCGTTCGACCAGATTCTCGGCTGGTTCGGGATCTCCGGCGTCGGCTGGCTGAGCTCGCCCAGCACCGCACTGATCAGCCTGGTGATCTTTCACGTCTGGCAGATGGTCGGGTACTACACCGTGCTCGTCGTCGCGGGCCTGACCCAGATCCCCGGTGACCTCTACGAGGTGGCGCGCGTCGACGGCGCGGGGTTCTGGCGCCAGACGGTGTCGATCACGTTGCCGATGCTGGGACGCACGATGACGTTCATCGTGCTGGTGGCGGTGGTCAACGCCGTGCAGGTGTTCGACCCGATCTACATCCTGACCCAGGGCGGACCGGCGGGCAGCACGGACATCGTGTCCTTCTCGATCCAACGCGCCGCATTCCAGTACGGCCTGGCCGGGCAGGCCAGCGCGATGGCGTTCTCGCTGTTCATCGTGATGATCGCCGTAGTGGCGGCGATCATGGCCGCGATGCGGAGGCGGCGATGACCAACGCATGGCGAAAGATGATCGCCCGGTCCGGGCTGCGACTGCTCCTGGCGCTCGTCCTCCTGGTCCCGGTCTTCCCGCTGGCGTGGATGCTGCTGTCCAGCGTCAAGAGCCCGCAGGAATTGATGCAGACACCGCCGAGCTGGTGGCCGGAGCAGCCGAGCCTGGACGCCTACCGCACGGTGTTCGAGATCCTTCCGTTCGGACGGGCGTTCGGCAACAGCTTCCTGGTGGCCGGTGTCGCCACCCTGTCCGTGGTCGTCACCAGTGTGCTGGCCGGTTACGCCTTCGCGAAATATCGCTTCAAGGGCCGCGACACCCTGTTCTGGGTCCTCGTCGGCACGATGTTCCTGCCGCCGGTCGTCATGCTCGTGCCGCTGTACTGGCTGGTGTCACAGTTGGGCCTGTCCGACAGCTATCTGGGCGTGATGCTTCCGTGGCTGGCCAACGGGTTCGGCATCTTCTTGATGCGTCAGTTCATCGCGGACGTGCCCGACGAGCTGATCGACGCCGCCCGCCTCGACGGGGCGGGCGAGGCACGCATCGTGCGCACCGTCGTCGCGCCGTTGGTCATGCCTGCCGTGGTGACGTTGTCGATCTTCGCCTTCGTCTTCTACTGGAACAACTTCTTGTGGCCGCTGTCCATTCTGCAGACCACCGAGAAGTTCCCGGTCGTGCTCATGCTCAGCCAGTTGCTGTCGTACAGCACGAGCGTGCAGTACCAGAACGTCGTCATGGCCGGGGCAGCCGTCGCCAGCATCCCGACCATCGTGTTGTTCCTGCTCACCCAGCGGGTGTTCGTCGCCGGGATCGCCCGGACGGGGGTGAAGGGATGAGTGGCGAGAGCGAGGTCGCCGCAAGACGATGCCTGCTCGGGGTGGACCTGGGCGGGACCCGGCTCCGGCTGCTCGTCGAGCGTCCCGACGGTGACCGCGAGCCGTTGGTCACGACCGCCGCGCCGGGGTCGTACGCCGAGCTGATCGAGACGATCGCGCTGCAGGCACGAGCCGCGCCAGTTGCCGTCGACGCCGTCGGCCTGGGCATTCCCGGCACCTGTCATGGTTCGCGGGCCGGGTTCGTTCCCGCGTTGCCGTGGTTGGACGGCCGTGATGTCGGTGCCGATCTGAGCGCCCGGCTGGCCGCGGAGGTGACGGTTGCGAACGACGCTCAATTGAGCCTGCTGGCAGAAGCCCGGACCGGCGCGGCGCGCGATGCCGACTCGGCGATCATGGTCACGGTCGGCACGGGCATCGGTGGAGCGATGATGCTCGGTGGCCGGTTGTGGCGCGGTGCCCACGGCAGTGCCGGCTCGTGGGGATGGCTCGACGCTGCGGAGGCCGAGCCCGACGCGGTGCACGGTCCGTTCGAACAGGTCGCTTCGGGTTCCGCTCTTGATGCACTCGCCGGCGACATCGGCGGGGAGGACGTGGTCGAACGGGCACGGCGCGGTGAGCGCGGAGCGCAGCAGATCGTCGAGACCTACGCCCGCCGGCTCGGCCGCGGCCTCGCCGGGCTGTGCAGCGCCCTGGACCCCGAAGTAGTCGTCATGGCCGGAGGCGTGGTCGCTGCGTTCGACGTGATCGGACCGGTGATGAACGACGAACGCCGCCGCTGGAGCTCCCCTGATGGACGTGGCATCCGGGTGGTTCCGGCCGAGCTCGGCGCTTCGGCGGGGGTCGCCGGAGCGCTCGAAGCTGCCCGCCGCGGCCAGGAGGTGTGGGCATGACCGCGATTCCGTACTCGACGGCACTCGACCCAGCATCCGGTGTGCCCCTGTACATGCAGGTCGAACAGAGCCTGCAAGAACGTGTCGACGCCGGCGAGTGGCAGGCCGGTGAGAGGGTGCCCACGGAAGGCGAGCTGTGCGAGGCCTACGGGGTCAGCCGGGTGACGATCCGCCAGGCCCTGGCCCGGATGGTCGACCGCGGTGTCCTGGTCCGAGAGCGTGGCCGCGGCACGTTCGTCCGCGACCAGAGCCTCACCGCGGGAGCGCGCGGCGTGACGTCGTTCACCGTCGAGATGGCCGCCATCGGCCTCGAAGCCGGCAGCCTGGTGGTCAGCATGGCGCCGACCACGGCCGCGCGGGCGGGGGTGCCACCGGAGATGGGACTGGGCCCAGACGATCCCGTCGTCGAGATCAGGCGATTGCGCACCGGCGGTGGCCGCCCGGTGGGCGTACAGACCAGCGTGTTGTCGCTGGCCAGATTCCCCGGCCTGGACGAGATCGATCTCGGCACGGGTTCGCTGTACGAACTGCTGCGAACGCGGTACGGCGTGACCCCGGTCGAGGCGGTCGAGACCTTCACCGTCGGCGGTGTGCTCGCCGAGGACGCCGAGCTCCTCGAGGTGAAGGTCGGCACCCATGCCTTCTACGTCAGCCGGGTCACCTCCGACGCCAGGGGTGTCTTCGAGTACTGCCACAGCGTCATGCGTGGCGACCGCTACCGGCTTCGGCTCGGCCTGCGGAATCAGTGAAAACGAAAGGGAAACGTTCATGAACACGACGGCCCGCTACACCCGCGCGCTGATCGAACTGCTCGACAAGCTCGCCGAGAGCCAGAACCAGGTCCTCGACGACGTGGCCCATCGAGCCGCGGACGCGTTGCAATCCGGCGGGTTGATCCACTTGTTCGGCAGTGGACACTCGGTGATCCCGACCATCGAGGCGTTTCCTCGCTACGGGAGCTTCGCCGGTATCCACCCGCTCACCGACCCGAGGCTGATGTGGCATGACGTGCTCGGCTCCGGAGGCGTCCGAGAGCTGCTGTGGCTGGAACGCACGGAGGGTTACATCGACAAGTTCCTCGACCACGAGCCGCTGAACCCCGGTGACCTACTGGTCGTGTACTCGCATGGCGGTCGCAACTCCGCCGGAATCGAGGCGGCCATGTATGCGCGCGAGCGCGGCCTGACCACGGTGGCCGTGACCTCAGCGGAGAACCTGTCCCGACCCGCTGAGCACTCCAGCGGCCGGCGGCTGGGCGAGGTGTGCGATCTCGTCGTCGACACCGGCGTGCCGGTCCAAGACGCCATCGTCGACATCGAGGGCTGGAGCAGGCCGGTGGGCGGCGCTTCGACCGTGGTGGCAGCGACCGTGAGCCACGAGATCATCACCCGCACGGCCAGCGTCCTCGCCGACCGAGGCGTGGAGTTGCCGACGTTCGTGTCCCCGACCGTGCCGGGGGCCAGCCTCGCGTCGAACGACGAGGTCTTCGACGCCCACCGTGCCCTGGTGCACGCCGCCGAGGGGCGCGCGCTGGGCGTATCGGGCTGAGGCCAGGCAAGCCCGGGGCGGCCAGCTGCTCGACGGTGTCAGCTCGGCTCGCCCCGGGCCTTGCGCCGCACCACCACGACGATGTCGATCAGGGCGATCACGGCCAACAGGGCGAGCACGACGACCAGGACGACCGGGGCGTCGGCCGCGGCCAGCCACACGGCCGCGATACCGCACACGAGCAAGCCGAAGAGCGCGAGCAGGAGACGCAGCGTCAGGGCACTTCGAGCCGGCGAGGCGCCCCCGATGCCGGCGGTCGGGTCATGGTGATCGGTTCGGCCGGCTCGGTGCTCACCAGGCTGCTCGCCTGCGGACGGACGATGCTCGTCGCTCATGTCACCACGCTCCACCGGTACGACGACGCCTACCGGGTTCACTACCCACTGACCGGCGGTGGACTCGTCCTCAGGTGAAGGCCGACTCGCCGGTCAGGGCCTGACCGATGACGAGCTGATGTACCTCGGAGGTCCCCTCGTACGTCAGCACGGACTCCAGATTGTTGGCGTGGCGCAGCGGCGAATACTCCAAGGTGATCCCGCTGGCGCCGAGAATCGTGCGGCATTCGCGGGCGATGGCCAGGGCCTCGCGGACGTTGTTCAGCTTGCCGAAGCTGATCTGTCGCGGTTGAAGCTCGCCGGCGTCCTTCAGCCGCCCCAGATGCAACGCGAGCAGATACCCCTTCTGCAGCTCGAGCGTCATGTCCGCGAGCTTGGTCTGGGTGATCTGGTACGACGACAGCGAGCGATCGAAGACCTCACGGCTGGCGGCGTAGTCCAGCGCGGTCTGCAGGCAGTCGCGCGCCGCGCCGAGCGCACCGAAGACGATGCCGAAACGCGCCTCGTTCAGGCAGGACAACGGCCCGCGCAGGCTCGACACCTCGGGCAGGACGGCATCGGCGGGCAGACGGACGTTCTCCAGGACCAGCTCGCTGGTGATCGAGGCGCGCAGCGACAGCTTCCGGGTGATCTTCGGCGCGCTGAACCCGGGCGTACCCGCCGGAACCAGGAAGCCGCGTACGCCGTCGTCGGTCTTGGCCCACACCACGGCGACATCGGCGACCGAGCCGTTGGTGATCCACATCTTCGTGCCGTCGAGCACCCAGTCGTCGCCGTCGCGGCGGGCGCGGGTCCGCATGCCGGCGGGGTTGGAGCCGAAGTCGGCCTCGGTGAGGCCGAAACAGCCGATCAGCTCGCCGGCTGCCATACCGGGCAGCCAGCGCTGCTTCTGCTCCTCCGAACCGAAGGCGTGGATGGCGAACATCGCCAGTGAACCTTGCACGGAAACCAGGCTGCGCACCCCGGAGTCGCCGGCTTCCAGCTCCATACAGGCCAGGCCGTAGGAGGTGGCGTTCGTGCCTGCGCACCCGTAACCCTCGAGGTGCATGCCGAGCAGGCCGAGCTTGCCGGCCTCGCGCGCGGTCTCGCGCACGGTGTCGTCGTCGATGCCCTGCTCGTACCACTCGGCGACGTTCGGGCGCACGCGATCGTCGACGAACTTGCGCACGGTGTCGCGGATGGCTCGTTCCTCGTCGTCGAGGAGGTGCTCGGTGCTCAACAGATCAAGCGGCGCGGTGCCGGTCATGTCACTCCTTTTCGGCCAGTTCGACGGCGGCCGTCTCGATGTCGTGCTCACTCAGCAGGACGTGGTTGGCAGCCGTACCCAGCGGCACGAAGCTGTCGTGCGCGCTGACGCGAGCGGCGGACCCGGCGTAGCCGGACTCCACGAGCGCGCTCAGGACGCCTTCGCCGACCCCAGCGGCATGGCGTGTCTCGTCCACGACCAGCACCCGCCCGGTGGCCTCGGCCGCACGGACGATGTCGTCGACCGGCAGTGGCGCCAGCCAGCGCAGATCGAGCACGCGGACGGCGATGCCACGCTGGGCCAGCCGGCGAGCGACCCGCAGGCTCATCCGCACGCCGTTGGCGAAGGTGACGATGGTGAGATCGCGGCCTTCGCCGTGGACCCGAGCGCGACCGATGGGCACGTGCTCGCCGGCGTCGGCGGCAAGCCAGCCGCCGTCGCCGTCGGCGAACAGGTCTCGCGTGTGGTACAGCGCGATCGGTTCGAGAAAGACGCAGACGGTCCCGTCGACCGACGCCGCGGCCAGACAGGTGCGCAGCATGGCCGCGGCGTCGTCGCTCCGGGCCGGGCAGGCGACCACCAGACCGGGGATGTCACGCAGGACCGCGACGGCGTTGTCGTTGTGGAAGTGCCCGCCGAAGCCACGCTGATAGGCCAGGCCGGCGATACGCACGACCAACGGGTTGCGGTACTGCCCCCGGGAGAAGAACGACAGCGAGGCGGCCTCACCGCGCAGCTGGTCTTCAGCGTTGTGCAGGTAGGCCAGGTACTGGATCTCCGGGACCGGGAGCAGGCCGGCCAGGCCGGCGCCGAGGCCGAAGCCCAGGATCGACTGCTCGTCGAGCAGCGTGTCGAACACTCTGGCCTGGCCGAACCGTCGTGACAGGCCGCGGGTGACGCCGTACACGCCGCCCTTGCGCCCGACGTCCTCGCCGAAGACCACGACCCGGTGGTCGTTGTCCAGCGCCGCGGCGAGCGTGGTGTTGATCGACTCCGCCAAGGTGGCCGGCGCTGCTTCACCGTCGGGCTTGCGTAGCCGCTTCGCGGCGTCGGCGACCAGCTCCGGCGTGCGTGGCGACAACGGCGCGACGATCTCGGCCGCCGAACCCAGCTGAGGCGACTCGGCGACCTCGGCCACGACGGCATCGACCCTGGCCCGAATCTGGTGGTAGCGGGCGGTGAGGTCAGCACCCGTGGCCGCGCCGGCGCCGACCAATGCTCGGGCGGTCCCCAGGACCGGATCGCGCTGGTAGTCCGCGACGATCTCGGTGTGGCTGCGATAGGTGATCTCGGCGTCGCTGCCGGCATGGCCGAGGTAGCGCACGGTGCGCAGGTGCAGAAAGACCGGGCGGCGACGTTCGCGCACCAGCCGGGCCGCTTCGGTGGCGGCCTCGAGCGCTGCGACGGTGTCGGAGCCGTCCACGGCGATGTAGGTCAGCCCCGGTCGCGAGCCGTAGGCCGCCCGGATCCAGCCGGTCGGCGTGGGCACGGAGATCCCGGTGCCGTTGTCTTCGCAGACCAGCAGTAGCGGCATCGGCAGCCCGCGATAGGCCGTGTTGAGCGCGGTGTTGATGGCACCCGTGGCCGTCGAGTGGTTCGCCGAGGCGTCGCCGAACGAGCAGACCACGACGGAGTCGTCCGGCCACGGCGGCTCGACGCCCAGGCGGCGCGCGCGGTGCAAGGCGAGCGCCAGGCCCACGGCCCGCGGCAGGTGCGAGGCGATCGTGGACGTCTGCGGGATGATCGACAGGGCCGCGTGGCCGAACACCTTGTGCCGACCTCCGGCGATCGGCTCGTCGGCGGAGCCGATCAGGCTCTGGACGATGTCGCGGATCGGGGTCGACCCGTCCGCCTGGCCCGCGCGAGCCACGTAGAACCCGCCGGAGCGATAGTGCAGCAACGCCGGGTCGGTGGCGCGCAGCGCCTCGGCGACCACGGCGTTGCTCTCGTGGCCGGCCGACCCGATGGTGTAGAAGCCGCGGCCCTCGGCCTGCAGCTCCCGGGCGACGACATCGAGGTGCCGGCTGGTCACCTGCGCGTCGAAGATCCGCCACAGCGTTGCAGGACCGGTCGCTGCCACCGCCGGCCCCGCCTCGACCGGCCCGGTGTCGAGCTCGGCCACCGCGCCGAGGAGAGCGTCCTGCAGGGCTGCCACCGGGTTGGTCGAGGGGGTCACGGTGTCAAGCGTCCTCAGCCGTCGAGGCGGAACTCGGTGTCGGGGATCAGCTCGGCGACGTCCATCTGGGCTTTCTGCAACTTGCCGGAGTAGTCCCAGTTCATCGACTGCCACCGGGTGAACTGGTCGAGCACCCAGATGCCGGACTGCCGCGAGCCGTTGCCGGACTTGCCGTTGCCGCCGAACGGCAGGTGCGCCTCGGCGCCGGAGGTGGAGTTGTTGACGCTGACCATGCCGGCGCCGATGCCGCGCCGGTAGGCGAACACCTCGGCGGGGTCGTTGGTGTAGATGGAGCACGACAACCCGTATCCGGGCGCATTGGCCAGTTCGATGGCGTCGTCGAGGCTGGTGCACGTCGTGACGCCGACGATGGGGCCGAACGTCTCGTTGTCGAACAGCTCGTCGCCGGGGCGGACGCCGTCGACGATCACGGGGTGGTAGTACAGGCCGTTCGACGGGTCGCCGGCGAAGCCGGGGCGTGGGTTGGCTGCGGTGATCCGCCCGGTGGGGCCGTGGACCGTGTGCTGCGGCTGGATCCAACCGAGGTACTTCTCGTACCGTTCGGCGAACTTCGCATCCAGCAGCGGCCCCATGAGCACGTCACCGCTCGGGTCGCCGACCACGGCGGCGTCGACGGCTGCGGTGAAGCGGCGCAGGAACTCGTCGTGGATCGACTCGTGCACGATGGCCGTCCCCAGCGACGTACACCGCTGCCCGGCCGTGCCGAATCCGGAGAACAGCGCACCTTCGACGGCGAGGTCGAGGTCGGCGCTGGGCATGACGACCAGTGGGTTCTTGCCGCCCAGCTCCAGACAGGCGGTCTGCAGATGGCGTCCGGTCAGCGCGCCGATCTCGCGGCCGACCTCCGGCGAACCGGTGAATCCGACCTTGTCGACGTAACCCTGCTCGAGCGCCTGCTCGAGGCCGGCGTACGTGGTGGCGCCGTCGGCATGAACGATGTTGAACACGCCGTCGGGCAGCCCGCCCCCGCGCACGAACAGCTCGTGGAAGGCCAGCGAAATGGCCGCGGAGTACTCCGCCGGCTTCCAGACGACGGTGTTGCCGGCCAGCAGGGCCGGGACGATGTACCACGACGGAACCGCGACGGGGAAGTTGCCGGCGGTGATGACCGCGACGGTGCCGACGGGGTTGCGGAAGGTGAACAGCTGCTTGTCGGGCATCTCGCTCGGCACGGTCTGCCCGTACAGGCGCCGGCCCTCGCCGAGGAAGAAGTCGCAGGTGTCCACGATCTCGCGGACTTCACCGAGCGCCTCGGTGTAGGGCTTGCCGATCTCGCGCACGACGAGTCGCGCCAGAGCTTCGGCGTTCTGCTCGACCACGCGCCCGATGTGGGCGATGGCCCGGCCACGGACCGGGGCGGGCACGTCGGCCCAGGCCTGTTGGGCGTTGGAGGCGACCACGGCGGCGCTGACGAACACGCGCGCCGGCGCAAGATCGATCTCGGCGACCACATCGTCGAGGTTGGCCGGGTTCAGCGACGGCAGCCGAGGCGACGTACCGGAGTCCAGGGGCTTGCCGTCGACTACGGAGGTGACGAGACGGGACACGGTGACTACTCCTCGGTTCTCATGACGTCTGGCGAGCTACGGCGCGGCCGAACGCCGCGACGGCCTGGTCGATCTCATCATCTGACACCGAGAGGGCGGGACGGAAGCGGATCGCGTGCTCGCCGCTGGGCAAGGCGATGACGTGCTCGGTGTCGCGCAGGTCGGCCAGTACGGCGTTGCGGGTGGCCTGGTCGGGCAGGTCGGCGGCGACCATCAGGCCCCGGCCGCGGACATTGGTGACGGCCGCGGCCTCGGCCGCCACGGCGTGCAGGCCCGCCACGAACCGCTCGCCCTTCGCCTTCGCCGCGTCGATGAGGCCCTCGGCCTCGATGATCTCGAGAATACGGCGGGAGCGGACCATGTCGACGAGACCACCGCCCCAGGTGGAGTTGATACGCCCGGAGACCGCGAAGACGTTGTCCGGCACCTCGTCGAGGCGCCGGCCGGCCATGATGCCGCCCACCTGGACCTTCTTCGAGAACGCGACGATGTCCGGCGACAGGCCGAGCTGTTGATACGCCCAGGCCGACCCGGTGGTCCCGGCGCCGGTCTGCACTTCGTCGACGATGAACAACGCGTCGTGTTCGTGCGCCAGGCGCTGCATCGCCTGGAGGAACTCCGCGCGCATGTGGTTGTCGCCGCCTTCGCCCTGGATCGGCTCGGCGATGAACGCGGCGATGTCGTGCGGGTGGTCGGCGAAGGCCTGCCGGGCTTGGGCCAGCGCGCGCTCTTCGGCAGCCGCCACCTCGTCCAGGTGATCGGCGAGCGGGAACCGGATCGCCGGTACGTCGACCCGCGGCCAGTCGAACTTCGGATACCGGGCGGTCTTGCCCGGATCGGTGTTGGTCAGCGACATCGTGTAGCCGCTGCGGCCGTGGAACGCCCTGGTGAGATGGAGAACCCGGGTGCCGAGCCCAGCGTCGCGCCCGTTCGCCTCGTTGAGCCGGCTCTTCCAGTCGAAGGCGGCCTTCAGCGCGTTCTCGACCGCGAGCGCGCCACCTTCGACGAAGAACAGGTGCGGCAGCTCGGGGTCGCCGAGCACGCGGGAGAAGGTCTCGCTGAACTCGGCCAGGTGCGCGGTGTAGACGTCGGAGTTGGCCGGCTTGTTCGCCGCGACCTGGGCGAGCAACTCCATGAAGGCGGGATCGTCGACGATCCCCGGTGGGTTGCAGCCCAGGGGAGAGGAGGCGAAGAACGTGTACATGTCGAGGTAGCGCGTGCCGTCGCGAGCGTCGACCAGCCAGCTTCCCCGGCTGGCGATGGGGTCGAGGACGAGCTTGAAGCCGTCGGTGAGCAGGTGCTTGGCGAGGACGGCGTGGACTTCGTCTGCCGGGATGCTGAGCTGTTCAGCCATGGTGATGAGCTCCTTGGCCTGGGCGCTGGACGTCTGGTGAAGGCGTGGCGGGAAGTTCTCCCTGTGGGCGCGGCCTACTACGTAAATCTTACGGTATCAGGCAAGTGATCCCGGTGATCGTCAGGCACTGGGCCGGATGTGGACGTTGATCGTCACGTCCTGATCGCTCCGGCGTCCGCCGCGCGTACCATCGCCCGGATGAAGCACTACGACGTGCTCGTCGTCGGCCTCGGGGCGGTGGGTAGCGCCGCTGTCCATCACCTGACCGCGATGGGGACGAGCGTGCTCGGCATCGACCGGTACGCGCCCCCGCACCCGTACGGCTCGACCCATGGCGACACCCGCATCACGCGCGAGGCGGTCGGCGAGGGCGAGGTCTACGTGCCGTTCGTCCGGCGCAGCCACGAGCTGTGGCACGAGCTGGAGGACGAGACGTCCACCGCGGTGCTGCACCGCACGGGTGGGCTGCTGGTGCGCCCCGCCTCGGTCACGGCCTCCATGCACGGTGCCGACGACTTCCTGCGGTCCACCATCGACGTGGCCGTCGCACACGGCATCGACCATCGGCTCCTCGACGCGGACGAGCTGCGCCGGGAGTTCCCCCAGTTCCATGCCGGCGACGACGACGTCGGCTTCTTCGAGCCGAGTGCCGGCTACGTCCTGGCCGACGATGCCGTTCGTGCCCAGCTGGAACTCGCCGAGCGCCGCGGTGCGACGCTGCGCCGGGACGAACGCGTGCTGTCCGTCGTCGACACGCCCGCCGGCGCCGAGATCCGTACCGACCGCGAGCGCTACGGTGCCGACGTGGTGATCCTGGCGCCCGGCGCCTGGCTGCCGGAACTGATCGAGCCCGAGTTGGCGCGGCTGTTCACCGTGTATCGCCAGGTGCAGTCCTGGTTCGAACCGCAACGTCCGGGCACCGGGTTCGAGCCGGACCGGTGCCCGATCTTCATCCGGCAGACCGGGCCCGGCGTCGACGACGTGTTCTACGGCTTTCCCGCCATCCACGG
>Ga0079224_100010136_pt1 | contig 12909 bp, 13 predicted proteins | sample Stecom2015_FD_80414 | JGI IMG/M metagenome (GOLD analysis project Ga0079224, IMG submission 80414) | Agricultural soil microbial communities from Utah to study Nitrogen management - Steer compost 2015 | ecosystem: Environmental > Terrestrial > Soil > Agricultural land | place: USA: Utah... | reverse complement strand
TCCTTTCCACTCATTCCATTTCTGAGATGGACCTGCGAATACTTTTTAAATTTGCTCTTTAGCTTATTGCTAACGTACATGCTCACAACAAAGATGAGCCCTGCAATAATATAATATCCTATCATTTCTCTTTTGTTTTTAAAAAATCAAAGATAGCAAAAATCCGGCCAGTTAATAATACCTGAATTTTTGTCAACACCTACTGTATTACCTGCCACCACTGGTGGTAACCTTAAATTTTTGCTAAATTAATAGTCTTTATGCGAAACCGGCTCTAGGTTTTCCTCACAAATTAAGATATTGTCTATATTTGCAACACTCATCTATAAAAACCTTATGCAATACAAAAGAATCCTTCTAAAATTATCGGGAGAAGCCCTAATGGGTAACCGCCAATATGGAATAGATCCCGAACGTTTGGGAGAATACGCCCGGGAAATAAAATCGGTAACAGATCTTGGGGTGCAGGTTGCTATTGTGATTGGAGGTGGCAATATTTTTCGGGGTGTGTCAGGAGCTAGCAAGGGGATGGATCGCGTGCAGGGAGATAATATGGGAATGCTTGCTACGGTTATAAACGGACTCGCACTTCAAAGCGCACTGGAAGATGCAAATGTAAAGACACGGCTGCAATCGGCTATCAAAATTAATGAAGTAGCAGAACCCTTTATACGGCGTAAAGCTATATCACATTTAGAAAAAGGAAGAGTAGTTATCTTCGGTGGCGGGACAGGTAACCCTTATTTTACTACAGACTCTGCGGCGGTTTTGAGAGCTATAGAGATCCACGCCGATGTAATATTAAAAGGCACCAGAGTAGATGGGATTTACACAGCCGATCCTGAGAAAGATAAGCTAGCTACCAAATTTGATTTTTTAACCTTTGAAGAAGTCCTGAAGAAAGGTTTAAAAGTTATGGATACTACTGCTTTTACACTTAGTCAGGAAAATGAGCTTCCCATTATTGTTTTTGATATGAACACCCCCGGAAATTTGTACAAGGTGGTAACGGGAGAAAATATTGGAACCAGAGTTAATACTTAAATTGAAGCCTTTAAATAACTTTAAGTTTATAAAAAATGAATGAAGAAGTAGATTTTATACTGGAGAGCACAGAGGAAAATATGCAAAATGCCATAAAACATCTTGAAAAGCAGCTTTTGAATATTCGTGCCGGAAAAGCTAGCCCGGCTATGTTAGGCAGTGTAAAAGTAGATTATTATGGAAGTATGACACCGCTTAATCAGGTTGCGAACGTGAATACGCCAGATGCAAGAACTATTACCATTCAACCTTTTGAAAGAGGGACTATCCCAAATATAGAGAAAGGGATTATGATGGCAAATCTGGGTTTTAATCCTATGAATAACGGTGAAAGTGTTATTATAAATGTTCCACCCTTAACGGAAGAACGACGCAGGGAGTTGGCAAAGCAAGCTAAAGCTGAGGCTGAGGAAGCTAAAATAGGTATAAGGAACGACAGGAAAATAGCAAATAATGAAATTAAAAAACTGGATATTTCAGAAGATCTGTCTAAAATAGCAGAAGATAATGTTCAGGAGCTTACAGATAAGTATATTAAAAAAGTTGACAATATTTTCGAAAATAAAGAAAAGGAAATAATGACTATTTAGATTAAAAATACTTAGCTAAATTTCAGCTTCAGAATATTGAATAAGCATTGGCAATCAATATACTGAGGCTTTTTTTTTCGGTGGCAATTTCAATTTTAATGAAAAAATTTTATGCGGGCAATTCTCTTTTTGGCTTTTTTCATTATTTCATCTGCGGCACTTGAAGCACAGACGAAAGAAGTTTCCGGAAAAGTGCTGAATGAAAGAACAGGAGTAGCTCTTCCCTTTGCCAATGTTCAAACTAATTCAGAAAATGAAACTCTTACTAATATAGAAGGAAGTTTTGATTTAAAAATTGAGGAAAATACCGACTATCTTCTAATTTCCTATCCCGGATTCTTTACCAAAAAAATCAACATTTCTCCTTCTGAAGATCATTTTTATGAAATAGGACTCTTACCTGTAAATCAACCAAAACAACAATCGGATTATTTAATTTCCGGGGAAAATCCTGCCCGGAACCTAATTGAACGGGCTATAGAGAGAAAATCTCAAAATGATCCTGAAAAAGTATTTTCAACCTTTAGATATAAAAGTTACAACAAAATTTTAATCGATAAACAGTCGGAAGAAGAAGATCTTTCTTCATCTGAAATGGGAAGGTCTTTTCTTTCGGAAAAAGTATCGGAGCACGTATTTGAAAAATTTTCTGTAAAAAAAGAAATAGTAACCGGAATATCTACCCCTGGTTTTGAGGAGCCGGTGTTCGAAGTTCTGTCTTTAAACGTTGAAGCTGTTTCTCTCTATGATGATGATTATCCTATTTATCAAACCAAGTATGCAGGCCCCTTAGGAAAGAAGGCTTTCAAAAATTATACATATGCTATTTTAGATACAGTAGAAACCCAGGGACGGGCTGGGTATATGATCTATTTTCAGCCAAAAAGACCTCGCGTGGTGGCGGGGTGGCAAGGAGTATTGTTTTTGGATACCATAACCCTTGCAGTTCAAAGAGCAAAAACCCAGCATTTCGGAACAATAAAAGTAGAAGTGGATCAAAATTTTGAATATTATGAAAAGGAAGATATTTGGTTTCCGGTGGCTCAAAGAGTCATTCTAAAACCCGGTACAGGTGGAGAAGATATTACTACTTTCGGCGGAAGTATTTCCCTGGGAACCGTACAGCGCAAAAACTCTATACTTAATTGGGTTATGGGCACCGGAAAAGTCGAAAAAGATCTTCAAATGGTTTCTACTACCACCAATTTTGATATTGAATTCAATAAACCAGTTGAAACAAATAAATATACCCCCGCAGTGAAAATTTTGGATGATGCGGATGAAAAATCAGAAGAATTCTGGATGACCAACAGAAAAGAACCCTTTACAACTCAGGATGAACAAACCGGTTTCAGAGTAAAATCGGTTATTGAAAATAAGAATATTAATCGTAAGATTGAAGTCCTCTATGCAATTTTAAACGGATATTATCCTGTAGGCTTCTGGGATTTTGATTTAAGTAATTTTGTAAAATATAACAATTACGAAGGTTTTCGTCTAGGTGCAGGTGGAAGGACAAACAATAAATTTGCTGAAAACTTCAGATTAGAAGGTTATCTGGTTTATGGTTTCAAGGACAGGGCATATAAATACGCTATAGGAGGTGGTGCCCGGTTAAACCGGCGGAGCGGTACCTGGTGGAATGTAAATTACAGCCAGGATATTAGGGAAGTAGGAAGTCACGAATATATAAGAGGAGTAAAAGAGTTTTCAATTCTGGAGCCACGGACAGCCAATGTCGACTATTACTATTCCTATAAAACCCTGACCACGGGCATTGAACACAGGCTTACTCCGCGACTGGAAACGGAAATACAACTTAGCCGCAGCGAAATTTCTCAAACCCGGGATTACGTTTATTTGCAAAACGGCGAATCCTACCGCAATTATAACCTGGCCGCGGCCAAAATTGGCTTTTTATGGCGACCATTTTCCAGATTCATCAGTACACCGGATTTTCATCAAATTTTCTTCAAAGGTTATCCGGTTATTACAGGGCAGGTTTCCAAAAGTTTTTCCGGGATTGCCGGAGGAGATTTTGATTTTACCAAGCTTGGTTTAAAGGTAGAATACCAGCTGAACCGACAGAACCTTTCAGTTACCCAGTTCACCCTGGAAGGAAATTATGGTTTGGGGGAGTTGCCACTTACTCATGCATTTCACGCATTTCCAAATAATGCCCACAAGGAGGAAATTCTGCAACGGTTTTCAGTTGCAGGAAAGATTAGTTTTGAAACAATGTATTTCAATGAATTTTTTAGTGACAAACAGGCTGCAATTCACATTCGGCATCAGTTGAGGCCATTAAATATCTCCCCTTCCCTGAGGCCTGAAATTAATTTGATCTCCCGCCATGTTGTTGGAGATTTTTCTAAAATGCAGGCCCATCAAAACATCCAGTTCCAAACTCTTGAGCATATTTATTCTGAAGCAGGATTTGAACTAAACAAGATTTTTCTGGGCTTCGGATTAAGTGCTGCTTACCGGTATGGGGCATACCATCTTCCAACATTTAAGGAAAATTTTTCCTTTAAATTCACATTTGAACTCAAAATTTAATCCCCAGGATTTACCTGCATTAAGAGTAAAAATACTTAGGCATCTTATACCTTTGCACTCGCCTAAAAATGAGCCATGTCAAAAATTTTCAGTTTTGGATTCTGGAACTCTATAGCCCGTGTGATTCTTCGGAACAGGCTGTTAATAATGGCGATTCTGGTGGGCATTACAGTGGCTCTTGCTACACAATGGCAAAATATAAGGTTCTCTTATACTGAAGCAAATTTACTTCCTGATGATCATCCGGTTAATCAGGTATATAATGATTTTCTGGAAAAATTTGGGGAAGAGGGAAATCTTATAGTTCTGGCTGTAAAGGATTCTTCTCTTTTTACTCCGGAAAAATTTATTGCCTGGAACAAGTTATCTGAAGATCTCAGTAAATATCCGGAAGTAGAGAATGTAATTTCTTTAAATAATTTGAAAACTCTTCAAAAATTCGAAGAACCACAAAGATTTGAAATGGTTCCTTTTATTCAAGAAGAAAATTTAGACGAAGCTGAAGTAGAAGGATACCGCGAACAGCTTTTTTCTGAAATGCCTTTTTACGAGAATCTGATATACAGCGCAAACTCTTCAACAATCCAAACGGTAGTTTATCTTGATGAGAGGATTGTAAATTCTGAAGCAAGAAAGGATTTTGTCTTTGATAAATTACAACCTCTCATTGAAGAATTTGAAGAAGTGAGTGACCTGGAAGTTTATGTTTCGGGAATGCCTTACATTAGAACACTAAATGCCCAAAGTATTATAGATGAAATTGGGTTATTTATTGGTGCTGCACTTTTTGTCACATCTTTAATATTCTTCTTCTTTTTCCGGTCTGTGCGGGCTACTGTTATTTCAATGGTTACTGTATTAATTGGGGTAATGTGGTCTTTTGGAATTATAGGCTTGTTTAATTACGAGCTTACAGTACTCACTGCCCTCATTCCTCCATTGATCATAGTCATAGGAGTTCCTAATTGTATTTTTTTAATTAATAAATACCAGCAGGAAATAAAAAATCACGGAAATCAGGCCAGATCCTTACAAAGAGTAATAACAAAAGTGGGGAATGCTACTTTATTGACCAATGTTACAACGGCTTCAGGTTTTGCTACCTTTATTTTTACTGACAGCACACTTTTAAAGGAATTTGGTACAGTAGCATCTATAAATATCATCGCTATTTTTCTTTTAAGCCTTCTCATTATTCCTATCATTTACAGTTATATGCGCCTACCTAAGGATAAGCATTTAAAACATCTCAATAAACGCTGGATTGGAGCTTTTGTTGACTGGATGGAACAAATGGTAAGACACCGAAGGATTACAATCTATATTACTTCTATTATATTACTGGCAGCAAGTATAATTGGAATATATCAAATCAGGATTTCTGGAAGTTTACTGGAAGACATGCCTCAGGATGAAGGTTTTTTTGATGACATAAGGTTCTTTGAAGAAGAATTTGACGGTATAATGCCTTTGGAAATTGTGGTGGACACCAAAAGGCCCAGAGGTGCTCTTTCCCTCTCCAACCTGAAACGGCTTGAATCTTTAGAGACTGCAGTTAGTGATGTTCCCGAATTATCTTCTCCCCTTTCTGTAGTAAGATTAGCAAAATATTCAAAACAGGCATATTACAATAACAATCCAAAATATTATCAACTTCCCACTTCACAGGAACAAAATTTTATTTCACCTTATTTAAAGGGAATCTCCTCCGATGACGATTTACTTTCTGCATACGTGGATTCTACGGGTCAATTTGCAAGAATGACCACTTTTATGAAGGATATTGGTACTGAAGAAATGGAAAGGATAGAACTAAGCCTGTGGCCGCAGATAAATAAAATCTTTCCTGAAGATCGTTTTGATGTAACTATGACCGGAAAAGCGCTGATCTTCCAAAAAGGAACTTCGTACCTGGTAAAAAATTTATTGATTTCTCTTTCCCTGGCCATATTTTAATTGCCTTACTAATGGCCTGGATGTTCCGCTCCTTCAGGATGATCCTGGTTTCCCTTATTCCTAATTTACTTCCTTTACTGGTAACTGCAGGTATGATGGGATTTTTGGGAATTCCAATAAAACCTTCAACCATACTAGTATTTAGTATTGCCTTCGGAATTTCAGTTGATGATACCATTCACTTTCTTGCTAAATACCGGCAGGAATTAAAAGCAAATAACTGGAAGATAAAACGGTCGGTTTATGCAGCTTTAAGAGAAACCGGAGTTTCAATGTTCTATACTTCGATAGTACTTTTCTTTGGGTTTTCAGTTTTTATGATAAGCAGTTTTGGTGGGACGGTTGCCTTAGGAGGATTGGTTTCTGCTACCTTACTTTTTGCTATGCTGGCCAACTTACTCCTGCTACCTTCATTATTGCTTTCCCTGGAAAAGAGAATTGCCAACAAAGAAACTTTAAAAGAACCGGCTATTGAAATTATTGCTGAAGATGATGATATTCTGGATGAAGATGATATTCAGGAAGAAAAAATATAAACTCAAATCAAAATTAAGTTCCTTGGTAAGCAGGCAGGGAAGATTTATCTTTGATTTTTCAAAATTGAACCTAAATGATAAAATTAAAAATTGCTGAATTATTAAAAAGCAATCAGTTCCTTCAGGAAGTAGAAGTAAAAGGATGGGTAAGATCCTATAGAAGCAACAGGTTTATTGCCATTAATGATGGTTCTACAATAAATAACATACAATGTGTAATTGATTTTGAAAAAACCGATGATAGCATCCTGAAACGGATAACTGTGGGTGCCGCTGTAAAAGTTATAGGAACACTTAAAGAAAGTTTAGGAAGCCAGCAGAATGTAGAGGTAGAAGTGAAAAGTATTGAAATTTTGGGTGATGCAAATCCTGAAGAAGTAAAGCTTACCATATTATCCCCTAAACGCCATACGCTGGAAAAATTAAGGGAACAGGCGCATTTAAGGATCCGCACCAATACTTTTGGAGCGGTAATGCGCGTAAGGAGCAAACTATCTTTTGCAGTCCATAGTTATTTTCAGAACAATAATTTTCATTACGTAAACACTCCTATAATAACCGGAAGTGATGCTGAAGGTGCAGGAGAAATGTTCAAAGTTACTGCACTTGACCTTAAGAATCTCCCTAAAAAAGAAGATGGGGAAATAAACTTTAAAAAAGATTTCTTCGGAAAAGAAACAAATTTGACAGTATCCGGCCAGCTGGAAGCCGAAGCTTACGCAATGGGTCTTGGCCAGGTTTACACTTTTGGTCCAACTTTCAGGGCTGAAAACTCGAACACCTCACGTCACCTCGCAGAATTTTGGATGATTGAGCCTGAAGTAGCTTTTAATGATCTTGATGCTAATATGGATCTGGCTGAAAGCTTCATTAAATATATTGTAAAGTATGCCCTGGAAAACTGTAAGGATGATCTTGACTTTCTTGCAGACAGACTGGTCAACGAGGACAAATCTAAGCCTGTGGATGAAAGAAGTGAAATGGCTCTTATGGACAAACTTAAATTTGTAACTGAGAACAATTTTAAAAGGGTAAGCTATACAGAGGCCATTGATATTCTTCTTAATTCAAAACCCAATAAAAAGAAAAAATTCAAATATCCTATTGAAGCCTGGGGTGCCGATCTTCAAAGCGAACACGAGAGATTCCTTGTGGAAAAGCATTTTAAAAGTCCGGTGATCCTTTTTGATTACCCTGCCAATATTAAGGCTTTTTATATGAGGCTTAATGAGGATGGCAAGACCGTAAGAGCTATGGATATCCTTTTTCCCGGAATTGGGGAAATTGTTGGAGGTTCACAGCGGGAAGAGAGACTGGATGTTCTTGTTCAAAAAATGAGAGCCCTGGATATTGATGAAAATGAACTTTGGTGGTACCTCGACACCCGAAGATTTGGCACCTGTGTACACAGCGGATTTGGATTAGGATTTGAACGCCTTGTTCAGTTCGTCACAGGAATGTCCAATATCAGGGATGTAATTCCCTTTCCCCGCACTCCTCAAAATGCTGAATTTTAGTATCAAGGATTGAACGTATACAGTTCCTGCAGTTGGATAAATCCGGTTGCAGGAATATTTGGCTCCATCCTTATGTGATTTTAATACTAAAGATGTAAAATTCCAGTTATTAAAAGCAGAACTCTGTAGAAGGTCTTAACAAAAATTTACCAGTAGCATATCTAATGCCAAAGCGTCATTAGCATTGTTTTTGTTTAAATTTGTATCTTAGAGAAGAACGAAGGAATTATGCTAAAACAGCAATTAAGTTTTAAATTATCTCAAAAGCTTTCCCCTCAGCAAATCCAGTTGATGAAGCTTATTCAGCTGCCTACTCAGGCTTTTGAACAGCGCATCAAGCAGGAGCTGGAGGAAAACCCGGCGTTGGAAGATGGAAAGGAAACTTCAGAGGATGAGTATGATGACGAATTTGGCAATGATGAATATGAAGATGATTATAACGACGATAGTGACACTGATATCAATGTAGATGAATATTTAAGTGATGATGAAATTCCCAGCTATCGCCTGCAGGCTAATAATTACAGTGCTGACGATGAAGACAGGCAAGTGCCATTTGCTTCGGGTACTTCGTTTTCCCAATATTTAAAATCGCAGTTAAGCACTTTCCGTCTGACGGAAACCGAAAAGGAGGTTGCCGATTTCCTTATAGGCAGCGTGGATGAAAGCGGTTATATACGCCGAAGCATTCAGGACATTGTAGATGATCTTGCGTTTACCCAAAATGTTTATACGGATGAGGCTACCGTGGAAAAGGTGTAAACCCACATCCAGGAATTGGATCCTGCGGGAGTAGGCGCACGGTCGCTCCAGGAATGTCTTCTTCTTCAATTACATCGCAAAGAACCAAGAAAAGATGTCTCCCTTGCAATTGAACTTCTTGAGAAGTCATTTGACCATTTTAGCAAAAAGCATTATTCCCGTTTACTTACAAAGCACGACATCACAGAAGATGAACTGCGGGATGCAATAGATATAATTGAACACCTGAATCCTAAACCCGGAGGAACTTTTTCGGGCAATACACGGATGGTGGAACATGTGATCCCCGATTTCACCATTAAGATCGTTGATGGGGAACTGGAATTAAGCCTGAATGGCAGGAACGCACCCGAAATGCACATTTCCAATGATTACAGTAATATGTTGAAGGGTTACAAGGAGTCAAAAGAAAAATCCAAAGCACAAAAGGATGCTGTGATGTTTATTAAACAAAAGCTCGACAGTGCAAAATGGTTTATAGAAGCTATTAAACAGCGCCAGCAGACTTTAATGGTTACGATGAGCTCGATTATGAATTATCAGAAAGAATACTTTTTGACAGGCGATGAGCGTAATTTAAGACCGATGATCCTTAAAGATATTGCAGATGAAATAGGCATGGATGTTTCGACTGTGTCCCGTGTAGCAAACAGTAAATATGTGGACACCCCCTATGGCACTAAACTGATAAAGGAATTCTTTTCAGAATCTATGAAGAATGATCAGGGCGAAGACGTTTCCACCAGGGAAATAAAAAAGATACTGGAGATTTCTATTGAAGAGGAGAATAAAAGAAAACCATTAACCGACGAAAAACTAGCAAAGTTACTTCTGGAAAAAGGTTATCCTATAGCCAGGCGTACAGTGGCAAAATACAGGGAGCAACTGGACATTCCTGTTGCCCGAATGAGAAAAGAAATCTAAATGCAGGGTATCATCCAGAGTGCCTCTTATATTTTTCACCCTGTGTGGATGCCCTTTTTTGGTAGCGTATTGTATTTTTATATCACTCCCAGATTTTTTCCTGATCCATTAATAAAAGCGAAATTACTGGCAATAGCAATTACTACTTTGTTCATCCCTATTGTTTTTTATTTTTTACTTAAAAATCTCGGAAAAGCGAAATCAATTTTTTTAAGTGATGTAAATGAACGCCGCTGGCCATTGTTCTTTTTTTGCCTGCTGATGGGCCTGAATTTACACCAGATCCTGGATGCTTATAACTACCCCGCACTGTATTATTTCTTCGTAGGAATATTATTCTCCGCCATTACCTCTCTCATACTTGCTTTTTTTAAACTTAAAATAAGTTTACATATGGTAGGTCTGTCCGGGATTTTAATGTTTGTAATAGCGCTTAGTATTTTTTTTAGGGTCAATCTAATTTATACCATCGCCTTTTTAATTGCAGCTCTGGGTTTAACAGCTACTTCCCGGTTGCAGCTCAAAGCCCATAACTGGATAGAACTTATTTTCGGGATTTTTGTGGGATTTCTTCCCCAGATTATCGTCCTAAGGCTATGGCTATAATATATAAAACATCAAACCGATTTTAAAAGTAGAGATCCCAATGCTGGCGTCATTAAGCTGGCCTTCTTTGAAAAATGGATTCAGGTTATAATATAGATGGAAATTAAAGGTGTTGTACCCAAAAGTAAAGGTGGTTCCTAACCTTAATCTATCGAGTTCAGGCACATCTGTTTGTATTACCTGGTTATCTTCCTGCTTGAAATTGGACCGGAAGTGGTAAATATAACCCACCCTTAACCCTGTATATATTCTCCAGAACCTGTACGATTCGGGTGTAGAGGTACGCCACCGGAATTCCAGGGGCATTTCAATTAATTGTGTGGTAAACCTGTTGGTGTCATAGTTAATCCTCAATGCATTAAGATCTCTGAAGATAGTTTGCCCATCTGTGTCTTCCCCTATAAACAACTCCTGCCCGTAAGTATTAATGGACCAGCCGAGTCCTACCCCCATACCAATATTTCGTCTTTTATTAAGTGGAAAATCTCTAATAAAACCGGTATGGAACCCGCCGGAAAAACCTTTTTGGGTGACTTCCGCAGGTAGATCGTTAAGCAAATGGAATGTAAGGCCTATATAAAACTGATCTTCCCTGTATAAACTATCTATTACTGTTGCAGTTCCATTATTTTGTGCAAAAAGGGGAGAACTTCCTATCCAGAAGAACAGTATAAGATATTTATTCATATAAGCTCAATTTTAAGTGAAAGTTCTGTAAACAAAAACATCCCAAACCGGAATTTAATCGGCGGGATGTTTTAATAAACAGTAATAAAGGTGTTATTTTAATTCTTACTCACATCCCCTGTTAAGGTCGTATAGTTGATCTTAAGGGCATCAGCTTTTCTTAATTCCTGCTTGATATCAGATACCAAACCCATATTTGTTTCTACGTCCACCTTAAGTGCAGTTGTTAAATAAGGGATTAGCTCCTCTCGCTTGGATTCTCTTTCAGAGTAAATAAACTGCTGCACTTCGCTTACATCGGCAAATTTGTCATTCAGCTGGATTCTCGCTTCGGTACCAAAAGTCTTTTGGTACCGGGAATGAGGTTTCCCGGCATAAATATACATTACCAAATCTTTTTTATCCAGTTTTTCAACCTGGTCAGCAAACGGTAAAGTATTGGCTACCATTAAGGTGTTTTGACGCATTACTGTCGCAACCATAAAAAAGAAAAGCAACATAAACACAATATCAGGCAGAGAGGCCGTATTTACAGCAGGAAGATCTCCACTCTTTTTCTTTTTAAATTTAGACATAATAATATTTACGTTTTGGTATTATAAAGTAATTAACTTCTAGGTTCTGCCTCAGATAATTTCTGAGGATACAAATCCTTAATCTGGTCAATGCGTTCCTTTAACTGCTCCTTATTTCCTCTCCAGTTAACATCATTATAATTAGCTTCCATTTGAGTAAAGGGAAGTCCAAATAACCTTTCAGCTTCTCTGTTTCTTAAGAAATTATAGGCCGCTACCAGTTCATTCTGCACAGAAATATAAGTACTGTAATCAGTTAACCGGTCCGTTCCGAGAGAAATAATAGCCTTAGTAGGATTATCTGATGAAGCGGGATCTCTAGGCCCCTGGCAATAATCACAGGCCTCTTCACCAACTCCACCTCCGTTATCAAGGAACTCAATAGCGGCTTCCCTTACTTCACTTATTTCCATTAATTCATCCTCCACAAGGAGTTCATTATTCCTGTTAACAATAACAGTAAAAATATTTTTCTGTCTGATAACTGGTGGCTCCTGCTGGTCATCCATAGGAGGTAACTTACGGCTTATCCCCCTGTCAGTCTCCATTGTAGTCGTTACCAGAAAGAAAATTAAAAGCAGGAAGGCTATATCTGCCATAGAGCCTGCATTAATTTCGGGTGATGATCTTCTAGCCATAATTATTTATTTTACAAGTTTTCTAATACCAGATAACACCATTGCTAAAACTGCAATAGATGCGAGTATATAAAACACCACTAATCCCGTACTTACCCAATGGGAAGCACTTGCAGAAAGCACATCCCCGTCTTTTAGAACGATCTCCTCACCCCCTGTTACCACATAAGCAATAACAATTATGAGTAAAAACGCACCTACAGATATTAATGTGTTCTTAATATTTCCTCTGAATAATCCTTTTATAACAAAGAATAATACCAGAATGATAATAATAGCAAGTACCAGATAAGATAACCACATCATGGGGTCAAGCACGCTAGCCTGAGTAGAAGCAGAGCTTTCAATAGCACTGTCGCCAGTCATTAATACCCTACCCAGAAGGATAAGCCCTATGACACCAATAACGAGTGCTAAATATTTTAAAATTTTATGAATTGTCATAGTTTAAGGCTCTTAGATTCTTTTTCTGTTTTTGTAGTCTACAAGCATATCAATCAAGATGATTGAAGCAT
>Ga0079224_100010135_pt1 | contig 12909 bp, 11 predicted proteins | sample Stecom2015_FD_80414 | JGI IMG/M metagenome (GOLD analysis project Ga0079224, IMG submission 80414) | Agricultural soil microbial communities from Utah to study Nitrogen management - Steer compost 2015 | ecosystem: Environmental > Terrestrial > Soil > Agricultural land | place: USA: Utah... | reverse complement strand
GATCGATGGCCCGCAAGTACCCTCGAACCCGACATGACGATGCCCTGTCCTCACCTGATTCGCGGCATCGTTGCCGCCGCGCTCGCCGCCGCCTCCCTTTTCTCGGCGCCGGCGTTGGCCCAGGCGCCGGCGGACACCGCCCAGCTCGCGGACATCGTGGTCACGGCCACACCGGTGCCGACGCGCGCCGGCGCGGTGGCCGCCGCGGTGACGGTGCTTCAGGGCGGGGACCTGCGCGCTCGCGGCGTGCGCTTCGTGCAGGACGCGCTGCGTGAAGTGCCCGGGTTCTTCGTGGTGCCGGGAGGATCGTACGGTGCGGCGACATCGCTCTTTGCGCGCGGCGGCGAGAGCAACTACGTGAAGGTGCTGGTCGATGGCGTGGCGGCGAACCAGCCGGGCGGCGGATTCGACTTCGCGACACTCAGCCTCGACAACGTGGAGCGCATCGAAGTGGTGCGCGGCCCGGCCAGCGTGGTCCATGGCTCCGATGCCGTGAGCGGGGTGGTCAACGTGATCACGGCCCGCGGCGCAGGGCCGGTCCGCGGGACGGCGTCACTCATGGCGGGGACGTGGGGCTCCCTGAAGGCCGACGCCGCAGCGTCGGGTGGCGGCGAGCGACTTGGCTGGTCCGCCGGCGGAGGGCACTTCGCGACGGACGGGATCTACGCTTTCAATAGCCGATTCGAGACATCGGCCCTGAGTGGCGGGATTGCCTCGGCGCCCGATGACCGCACCGACCTGTCGCTGTCGGTGCGCCACACCTGGAACAGCTACGCCTTCCCGACCGACGGGGGCGGTGTGGCGGTGGACAGCAACCAGCACTCGACCGGGAGCACATTCATCCTCGGGGCCACGGCATCCCGCCGGCTGAGCCAGCGGGTCGAGCTGGCGGCGGCACTCGGCCTCATGGAGACCCGCTACGCGTTCGCGGATGCCATGGATGCTCCCGCGGACACGACCGGGTTCGGATTCGCCTCCGAACGCCGCACGGATGTGGGCCGCCTGACGGCCGATGTTCGCGCGCACTATCGGCCGGTCTCCTGGCTGGTGGTGACGGCGGGCACCTACGCCGAACGTCTCGGCGAAAACCAGTCGGGCTGGGCGAGCTCGAACTTCGGAGCCGGCCAGTTCACCGAGGACCAGGTGCCGCTCGATGCCTCGCGGAACACCTGGGCCGGCTACCTGCAGGCGTCGGCCGACCATCCGGCCGGCCTGGCGCTGACTGCCGGCGTTCGCCGTGACGACGATGAAGCGTTCGGCGGCTTTACCACGGCGCGGGCCGGCGCCGCGTACACACTGGCCTCCGGCACCCGTATTCGGAGCAGCATCGGTTCCGCGTTCAAGGCGCCCAATTTCTCCGAGAGCTTTGCGGACACGCCATTCGAGCGGGGCGATCCGCTCCTGCAGCCGGAGCGCACCCGCAGCTGGGAGGCCGGGATTGAACAGCTGCTGGCCGGGGGTGCCGTCTCGATTTCCGCGGCGTATTTCGACCAGCGCTTCCGGAATCTCATTCAGTACGTGACAACGGACCCGCCCGCGCCGACCTACCGGAACCTCGGTGCCGCCACCGCCCGCGGAGTGGAAGCCAACCTGACCGTGCGGCCGATTCCCGAGCTTTCGCTGTCAGGCCAGTACACCCGGCTCGCCACCGAGGTGACCGAAAGTCCGGACGGCTCGCTGGAGTTCCTGGAAGGCGGGCCGCTGCTGCGGCGGCCGTCCGGGATGCTCCGGCTCAGCGCCGGCTATCGGGTGCCGGGCCGGCTCTACCTCGCGGCGGCGTTCAGTGCCGTCGGCGCGCGGGAGGACATCGACTTCAATCTCTTCCAGCGGGTGGAGCTCACGGCCTACCAGCTCCTGGATCTGAGCGCAGAATTCTGGCTGCCGGGTGGCGGCGAGGGGGCCGGCCGCGCGGCGCTCACGCTGCGGCTCGAGAATGTCACCGATGAGTCCTACGACACGGTGCTCGGCTTTCCCGGCCGGGGCCGCACGCTGCTGGCGGGAGTACGGGCGCGCCTATAGCTTCGCGCCGCCGGGGCGGGCATCTTTCGGGATGCCCGCCGTTTCGACGCCCGCCGTGGTGCTCTCGACGCTTCGCTACAGCGAGACTTCCAAGATCGTCCGCCTGGCGACTCGCGATTTCGGCGTGCAGAGCGCCCTGGCCAAGGGCGCCCTGCGCCCGCGCAGCCGCTTCGGTGCCGCCCTGCAGCTGCTGAGCGACGGCATGGCGCATCTCATCATCCACGAACGCCGCGACCTCCATCTCCTGACTGCGTTCGATGTGGCCCGCGTGCCGGTGGGCCTCGCCGCCGATCTCGATCGCTATGCGCCGGCATCCGCGCTCGCCGAAATCATGCTGCACTTCGCGCCGGCGGAGCCGCACCCGGCCAGCTTCGACACCCTGCGCGAATCCCTGATTCTCCTCGAGCAGTCCCCGCCCGAAGCGCTCGAAGCGCTGGGGATTCGGCTCATCTGGCAGCTGGTCTCGTCGCTCGGCTTTGAGCCGTCACTCGAGGCCTGTGTCCGGGATGGCTCACCGGTTCCGGCGGAAGGGCCGCTCGCATTCAGCACGCGCGAGGGCGGGGCGCTCTGCTCCGGCTGCGCGGCCCAGCTGGAAGCCACCCGGCTGCCGGCGGATGCCCGCGCCGCCCTTGCCGCGTTGGTCGAACCGGACGCCGACCTGGTCCTGCTCGGCGGCCGGGACGCTGCCGCCCATCGGCGGCTCGCGGCGCGGTTCGTCCGCCACCATCTCGGAGAAGGCGCCGCTTTGCCGGCGCTGGAGTTCTGGGAACGCCGCGCGTGGATCCCGGCATGATCATCGGTACTGCCGGGCACATCGATCACGGCAAGTCCTCACTCGTCACGGCCCTCACCGGGCGGAAGATGGACCGTCTTGCGGAGGAACAGCGACGGGGAATCACCGTCGATCTGGGCTTTGCCCCGCTCGAGCTTGCATCGGGGGAGCTTGCCGGCATCGTCGACGTGCCGGGCCATGAGGACCTCATCAGGACCATGGTGGCCGGGGCGTCCGGAATGGACCTGGCGCTGCTGGTGGTGGCAGCCGACGAGGGAATCATGCCCCAGACCGAGGAGCATCTCCTCGTGCTCGAACAGCTCGGCACTCGCCTCGCGATCCCGGTGATCACCAAGTCCGACCTGGCCGACGCCGACTGGCTCGCACTCGTGAGCACCGAGCTCACTACGCGGCTCGCCCGCTCGCCCATGCGATCCCTCTCCCCGGTTGCGGTGTCGGTCCGCACCGGAAAGGGGATCGACGCGCTGCGTGAAGTCCTGAATCGCGCGGCCGCCGAGGTCTCCTCGGTCGAGGGACCGGCAATCCGGGATGACCTCTTCCGGCTCCCGGTGGATCGAGTCTTGACGGTACCGGGTACCGGCACGGTCGTCACCGGTACCACCTGGTCGGGCTCGGTAATGCCCGGTGCCGGCGTGCGGATCCTTCCGGGCGGGGAAACGGCAAGGGTTCGAACGATCGAGTCCCATGGTCGGCCCGTCCCGCATGCGCTCCCGGGTGTCCGAACCGCGCTGGGCCTGGCCGGCGCCTCCCGCAGTGCCGCTGGCCGGGGATCGGTCGTCGTCGCGGCCGACTCAGCGTGGCGGGCGTCCGAGCGCATCGATGCGCTCATCCGGCTTGCGCCGGGCACGTTGGCGCTCACCCGCCGCACCCGCGTGCTTGTCCATCATGGAACCGCGGAGACACCGGCCTGGATCTCCGTCCGGATTCCGATCCGCGGCGGAGAAACGGGCCTCGCGCGCGTTGCCGTCGAGCGGCCGGTCATCGCGCGGGCGGGAGACCGCTTCGTATTGCGCAGCATGAGCCCACCGCGCGTGATCGGTGGCGGCGAGGTGCTCGATCCGCTGCCTCCGGCGCGCGCCGACTGGCCGGAGGGCATGGCGGAGCCGGACCCGCGCGCCCGACTCCGAGCCCTGGTGATCCGTCGCCGGCGTGGCATGCCCGCCGCCGACCTGCCGATCCTTACCGGCCTGCCGCCCCGGGCCGCCGAACGGGCCGCGGCTGACGACCCGGCGCTCGAGCGAATCGGGGACTTGATCGTGCCGGCGGCGCTCATCGGCCACGCCGTCGTCAGAATTGGTATGGTCGTCGCCCGTCACCATGAGGCGCATCCCTCGGAGCCCGGGATGCCGATCGCCACGCTTCGGGAAAAGGCGGGGGGCCTCCCGGAGATCGTGAAGACTGCACTGGTGCGGGCCGTGTCTCGCGGTCTCGTGTCCCTCGAGAATGGCCTGGCGAGGGCACCCGCGTTCCGGCCCCGTGTCTCCGGGGGAGATGCCGTACTGCGAACCGTGATCCAGCTGGTCGAGGACTCCGGGCTCACGCCGCCGACGGCCGCCGAGCTGGGCACGAAGACCGGGCGCGCCGACATTGCCGCGATTTTGCGGGTGGCCTCGGGAGAGGGGTTCCTGGTCCCGGTGGAACGGGATCGCTACTTCTCACGTAGGGCGCTGGAGGAATTTGGTCGGGCCCTGATCGATGCCGGTAAGGGGGGCGATTTCGGGGTTCCGGCCCTGCGTGATCGGCTGGGGCTGTCCCGGAAATACCTCATTCCGCTCCTCGAATGGGCCGACCGGACCGGCCTCACTGTACGTGTGGGGGACGCACGCCGGCTCCGGAGCCCGGCGGAGGCGCCGGGGCCTGGGCGGTAAGAGATTGATTCGCTGTAGCTTAGCTTTGCTTGACAGGCGGCGCGTGCGGCGAGCATCTTCCTTGCTGGATGTTGCGGGAGGATCCGCGACCACTTGCCTGCGATCCGAAACCACCCCCGGAGGTGCCACCTGAGTTAACGCCTCGTCCAAGAAGGAGTACCCATGGTCCGCTTCGCGTGGACGGGGTGGTGGCTCGCGCTGGTCCTGGTAACTGGTCCACCGCTGTATGCGCAGGATCCGGCTGATCCGCCGAGTGTCGAGCTGCGTGACAACTACCCCAACCCGTTCAACGCGTCTACGACGATCCCCTTCACGATTCGCCCCGAGGTCTGCAGGAACGGCCACGAGCCGACGGTGACGCTGGAGATCTACAATGTGCTGGGGCAGGTCGTTGCAGTCCCTGTCCTGGCCGAGCAGCGTCAGCGAAGAATCCAGCGCCTCCAGCTGCCCTGCGGGGAACACGAGGCGATCTGGGACGGCCGGCTCCTCGACGGAGCCGAGGCCACGACCGGCATCTACTGGTATTACCTGACGGTCGACGAACGGCGCCAGGCCAACAACATGATCCTCCAGCGAAGAGTGACGAGTTCCAAGTAGGCGCAGCAGCATCCGACACGGAGTGGCCACGGCCGCTCCGTGTCTTTTCTTGTGCATGGGGGCATCCTGCCATTCCGGCATGGATTGCCGGCCCGTCGCTTGCCCCCTCGGGTGAGCCCGGGCAAGTTCCGGGTGGGGTGACAACTGACACGGCGATGGCCGGCAATACCGGCCAAGGTGGGTATCCATGATCCGACAGGAACGACTGACCATCAAGGCGCAGGAGGCCTTTCGCGATGCCCTGGAGCTCGCGCGCGCGCGGGGCAATCCCGTCGTCAACGACGCGCATCTCTTTGCCGCCCTGCTGGCACAGCCGGAAGGCGTGGTGCAGCCGCTCCTGCAGAAGACCGGGCTCAACGTCACGGCGTTAAAGGCAGGAATCGACCAGGAGATCGGACGTTTCCCTTCGCAAAGCGGCGAGGCCGAGCCCGGCTTCAGCCGGGAAACGCACCGGGTCTTCGACCGGGCGGACAAGGAGGCCCAGGCGCTCGGCGATTCCTATGTCTCGACCGAACATCTCCTCCTGGCGCTCGCGGACGAAAAGGGGACCACGGCGCGCGAGCTGCTCTCGGCGATGGGCGTTGGAGCCGACGCGCTCCGCGCGGCGCTCAACGAAGTGCGCGGCTCGCACCGGGTCACGGACCAGTCGCCCGAGGAGAAGTACCAGGCCCTGGAGCGCTATACCCGCAACCTGACCGAGCAGGCGCGGCGCGGAAAGCTCGATCCGGTCATCGGCCGCGATGAAGAAGTCCGGCGGGTCATGCAGGTCCTTTCCCGCCGGACCAAGAACAACCCGGTCCTGATCGGTGAGCCCGGCGTCGGCAAGACGGCCATCGTCGAGGGACTGGCCCAGCGGATCGTCAACGGGGACGTGCCCGAGTCGCTCCGTAACCGCGAGCTCGTCACCCTCGACATCGGCCAGCTGCTGGCCGGCGCCAAGTACCGCGGCGAGTTCGAGGAGCGCCTCAAGGCGGTCATCAAGGAGCTGGTGGAGTCGGAAGGCCGCTATGTCGTCTTCATCGACGAGCTCCACACGATCGTCGGGGCGGGGGCGGCGGAAGGGGCGGTGGACGCCTCCAACATGCTGAAGCCGGCGCTCGCCCGGGGCGAGCTGCACGTGGTGGGCGCCACCACGCTCGACGAGTACCGCAAGCACGTCGAGAAGGACGCGGCCCTCGAGCGCCGCTTCCAGCCGGTGCTGGTGGGCGAGCCGAGCGCGGCCGACACCATCGCCATCCTGCGCGGACTCAAGGAAAAGTACGAGGTCCATCACGGCGTCCGGATCACCGACAACGCCATCGTGGCGGCGGCCACGCTCTCCGACCGCTATATCGGCGACCGCTTCCTGCCGGACAAGGCGATCGACCTCATCGACGAGGCGGCCAGCCGCCTTCGTATCGAGATCGACAGCCTTCCACTGGAAATCGACGAGGTGGAGCGCCGGATCGTCCAGCTCGAGATCCAGCGGCAGGCACTGCTCAAGGAAACCGACAAGGCAGGACAGGAGCGCCGCGAAGCCGTCGAGAAGGAGATTGCCGCGCTCCGGGAACAGAGCGGCGCCATGAAGGCGCAGTGGCAGGCGGAGAAGGGCGCCATCCAGGAGATCCAGTCGGCCAAGGCGGAAGTGGAAGCGCTCCGCAGCGAGGTGGACCTCGCCACCCGCAAGGGAGACCTGCACCGCGCGGCCGAGCTCCGCTACGGGCGTATTCCCGAGCTGGAGCGGAAGCTGGCGGAGGAGGAGAAGCGGCTGGCGGAGACGCAGGCCACCGCCAAGTACCTGAAGGAGGAAGTGGACGCGGAGGACATTGCGGAGATCGTGGCCCGCTGGACCGGCATTCCGGTATCGAAGATGCTCGAATCGGAACGCGAGCGACTCACGAAGCTGGAGGCGGAGCTGGCCCGGCGGGTGGTGGGGCAGGACGCGGCGGTCACGGCCGTGGCGAATGCCGTGCGGCGGAGCCGCGCCGGCCTCCAGGACCCGAACCGGCCCACCGGCTCGTTCATTTTCCTGGGCCCCACCGGTGTGGGGAAGACCGAGACGGCGCGGGCGCTGGCCGAGTTCCTCTTCGACGACGAGCGGGCCATGGTCCGGCTCGACATGTCGGAATACATGGAGAAGCATGCCGTGGCGCGGATGATCGGCGCGCCGCCGGGCTATGTCGGCTACGAAGAGGGCGGCCAGCTCACCGAGGCGGTACGCCGGCGTCCGTACAGCGTGGTGCTGTTCGACGAGATCGAGAAAGCGCATCCCGACGTGTTCAACGTGCTGCTCCAGATCCTCGACGACGGGCGACTGACGGACAGCCAGGGCCGGGTGGTGGACTTCCGGAATACCGTCATCATCATGACATCGAACATCGGCAGTCAGTACATCGTGGAAGCCGGCGCGGAGGTCGGCGGGGAGGCCTGGGACCGGATCGGCGAGCAGGTGCGCAACGAGCTCCGGCGCCACTTCCGGCCCGAGTTCCTCAACCGGGTGGACGACGTGATCGTCTTCCGGCCGCTCTCGCGGAGCGACCTGGCGCACATCGTCGAGATCCAGCTGCGCGGGCTCGACCGGATGCTGGATGCGCGGAAGCTGCGCCTCGAGGTCACGCCGGCCGCCCAGGAACTGCTGGCGGGGATCGGCTATGACCCGGTCTATGGTGCCCGGCCGCTCAAGCGGGTCATCCAGCGGGAGCTGCAGAACCCGATTGCGATGGCGGTCCTCGAAGGCCGCTACTCGGAGGGCGACACCATCCTGGCCGACACCGAGGACGGCCGCATCGTGCTGACGCATGGGTCGGCGGTGCCCGAGGCAGTGAGTGCGTAGGGGCACCCCGTCTCCCGCCGATCTCGCGGGGATGGAGGCGGCACTGCGCCTCGCACGGGCGGCGGCCGTGCGGGAGGAGGTCCCGGTGGGCGCGGTCATCATCCGGGATGGCGAGATCATGGCGGAGGCGCACAACGAGACCGTGATGCGCCGGGACCCGACGGCGCACGCGGAGCTCCTGGCGCTTCAGCGTGCGCTCGCCCTGACCCGGGAGAATCGGCTCGCCAACGCCACCCTGTACGTCACGCTCGAGCCCTGTGCCCAGTGCGCCGGCGCCATCATCCTCGCCAAGGTGGACCGGGTGGTGTTCGGGGCGTTCGACGGCCGCTGCGGCATGGCGGGCTCGGTGTACGACCTGCTCCGGCACCCCCGCCTCAACCACCGCCCCGAAGTGGCCGGCGGCCTGCTTGCCGAGGAGTGCGGCGACCTGCTCAAGCGCTTTTTCCTTTCCCGGCGTTGAACGCCCGGCTGCCGGCCGGCAACAGCGCGATCTGGGGTCTATCGGATTCCGGCGCATGCGGTAGGATTGGGATCTTCACCCTTCACCCCAGCAAGGAGAGTCCCCATGCGCCGCCGTTCATTGCTCAAGTGCGTCATCCCGATGCTGCTGGTCCTGGCTCCGTCCGTAGCCCTGGCCCAGGGAATCGAGGCGGATCGCCAGCGACTCCGCACCGCGCAGGACGACATCCGGACCCTGCGGAGCCAGTATGCGGAAGCGTATAACGCGAAGGACGCCGCCGCCGTGGCGGCGCTCTATACGTCTGACGGCATCATGGTCAACAGCAGTGGAGAAATGGTTGCCGGAGCGGAAGAGATTGCGAGCTCCATGGCCTCCGCTGCGCCCAGCTGGCCCCACGTCGTCATTTCCTCGGACACGGTGCGAGTCTACGGCAGCACGGCAGTGGACGTAGGGCGGTTCACGACCCACCCCGCGAGCGGCGGCGAGAAGGTCGAGCGCTATGTGGCCGTCCTTCGGCGGGGGATGGATGGCTGGCGGGTCTCGCATGCGGTCCTCGTGCCCGCAACCGGCGGCAAGTAGCGGCCCCAGCCGGGCCAGGCGACGGGGCGCAGAACGGGCCGGTCCGGACTTGCTGCCGGGCCGGCCCGTGTATGTTCAGGATCCTTCGCGTCCCCGCCCAAGGAGAGCCCGATGTCCCCGACCGATCGCATTGCCGGGACCCGCATCGACACCGCGTTGCTGGTGCTTCGCGTCGTCTTCGGCACGATCTTCGCCGCCCACGGCGCCCAGAAGCTTTTTGCCCTCGGAGTCGCGGGCGTCACGGCCGGGTTCGAGCAGATGGGTGTGCCCCTGCCCGGACTCGCCGCGCCCCTCGTGACGTTCGTGGAGTTTGCCGGAGGCCTGGCCCTCATTGCCGGGCTGTTCACCCGGCTGGCCGCGCTGGGCCTGATGTTCGACATGCTGGGGGCAATGCTGCTGGTCCACCTGAAGAACGGATTCTTCCTGCCTTCCGGCATCGAGTTCGTGCTTGCCCTCGGCACGGTGGCCCTGGTTCTCCTGTTGGTGGGGCCGGGCGCCTATTCCGCGGATGCGATGCTCAAGCGGCGGCGCGCGCTTCCCTAGCCGGCCACAGCGCTCCGCCGGATCGCGACCGGCCCGGCCGCCGGGCCGATGGTCCGCCAGAGGTTGTAGACGAAGGCATAGGCGCCGAGCGCGCTCACGGCCGCGCCGGCGCCGAGCAGCAGCAATCCGGGATCGCGGCTATGCACCCGGATGATGAATCCCGCCACCATGAGCGCCAGCCCGGCGTTCGACACCCACAACTGCCAGCCGGCAATCCGCCGGCTGTGCAGGGCGTGCCCGGTGAACCGCGGAATTACGTGGTACGCCACCCCGAAGATCATCATGGTGACGAATCCGAGCAGGTTCATGTGCATGTGGGCCGGCCGGTACACCAGCCAGGCCGGGTGCACCGCCATGCAGAGGCCCAGCGTGACGCCGCCGACGAGCCAGGCGAGGCTCGACCGCAAGAATCCGCGAACGAACCATTCCATGTCAGCGGCCTCCGGGGCGGGGCGCAATGAACGCCACCAGCACCAGACGCTCGCTGCCGGCGCGCATCGCGTGCGGCTCCTCGGGGAGCAGCATGGCGATCTGGCCCGCTGTGATGGGCCGCTCGCCATCCTCACCACTGACGAAGCCACTCCCGGAGACGGCCGCGAGCGAGACACTGGAACTGCTCGTGTGCGTCGCGACCTGCTGGCCCGGCTCGAGGCGAAAGACGACGAGGCGCCCGTCAGGGTGATCGTGTGCCAGGACGGTGGCAGGACGCTCCGGCGCGGCGGAAACCGCCGCGCCGGCAAGGGTCAGGATGTCATGGATCTTCATCGGATCAGTGGCTCGCCATCGTGGCCGGCTTGCCGACCTGGATCACGCCGACCGCACCCTTGTTTGCATCGGCAAAGGCATGGGTGACGAAGGCGTAGTTGCCGGTGCCTGCCTGGCCCGCCTCGAAGGTGAGCTCGAAGACGGCGCCGCCACCCGTGGGCACCGTGTAAGTCTGCAGGCCGTCGATTGCCTGGTCCAGGTTGCCGCCCGGGTACACCCGGTCGAAGAGGTTGCCGACCACGTGGAAGTCGCTCCGGATGTTGGGGCCCGCGTTCATCACGAAGAGCCGCACCACATCGCCCTCATCCACCGCCAGCGGCTCGGACTTGTACTGGAATGCCTTGCCGTTGAACACCACGTACTTCGGCGTGGCGGCCTGCATCGCGTCCCAGTCGCCTTCCTTGACGGTGCTGTCGAGGACCGAGCCCTTGGGGTAGAAGTCGCTCTGGATCAGCACGAACTCCTTGTCCGCCTCCGTCGGCCAGCCGCCGGCCGGGTCCACGATGATCGGCAGGTACATCCCCTGGGCGATGTGCATCAGGATCGGCGGGGTCCCGCAGTGCACCATGAAGACGCCCGCGGTGGTGGCCTCGAACTCGAACTGGAGCGAGTCGCCCGGTGCGATCGACTTCATGGCATGATCCATCGGGATCCGCGCGGCGTGGAAGTCGATGGAGTGGGGCATCCCTTCGGCTTCGTTGACCAGGTTGATCCGGACCAGGTCGCCCTGGCGGACCCGGATCACGGGACCCGGCACCGTGCCGCCGAAGGTCCAGCCCACATAGCGGACGCCGTTCGCGATCTCGACGGTGTCGTGGGTCATCGGGATGCGGAATTCCTTGATCGGCGCGCGGGACGCCGGCAAGACCCGGGCATCGAACGCCGGGCTCACGGCCGTGCGCGTGACCCCGAAGTCGGTCTGCTCGACGGCGCCGGACCGAGCGAGCGTCGTGGAGCCGAGCGCCGTAGCGGCCACGGCCAGGGCTGCAGAGGCGGCGATTGCATACTTGACAGGGGTCTTCATGGCTCGATTCCGTATCCTCGTTGGCCCGATTCGTGGGCGGCGCTGCTGCCTCGATCGGCAGCGGTTTCATCGTTCGCAGGGAGAATAGGAATTGCGACTCCAAAGAATCCTTAAAGCCCGGTGAAAAAAACTTCATACGTAGGTGATAAATACCCCCTGATCGAGGGTGGCGGCGCTACGATTCCATGATGCTCCCGCTCCACCACTGCGCATCGTCCCGTGCCGAGGCCCGCCGCCTGGTCCTGGCCCACGGCTGGAACGCCACCACCTACCAGATCCTCAATCCCGGTATCTCCCACTGGTTCTCGTCCCGGGGGGATGCCGTGGTCGGGTATGTGGCCCGGGCAGGGGTCCGGGTCGTAGCGGGGGCCCCGGTGGCCCCGGAACAGCGGCTGGGCGACGTGGCTCGCGAGTTTGAGGCCGATGCCGGATCCCAGGGCGCGCGCGTCTGCTATTTCGGCGCCGAGGCACGGCTCGAGCGGTACTTCGCGGGGCATCGCGACCATGCCTTCGTGCTGCTGGGCGCCCAACCGAGCTGGCACCCCGCAGAGTGGGTGGAACGGACGACCGCCCACCCATCGCTGCGGGCGCAGTTCACCCGCGCCCGTCACAAGGGAGTGGAGGTCACCGAGCCGGATCCGGTCGAGGCGGAGCGAGATCCTGATCTGGCGCGCTGCCTCGCCCGGTGGCTCAAGACGCGCGGGCTTCCGCCGCTCCACTTCCTCATCGAGCCCGAGACGCTGACCAACCTCGGCGACCGGCGCGTCTTCGTGGCCCGCCGGAATGGGGCGACGGTGGGCTTTGCCGTGGCTTCGGTCATTCCGGCGCGGAACGGATGGCTGATCGAGCAGTTCATCCGGTCGCCCGACGGGCCCAACGGAACGGTAGAGCTCCTGCTGGATACGGCCGCGCGAAGCCTGGCGCGCGGGGGGGCGGAGTACCTCTCGCTCGGGCTCGCTCCCTTGGCGGTGAGCCGGGCCGGACCGGAAGGATCGGCCACGCCGCCGCTCTGGCTCCGCCTCATGCTCGGCTGGATGCGGGCGCACGGCAGGCGGTTCTACAATTTCCGCGGGCTCGAGGCATTCAAGGCCAAGTTCGAGCCGATGCGCTGGGAGCCGGTGTACGCCATCCGCAACGAGCCCGAGATCACGCCCCGCACGGCCTATGCGCTTGCGTCCGCCTTTACGGGAGGGGCGCCGCTGCGGACTGCCGTGCGGGGCCTCGGCTGGGCGGCATTGCGGGAAATGGGGCTTCGCTAGCGCCAGGCCCGGTATGTCCCGGGCGCCGACGGTCGATGGGGGCCCGAATCGGCTACCATCCGGTCCTTCAACCCCTTATTTTGTGAGCCCCAGGACAGGTGTCCGAGTGGTTGAAGGAACCGGTCTCGAAAACCGGCATACCCGCAAGGGTATCGTGGGTTCGAATCCCACCCTGTCCGTCATGACGCTG
>Ga0079224_100010134_pt1 | contig 12909 bp, 14 predicted proteins | sample Stecom2015_FD_80414 | JGI IMG/M metagenome (GOLD analysis project Ga0079224, IMG submission 80414) | Agricultural soil microbial communities from Utah to study Nitrogen management - Steer compost 2015 | ecosystem: Environmental > Terrestrial > Soil > Agricultural land | place: USA: Utah... | reverse complement strand
GACCTCGGCCCCGGCGCCGGCCACGACGGCGGCCGGATCGTCTTCGAAGGCACCCCGGCCGACCTGGTCGCGAAGAAGTCCACCCTGACCGGCCGGCACCTGGCCGACTACGTCGCCGGCTGATCGCAGTCGCCCGCAGCCGGCGGGGGAACGCTGGATCTCCGGCCGCGACGGCCGAACACCATCCAGCGATCACCCGGCGGCTGCGGCCCCGATCGGACCGGGTTCCTCGAACCGGGGGCCGAGGTAGGCGCCCTGGCGCAGGAGCTGCCGTTGCAGCGCGGGGACGTCGGCCCGGTGGACGTCGCCGCCGTTCCGCAGGGTCCACGCCGCCGCGAGACCGGCCGCCTCCCCCATGGCGAAGCACGGAGGCATCACCCGGACGGCGGCCAGCGCCTCGTGGGTGGCCGGCAGGCAGCGTCCCGGGATCAAGACGTTGTCGAGGGCACTCGGCACCAACGACCGGTACGGGATCTCCTACACGTTGGCGGTGGCGGGGATGCCGTCGTCGAACGGGCCGTCACCGCTGTTCGGGCTGTGGATGTCGACGGGGTAGCCGGCGACGGCGACCACGTCGTCGAAGGCCCGCCCGGTCCGAAGATCGTCGAAGGTCAGCTCGTAGTCCCCGACGATGCGGCGGGTTTCCCGCACCCCGATCGTGGTGGCGGTGTCGAGCAGCTGGCACTGTCGGAGCCCGGGCAGCTCGGTCCGGAAGAAGTCCAGCAGGGCGGCGACCTGGTGCCGCGCCTCGATCTCCGCGGCGGTGAGGTCGCCGACATCGGTGCCGTTCCGGCCGAGCACCCGGGTGGTGTTGATCCGCCACACCCCGGGTTCCGGCGTCCGGAACAGCTGCACTCCGCGGCGGGGGATCGGGAACCGGCCGGCCCGTCGCGCCGCCTCGACGATGCTCTGGTACGGGAAGCGGTCCTCGGGATGGGTCCGCGCGTGGTCGTCCACCGCTGCGTCGTCGACGTTCTTGATCCGGAAGAACAACGTCATCGGTTGCACCGCGCCGTCCGACTCGCGGCCGTAGCGGAAATCGGCGCCGCCCCGGGCCGCGACGTCGCCGTCCCCGGTGCAGTCCACGACGACGTCGGCGGGGACGTAACCGAGGCCGTCCTGACTGGCGACGACGACGCCGTGCACCCGGCCGTTCTCGGCGACGGTGTCCGCGACGAACGTGTGCAGCATCAGCTGCACACCGGCCTCTTCGAGCATCGTCAGACCGACGTGCTTGGCGGCCTCCGGGTCGAACGGGGTCACTCGTTCGTGTCCGAAGGTCATGTAGCCGGCGAAGTCGGTCCCGCTCGAGACCTCGGACGGGTGCACCGCTCCGCCGGTCTTCTCCATCCGACGGACGAACTCGTCGAAGACTCCCCGCACGAGCTGGATCCCGCCGTCGAGCGAGAACGAGGTCATGCACGGTCCGACCAGACCTGCGGTCATGTTGCCGCCGACGAAGCCGAACCGGTCGATGATCATGACGCTGGTCGCGCCGTTGCGGGCGGCGGAGATCGCCGCGCCCAGGCCGGACGGGCCACTGCCGACGACGAGGACGCCGACCTTCGGATAGGTCTTGAGGTGCTGGACGAAGTCACGATCACGCATGGCCTGGTGCTCCTCGGAGGGTCAGCTGGTCAGCAGGGGATGTCCGTCGCAGGGCCACCGCGGACTCGTCGCCACGCCGAGGTGAGCCCAGGCCGTCGGGGCCAGGTCGACGTTGTGGGCCTCCTCGGCCCAGGTGGCCGAGCGGCCGGACAGCAGGCCGGCGACCACGAAGGTCTGGCGCTCCTGCCAGCTGCCGCCGCCGTGGCCACCGGCGTCGAGGTGCCCGTGATCGGTGGTGACCATGATCAGCCAGTCCTCGGTCGAGAAGGACGCCCGCCCGCGGATCGCCGAGATCATCCGTCCCAGCCGTGCGTCCTGTCGCTCGATCGCCGCGTGGTAGCGGGGGCCGACCCCGTCGGAGTGCGCCGCGTTGTCGGCCTCCCCGAAGTAGACGAAGGAGAAGTCGTGGTCCTCCGCACCCAGGCGGATCTCGGCGTCCTCGATCACCAGTTCGTCGGTGGCGACGAATCCGCCCGGATACTCCCTCCGGTAGAACCAGGTCAGCGTCTGCACGCCGGGCCCGAGCAGCGGCCCGGGCCCGTACTCGGTCCCGAAGATCAACGCCGACGCCGCCGCGTAGGTGCTGAACGAGGGGTCGGCGCAGAAGGCCCGGGTCAGCATGTCGGCGTAGCGGTGTGCGAGATGGTGTTCATCGGTGTTGCTGAGGACCTGGTGCCGGTTCGGCCAGACCCCGGACAACATCGTGGTCCAGCCGACCGCGGTCACGGTCGGAGCGACATCGGTGTCCGGCTGGACCGTGGACCACCAGCGACCGTCGGCTGCCAAGGACGAGAGCGCCGGTGGTGCCATGGCGCGGAGTACGTCGTCGCGGACCCCGTCCCAGCCGACGACGAGGACCTTGGGTCTGAGCGGGTGATCACTCACGGCCGCCAGCCTGGTCAGCCCGGCGCGTCGGCTGCAGTACTTCCCAGGACATTCTCACGATCGTGCAAGCGGGTCACTGGTGCAGCGAGCCACGACGCAGGAGGCACACCCTGTGGGAAGCCGCGAGGAGAGCAGGACCGAGGACGCCCTGCGCGCCGCGCAGCGGTACTACCTCCAGGACGCCACCATGGAGGCGATCGCCAAGGAACTGCGCGTCTCCAGGTCGACCGTCTCCCGACTGATCACCTACGCCCGGGAGTCCGGCCTGGTCGAGATCCGGGTGATGCCGCCGAGCGCGCAGGCGAACGAACTGCAGTCCGAGCTGGCCGACCGCTATCGGATCCGCGCCCACGTCGTGCACGTGCCGGACCACAGCACCCCGGTCGAACGACATCAGCGCACCGCGAGTCACGCGACCCGGGTGCTGAATTCGATCTTCACGTCCGACATGGTCCTGGCCATCGCCTGGGGCACCATGGTGCGAGAGATCAGCGACGCGCTGACCGCCCGCCCGGTCACGAACTGCCGGGTCGTGCTGCTCAACGGGATCGGCAATCCGCGAGCCCAGGGCGAGCACTACTCGAACGCCATCCTGACCGCGTTCGGCCGCGCCTCCAACGCCTACGCACAGCGCCCACCGGTGCCCATGTTCCTGGACCGCGCCGAGACCCGGGACGCCCTGTTCGCCGAGCGTTCGGTGCGCTCGGTGGTGGCCATGCAACGGGACGCGGACGTGGCCCTGTTCAGCATCGGACACGTGGACAACGGGGTGCCGTCCTCGCCGTACCGCGCCGGATACTTCCTCGGCCAAGACGACTACCGCTCACTCGCCGACGACGGCGTGGTCGGTGACCTGGCGACGACCTTCATCCGGGCCGACGGCAGTCATCACGGCATCCGGATGAATCGGCGTACCACCGGCCCCGACCTGGACGAGTTCCGGACCGTCCCGCACCGCATCTGCGCGATCTCGGGGCACCACAAGATCACTGCCCTGCGGGCGGCGCTGCGAGGGAATCTGATCACCGACCTGGTGATCGACGAGATCACGGCTCGGGAACTCCTGAGCAGCTCGTCGACGCCGCCGGATGATCATTGAGGGCCGGTCGTGCACATATGTCGAGTTTGCACGGATGTCTAACCTGCACAGTCGTTCAACCGTCTTGCACGATGTTCCAGCCAGGTCCTAGTCCCGCGCTGATCGCATCCCGCAGCGCAGCGTCGAAAGGGAACAGCCCATGATCATCTCCAGGCGTCGCGTCCTCGCCGCGGCCGCGACCACGTCCCTCCTGGCGGCCGGCTGCTCGATCGTTTCGCGACCCTCGAGCGAGGGGGACAAGACCCTTCGGATCAACTACGGCGGCTCCGCCGACACGACACGGATCCCGAGCCCCAACCCGATCGAGGACAAGCTGGCCGAGGTCACCGGGTTCCGGCTGGTCAACGAGCGATCACCCGAGGACCTCGGCGCCGCCCTCGCCGGCGGGCAGGCACCCGATCTGTTCCTCAGTTCGCGAAGCCAGCTGCGTCAGTTCGCGGCGCAGGACCTGTTGCTCGATCTCACCCCGTACCGGGAGCGGCTGGCCGACCCGAGCAGTTCGTCGGGACCGCGAACGTCGACACCGGCATGATCGACGGGAAACTCTTCGGGCTGGTTCGCAAGCCGCGCGAGTTCAGCTACGGGTCGCTGTGGATCCGGGCCGACTGGTTGCAGCGACTCGGCCTGGCCGAACCGACCACGCTGGAGGAGTTCCGTGATGTCCTGCGGGCCTTTCGCGGTGCGGACCCGGACGGAAACGGCAAGAAGGACACGGTCGGTCTCACCGGCTCGGGCCTGGCTGCCTTCGACCCGATCTTCGGTGCCTTCGGCATCGCGGGTCCGGGCTCGATCTATGCCGACGGCGACAAGATCGTCGACGGCTACAACGATCCGCGGGTCCGTCAGCCGCTGGCCTTCATCCGGTCGCTGTTCGACGAGCAGCTGGTCGACCCCGATCTGTTCGGTCTGAAGACCGCCGAGGCGCGCGATCGGGCGTTCCAGGGCAGCGCCGGCGCGATCATGATCGGCTGGGACCAGATGACCAAGCCGGAGTTCGTCCGGGCGCAGCAGGCGGCCCAGCCGGACTCCGACTGGCAGCCGATCGACGTCCTGGACGGTCCGCACGGCGCCGGCGCCATGCCGACCAGCCCGTTCGGAGCGGTCCAGGGGATTCCGGCCGCGTTGGCCGACGACGAGGAACGGCTGAACGCTCTGCTGGACTACGTCAACCACATCTGCACTCCCGAGGGGTCCCGGTTGGTGATGTTCGGCCTCGAGGGTTCGCACTACGAACTGGACGGGGACACGGTCGTGCCCCTGCCGGCGATGGACGAGGACGGCGCCTACTTCTTCGCCTACCAAGTGGCGGGCCGCGACGAGAACCTCTATCTGGAGGTGAAGTTCCCGAAGCAGAAGACCGCCTGGCAGGGAGCCCGCGACCGGAAACGGGTCACGCAGTACGAATCGCTGGTCACCCCGCCCGACGGCTTCAACACCGCCGACGCCGACCGGTTCGGCAAGGAACAGATCGTGCTGTTCCTGACCGGGGAACGTTCCCTCGACACCTACCCGGACTTCCTCGAGCAGTTGAACGGGCAGTTCGACTTCGCCGGCTACACCGAGTCGGCCCGTGAGCAGCTGGCCGCACTCGGCCACCCGCGGTGATCATCGAGCCCGCGGGTGCTCCCGGCGACGGGGGAGGGCACCGGTGGGCGGCACTGCTCGACCCGTTGACCGCCCTGTGGCGCGCGGTGGGGCTCGCCGCACTCTGGCTGCTCGCCTGCCTGCCGGTGGTGAGCGCCGGTGCCGCGACCGTGGCGTTGCTGGCGGTGGTCCGCGACGACGTGCTGCGCCGGCACCGTCCGGTCGTCCGCTCCTATGCCGGCTATCTGCGGGAGAACGCCCTCCTGGGGTCGGCGCTGCTGGCGATCGTCGCCGGCCCGATCGCCGACCTGCTGATCCTCGGTGAGGGCGGTGGCCCAGCGATCACGGTGCTCCGGCTGCTCGCCCTGCTCGGCGTCGTCGCAGCGCTCCCGGTCGTCGCCCACGGCTTCGGGCTCGCCGCCCACACCCGGCAGACCGTGCGCAGCCTGTACCGGGCGAGTGTGATCATGACGATCGCCCGGCCGGGCCCCACCCTGATCGCGCTCGCCGTCGTCGCTGCGGTCGTGGCGGCCGCCACCGTCTGGCCCTTCGCCCTGCTCGTCCTGGCCCATCCGGCCGCACGGGCCCTCTTCCTGACCTTCCGGCGTACCTTCGAAACGCTGAACGTCACCGAGGACGAGTCCGATGGGATCGGTTGAGACTGTGCCGGCGATGGGTCAACCCTCGGCCGTCGCGGAGGTCCCACCCTGGCGGCGACGGCTGCGCCGGCTGCTCTCGTTCCGCCTGCTGTTGCTCCTGATGCTGCCCGGTCTGTTGTACCTGGCGGTCTACAAGTACGGCCCGATGTACGGGGTGCTGATCGCCTTCAAGGACTACAGCCTGCGCCGGGGGATCGCGGGGAGTCCGTGGGCCGATCCGTGGTACCGGCACTTCGCCGAATTCCTCGGCTCGCCGTACTTCGGCAGCCTGATGACCAACACGGTGCTGATCTCGGTCTACAAGCTGCTGTGGGGGACCGTGCCGCCGATCATCGTGGCCCTGTTGTTCAACGAGTGCCGGCAGCGTTGGTTCCGCCGGATCGCGCAGACGGTCAGCTACATGCCGCACTTCCTGTCCTGGGCGATCATCTACGGTGTCGCGATCGGTCTGCTGTCGCAGAGCACCGGCGTGATCAACGCAGCACTCCGGGACAGCTTCGGCGAGTCGATCGCCTTCCTGACCTCCAACGCCTGGTTCCGCAGCGTGCTGGTGGCCTCCGACGTGTGGAAGGACATCGGCTGGGGAGCGATCATCTACCTGGCGGCGATGGTCGGTATCGACCGCACCTACTACGAGGCCGCCCGGGTCGACGGGGCAGGGCGGCTCCGGCAGATCTGGCACATCACGCTGCCCGGCATCCGCCCGGTGATCGTGCTGTTGCTGGTGCTACGGCTGGGCGGCATCCTCGATGCGGGGTTCGACCAGGTGTTCATCTTCTACAACGTGCAGGTCTACCCGCCCGGGGACATCATCGACACCTGGGTCTATCGCGCGGGACTGGAGAACCTGAACTACAGCCTGGCCGCGGCCGTCGGCCTGTTCAAGTCGTTCATCGGCCTGATCCTGATCCTCGTGGCGAATCGGATCGCGAAACGATGGAGTGCTCAGCTGTGGTGACGTCTTCCCGAACCGACCGGATCTTCGACGGCGTCGTCAATCTGCTGCTCATGCTGGTGATCCTCGCCGCGCTCCTCCCGCTGCTCGTCGTCGTCACCGCCTCGTTCCCGCCGTACTCCGAGCTGCTCAAGAACGGCGGCTACACGCTCTTTCCCACCGCGGTGACCCTCGACGGCTACCGGAGCGTGATCGCCGACGCGCGCCTGCAGCGTGGGTTCGAGGTGACCGTCGTCGTCACCGTCCTCGGGACCCTGATCAACATGGTGGTCTCGGTACTCTTCGCCTACCCGCTCAGCCAGCCGCAGCTGCCGAGTCGGCGGGGATTCCTGTTCTTCGCCGTTCTGACCACGCTGTTCAGTGCCGGGATCATCCCGACCTACCTCGTGGTCCAGGCCACCGGCCTGCTCAACACGGTGTGGGCGATGATCATTCCGACCGCGCTCAGCGTCTTCAACGTGCTGATCCTGAAGACCTTCTTCGAGGGGATCCCGCGCTCGCTGTTCGAGGCCGCGCGGGTCGACGGGCTCGGTGAGTGGCGCATCCTGGGCAGCATCGTGCTGCCGCTGTCGATGCCGGTCCTGATGACCATCGGGTTGTTCTACGCGGTCGGACACTGGAACACCTTCATGGCCGCCGTGCTCTACATCCGTGACGCCGACCTGCAGCCACTCCAGGTGGTCCTGCGTGATCTGCTGGAGGAGACCGCCAGTGACGCTCAGGACAATCCGGACGCCGTGGTGCCGACCGTGACCTACCGGATGGCCGCGGTGGTGCTGACCGCGCTGCCCATGGTGATCATCTATCCCTTCATCCAGAAGCACTTCCGGCACGCCGTCATGCTGGGCTCGGTCAGGGAGTAGCCCCACTCCGCGACCCGCTCGGAGCCGGTGTCACCGGTCCTCACCCGGTTCGCGGGCCTGCTCCTTCGGCCCGAACTTGATCCCGAGTGCGGCCGTGATGATCAGGGCGACGCAGGCGATGATCGCCAGGTTGTCGCCCATCATCCCGGCCTCGGTCCGGATCGCCGGCCGGACCAGCACGGCGAGGACCAGCAGGCCGATCCCCATCCGCAGCAGCACCCGGGCAGCGGTCCTGATCATCGGATCAGGCCGCGTGCTCGGTCAGGTGCTGCAGCGGCGGCACCTCGTCGGAGTAGAAGCAGGCGGTCCGGTGCCGGTCGCCGACCTGGGTCAGCGGCGGAGCCTCCTTGCGGCAGCGGTCCTGCACCAGCGGGCACCGGTTGGCGAAGACGCAGCCCTTGGTCGCCGGCTCGCCGGTCATCCGCTTCGGTGCGTCGTCGGCCTCGTCCCGCTTCCGGACCAGTACCGGGTCCGGCACCGGGATGGCCTGCAACAGCATGTGCGTGTACGGATGCTTCGGGGTCGTGATCACCTGCTCGACCGGACCCTCCTCGACCACGTGGCCGAAGAACATCACGGCGATCCGCCCGCCCTGGGCGAAGTAGCGCACCACGCCGAAGTCGTGGCTGATGAACACGTAGCCGATGCCCAGTTCGCGCTGGAACGACAGCAGCAGGTCCAGGATGGCCACCCGCATCGAGACGTCCAGCATGCTGGTCACCTCGTCGGCGACGATCAGGCGCGGCTGCAGGCTGATCGCGCGGGCGATCGACACCCGCTGCCGCTGTCCGCCGGACAGCTGGTGCGGGTAACGCTGCAGGAACGCCGGTGTGGCGTCCAGCCCGACCTGCTGCAGCAGCTTGATCATCTTCTGCTGCACGTTGCGCCAGGTGGCCAGCTTGTGCCGGAGCATGCCCGGGGCCAGCGTGCTGCCGATGGTCAGGCCGGGGTTCAGCGACCCGTACGGGTCCTGGTGCACCATCTGCACCTGGCGACGCCACTCCCGGCGCTTCCCACCGCGCAGGTCGGTGATGTCGGTGCCGTCGAAGACGATGCTGCCCTGGCTGGGCTGGTGCAGGCCGGCGACCAGCCGGCCCAGGGTGGTCTTGCCGCAGCCCGACTCGCCGACCAGGGCCAGGATCTCGCCCTCCTCGGTGTCCAGGCTGACGTCGTACAACACCGGACGGCCCGAACCGGTGGCGTAGGTGTGGGTCAGGTTCCGCATCTCCAGCAGGCTCACGCTCCGGACACCTCCACCAGTTCGGCGTGACGATTGACGACATGACAGGCCACCAGATGCCCCTGGGCATCGCCCAGCAGTGGCGGCTCGACCTCGTGGCAGTGGTCCTCGGCGAGCCGGCAGCGCGGGGCGAACCGGCAGCCCGCGGGCAGCTCGGCCAGGTTCGGCACCGACCCACCGATCGGCCGGACCTTCAGACCCGCGTCCAGCACGCTCGGGATCGCGTTGATCAGCGCCTCGACGTAGGGATGACGGCGGTCGGCCTTGAAGATCTCGTCCACGGTGCCGGACTCGACCAGCCGTCCGGCGTACATCACCGCGACCCGGGTGGCCAGCTCGGCCACCACCGCCAGGTCGTGGGTGACGAAGACGATCGTCACCCCGAGGGTGCGGTGCAGGTCCTTCAGGATGTCGATCACCAGCCGCTGGTTCAGCACGTCCAGCGCCGTGGTCGGCTCGTCCAGGATCACCACCGCCGGCTTCAACAGCAGGGCGACCGCGATCGCCACCCGCTGCTTCATCCCGCCCGACAACTGGCTCTCGTAGGACTTCCAGATCCGGTCCGGCGGCAGCTGGACCAGGTCCAACAGATGCCGGAAGTAGTCCCGGCCCTCCTTGGGGTCGTCGAACGCCTCCGGGTGGGCCTGCAGGATGTGGTCCACCTGGGTGCCGATGGTGAGCACCGGGTTGAAGGCGTTCATCGCGCCCTGGAACACCATCGCCAGCTCGGCGCCGCGGAGCGTGTTCAGCTCCCGCTTCGACATCGAGGTGAGGTCGCGGTCACGGAACCTCACCGCGCCGCCGGCGATCCGGCCGGGCGGTGGGACGATCTGCAGCATCGAGTAGGCGAGGGTCGACTTGCCGCAGCCGGACTCGCCGACCAAGGCATAGATCTCGCCGGCCTCGACCGACAGACTGACGTTCTCGACTGCCCGGACCGAGCCGGGGCCGTCGCCGAAGGCGACCGTCAGGTCCTCGACCTCCAGCAGTTTCTGATCATTGCTCACTGGACACGCAGCCTCGGGTTGAACACGCTGTCGAGCGCGCGGGAGAAGAACACGAACGCCACCTGCAGGATGACGATCGCGGCCATCGGGGAGAACAGGTAGAACGCGCTGTCGGTGGTGTACAACGCGCCCTGGGCCATCGCCAGATTGATCATGATGCCCCAGTTGTTGCCACTGATCGGCGCGACGCCGAGCAGGAACAGGCCGACCGAGGCGTAGATGGCGCCGGTGATGGCGAGCAGGAAGTGGATCGCGACGTACGGACCGACGTTGGGCAGCAGCTGCCGCCCGATCATGTTGCCCAGCGACACCCCCTGCAGCTGTGCGGCCTCGACGAAGTCGCTGCTGCGCAGACTCATCGCCTGGGACCGGATCGCCCGGGCCAGGCCGGCCCAGGCCGTGATCGACAGGATGCAGGCCAGCACGAACGGGTTCGTGGTGTGGATCACGCTGGCCAGCACGATGATCAGCGGCAGACCGGGGATGGTCAGGAAGATGTCGGTGATCCGCATGATCACCGTGTCGACGATCCCGCCGACGTAACCGGTCAGCAGGCCGATCGCGACGCCGACGACGATCGTGATCACGGCCGACAACACGCCGACGATCATGATCGGCCGGGTGCCCACGATGATCTGCTCCAGCACGCCCTGACCGAGCGAGTCGGTGCCGAGCGGGTGCTCCCAGGACGGCGGCAGGTAGGCCTGACTGGCGTCCTGCTCGTCGCCGACCTGGACGAAGATCGGCCCGAAGACCGCCACCAGGCAGTAGATCAGCACGATCAGACCGCCGATCAGGGCGCCCTTGTCGTTGCGGAGGATCCGCCACAGGTCACTGAGGAATCTCATCCGATCGTCCCTCCCGCGGGCAGCACTTCCTGGTCGGGGTCGGTGGGCGTGTCCGGAGCGCGCTTCCGTGCCGCCGGGCTGGCGATCCGCGGGTCGACCAGCGGATAGAGCAGGTCGACCAGCAGGTTGGTGATGATCACCGAGACCGTGATCAGCAGGAAGCAGCCCATCATCAGCGAGTAGTCCCGCTGACCCACCGACTGGATCATGTAGAACCCGAGACCCGGGTACTGGAAGTAGGTCTCGATGAACACCGAGCCGCCAAACATGAAGCCGATCGACAGCGCCAGCTGGGTGACCATCGGCAGCATCGAGTTCCGGCCCACGTAGGACTGGGTGATCCGGCGTTCGCTCAGCCCGCGGGCCTCCGCCGCCCGGACGTACTCCGACCCGAGCACCGAGACCGCGCTGCCCTTCATGCCGAGCGCCCAGCCGCCGAAGGACGTGATCACCGTCGCCGTGATCGGGAGGAACGCGTGGTAGAGGACGCTGAGCAGGTACGGCCCGTTGAAGCCGGGCGTGACGTCGATGCTGTACGCGCCGCCGGACGGGAACACCTGGTAGACGCTGGTCAGGAAGTAGAGCAGCGCGATCGCCACCAGGTAGCTCGGGATGGCGCTGAGCAGAGACACGACGAACGTCATCAGCTGGGACAGCCGGCTGTTCTGGAACGCCGCCATCACCGCGCCCACCGCGACGCCGATCAGGAAGCTGATGATCAGCGACACCGCGACGACCATGATCGTCCACGGCAGCGCCTCGGCGATCACCGCGACCACGGTGGTGCCGGGATTCGTGATCGGCACCCCGAGGTCACCGCGGACGACGCCCCAGAGGTACTGCAGGTACTGCTCCCAGACCGGTGCGTCCGGGGTGACACCGTAGACGGTGTTGAGCCGCTGCTGGATCTCGACCTCGCTCAGCCCGCCCTGCATCCGCAACTGCGCCTCGAGTGCGGCCATCGGGTTGCCGGGCATCAGCCGGATCATGAAGAACGACAGTGACACGACGACGAAGATGACCAGCAGCGACATCGCCAGCCGCTTCGCAATATAGGAGACCATCAGTGCTTTCCGGGTCAGGGCCGGAGCCGCCGAGACGGCTCCGGCCGACGACGTGCTCGGGTCAGGACGACTTCGGCGTCAGGTAGCCCTGCTGGATCGCCAGCGACAGCCCGCCGCTGAGGTCCGCGCCGATGATGTTCCACAACTCGCTGGTCTTGCCGTCCTGATCAAGGGCCGGCCAGTTGTCGAACGTCTTGGTGGAGAACGGGAACTGGTAGACCTTGGTCGCGTACCAGATGTACGGGACCTCCTCGTTCACCAGCTGGGCCCAGTTCCACACCTGGGCGTCCATCTCCGGGCCGGGCTCGATGGTCCGGGACTGGACGTCGATGGTGCTGACGATGTCCACCTCGCCGAGGCCGGGCACGGTCATCTTCGGGCCGAAGCCGATGCCGCGCTTGCCGGCGTAGTTGCCCTGCCGGGTGAAGTTGTAGCCCGGGCCGAGCAGCGAGTTGTACATGCCGAGCGGGTTGCTGCCGCCGACGAACGCGGAGCCGATGTCGAAGTCACCGTTGTGCTGATCGGCGTTCTGCTGCGCACCGGAGGTGGCGTTCACCTCGGACTTGATCCCGAAGGCGGTCAGCGCCTTGGCCGCCGAGTTGAACGAGGTGACGATGTCGCTGGTGTCGGCGTTCGCGGTGAAGGTCAGCGTGAACGGCTTGCCGTCCGGCTGGTACCACTGATCGCCCTTCTTGGTGAAGCCCTCGCCCTCCAGCAGCTGGGTCGCCTTGTCCGGGTCGAGCGGGTACTTGTTCAGCTGGTCCAGCTGTTCCGGCTTCAGGTACAGCTTCTCCAGGGTGGGGGAGATCCCGGTGTTGATCTCCTTCCAGGCCCCGCCGGCGGCCTCCTCGGTGCCGTAGGCGGCCTCGCTGATCTGCTGCCGCGGGATCACGTAGGCCAGCGCCTGGCGGACCGCCTTGTTGTCCAGCGGCTTCTTGTTGCTGTTGAAGATCATCACGAAGCCGAAGCCCTCGGGCAGCGCCGTGTTGGAGTTCGGCGTCTTCTGCCAGCGTTCCAGGATCGGCGGCGGCATGTAGACGTTGGACAGGTCGACCGAGCCACTGAACAGCTGCGGGTAGACCGTCTGGTTCGAGCCG
>Ga0079224_100010133_pt1 | contig 12910 bp, 11 predicted proteins | sample Stecom2015_FD_80414 | JGI IMG/M metagenome (GOLD analysis project Ga0079224, IMG submission 80414) | Agricultural soil microbial communities from Utah to study Nitrogen management - Steer compost 2015 | ecosystem: Environmental > Terrestrial > Soil > Agricultural land | place: USA: Utah... | reverse complement strand
CATCTCTTCTTGGCTGACACCTAGTACTCGGTTATTGGTAAGGGATTCCCAATTTTCTCCGTCTGTACTCTTGTAAATGTTAAATGGAATTGTTGCACTACGTCCCAGTATATAAAGATTACCGGATTTTGTAACAACCAGTTTTTCCAGTACATCTACTGGTGTAGATAATTTTTCAACCTTATTTGTTTCTAAGTTATAGCGATAAAGAATATCCTCTACCCCTTTTTCCGTAACGAAATAAAGGTAATTATTTTCTTTATCATACTGAAGTCCTTCAATACTTTCATTATTGATACTAACTACTTCTTCAAACTTCTTAGTATCCAAATTATATTTGGCTACATAACTATATTCCTGATCATAGTTCGTAGTAAAGTAAATATCCTTATCCCCAACAAATACTGGACCAGTTGCAACATGTACTTTTTCTGGATCAGGAGTTAAGCTAACCATTTCTTCGCCATCTTTAACAAATAGCTGTATATAGGTATTCGCCAACAATCGCATGTAAACCAATACATCTTCTTTTTCCGATACACCTGTCAAGTAAGTTGGACCGTTTGTTCCCTCATTTAATAAGGTATCTGAACCGTCTTCTAAATTCCGAACTCGTGTGTTTAAAAAGTTAGGATTTCCTTCTGATGTAACATAATAAACGCGTTTACCATCATCACTTAAATGCACATAATAATACTTTTCCGTAGCTTCCCCTGTAATTAAACCTTGAGGCACTCCACCTTCACTCGGTACTGCATAAATCTGATAATTCTCATCTCCATCATTATCATATCCCGTTAATACATAACGTCCTTCTGGGTCAAATTTAATAAAATTAGAAGATTGATCCTTTTGAGCGAATAAATACGGAAATGTACTTGGTAAATCCATAGCCCATAAATTCATCTTTCCATTTAAATTCGTATTAAAAACAAATCGACTTTCATCTTTACTCACAGCAAAGTTCGATATGACATATGTACGTAAAAATTGTTCTACCGTTGGCTTTGAAAATTTAATCATAGTTATCTCCCCATTCTTAAAAATGTGTGACATAAATAGTATAACGTATTTTCTATTATCTGACATTTTTAAATACTGCAGATTACTCTTAATTTTTGAGCTAGATTAAGATGGTGAGTGGTGATTATTTATCATTTGATAATAGAATTGCGTTCCAAATGAATAATGGGGATAGTACAAACATCATTTGGTGCGGAATTCATGAATCAAAAGATGAATGATAGCTCCTCATACATCATTTGATGTAGAATTCATAGATAAAACGATGAATGACTGCTCCTCTTACATCATCTGGTGCTGTATTCATGAATCAAATGATGAATGACAGCTCTTCTTACATCATTTGGTGCTGTATTCATGGGTCAAAACGATGAATGACAGCTTCTCACTCATCATTTGATGCGCAAGGTACTGGAATCAAAACCTAAATAAAAAAACTGCCCTCATCATGAGAGCAGTTAAACATTATTCTTTAATTCCTAGTAAATCCTCAATTACATTTGCAATTTGATTAGTATATTGTTCACATTCTTCTTTGGTAGGTGCTTCTACCATTACTCGAACTAGTGGTTCCGTTCCAGACGGTCTTACAAGCACACGACCATTGCTTCCAAGTGCCGCTTCTACCTTATCAACTTCTTGTTTGATGGTTGGATCATTTAATGCCTTTTCTTTATCCGTTACTCTTACATTTTTTAATACCTGAGGGAAAACAGTCATTTCACTAGCTAGTTCAGATAACGGCTTTCCAGTTTCTTTCATGACATTCACTAATTGAATAGCAGATAACATGCCATCACCTGTTGTACTGTAATCTAGGAATATAATGTGACCAGATTGCTCACCACCTAGGTTATAGCCACCTTTACGCATTTCTTCCATTACATAACGGTCACCAACTGCTGTTTTATCGCTTCGCATGCCGTTTTCTTCTAGTGCTTTATAGAACCCAATATTACTCATAACAGTGGATACAACTGTGTTATGACGTAGGAATCCTTTTTCATTCATATATTTTGCACATATGTACATAATTTGGTCGCCGTCTACAATATTACCTTTTTCGTCGACTGCGATTAATCTGTCACCATCACCATCAAATGCTAGCCCGATGTCTGCACCCTTTTCTAAGACAAAAGATTGTAGTGTTTCAGGGTGTGTGGAACCAACACCATCATTAATATTCAGACCATCTGGTGATGCCCCAATTGTATAAATATCAGCTTCTAAGTCCGCAAATAAATGCGTTGCTAAACTAGAAGTCGCACCATGTGCACAATCTAGTGCAATTTGCATTCCTACAAAGTCATTATCAATAGATTCTTTAAGGAATGAAAGATACTTATGACCTGCTTCAAAGTAATCAGAAACAACCCCTACATCAGCACCTACTGGACGAGGTAGATTATCTTCTCCATCCATTAACGTTTCGATTTCTTCTTCTTGAGCATCTAACAGTTTAAATCCATCTGGACCGAAGAATTTAATTCCATTATCTTCAACTGGATTATGAGAAGCAGAAATCATGATTCCAGCTTGAGCACTGGTTGCTTTTGTTAAGTATGCAACTCCAGGTGTTGAAATAACACCTAAGCGCATTACCTCAGCTCCGATTGATAATAGCCCTGCAACCAATGCACCTTCTAACATATTTCCTGAGATACGTGTATCTCGACCAATTAATACTCTTGGTTTTTGTGTTTCTTTTGTTAACACGTAACCTCCAAATCTACCTAACTTAAACGCTAATTCAGGAGTTAACTCCTTATTTGCTACACCACGAACACCATCTGTTCCAAAATATTTACCCATATTAGTACCTCTCCTTTACATCCATTACTGCAGGACGTTATTTAGCACGGATGAGATAAGTCCTCTTATCTCATTAAACTTCTTCTAATTCAATAGTAACCTCGTTTACTTCAACATCCACCGATACGTTTTCAGGTCCTTCTACTTCAATTGGTACCGTACTTCTACCAGTATCTAAACCATTAGCATTAATAAATACCCGAAAATCTTCTATACTTAATTCTCTAACATCTTGTTCATTTCCAGTCACAGTTATACTCAACTGTCCATTACTCGGTTCAGTAAAGTGAACTATATACCCATCTTGTAGGTTGTCCACTTCAATAGCTACATCATCAAATGACTTCGTTTGCTCAAGTTCTACCACTACCTCTAATTCTGTCACATCTGGAGCTTGTACCTTTTCAGGCAACGCCAGTTCAACCTTAATGGTCCCTGATTGTTTAAGTTCTGAAAGGTTTACTGGTTCTGTTGTAATCTCATCTAACGTTTCCAGTATCTCGGATATAGCAAAGACCTCAACTTCTTTTGTTACCAGTTCCATGGAAACCAATTCATACCCTTCCGCCAACTCTCCTGACGTTGCGACACTTACTGGTACTTTCTTGCTAGGGTTCTCTATTTCCGCAGAGATAACAACGGTTCCTGGTTCTACTCTTACAGCCAATTCATTTCCTTGACTATCGTATACATTTACTGGCACTTCTCGTTTATTAATTGATTCCTTTAATCCTGCAACATCCACATATACTTTTACAATCGCAATTCGATCAATGATTTCTTTGGAACTTGTAATCGTTACTGTTTCCGTATTTAACTCGTGGTCACCTATTTGATAGCCTTGTGGAAGTTTATCTGTATTAATAAAGTCTACCGCAACTTCAAATTCTTTCGAAGAGCGTTCTTCAATCATGACGTTTATCGTTTTCGGTTCAATATACACGGAGAGTTGACTTGAAACCGGTTCATGCTGAATCTCAACTTGGTGCTCTCCTTCTTCTAGCCCCGTTAAGTCAATAAACACATCAATATTTTGTTGTTTTACCACTGGGGTAATAGCACTGGACGGCCCTTCTAAAGTGACGGTTACTGTTTCCGGAACCCCACTGACCACAAATTTCTCACTATCAATTCGAATATCATCTAACGGAATATCGGGCAGTGTTTGTGTTTGTGTCGAACCTCCAAAAAGGGTAGTAAAGGAAATTGGGCTTTCCTCTTCTGTATCTACCTCTTCAATCGCAACAAATACATACAATAGGATAGCAAAGCCTAGAGAAATTCCTCGGATAAACCATTTGCTTCTAAACCAATTATCCATTCTTTTTCCCCCTTATCTTCCAGGTCTTCTTCTCAGAAGCTCTTTGAATAGGAGCTAAATTCTCTAGCAAAAAGTCTCTTAATCCATCTTGACCCAAGTCTCTACGCAACTCACCATTTTTAGTTCCAGATATTCCACCAGTTTCTTCTGATACAACAATGGTCAAGGCATCCGTCACTTCGCTAATCCCCATTGCCGCTCTATGTCTTGTTCCTAGTTCCTTAGAAATAAATGGACTTTCGGATAACGGGAGGTAACATGCAGCAGCCACAATTACGTCCTCTTTTATAATGACAGCCCCATCATGAAGTGGGGTATTTGGTGTAAAAATGTTAGTTAATAATTGGTGGGTCAAATTCCCATTGATTGGTATCCCAGTTTCAATATATTCACCAATACCTGTCTCGCGTTCTATGGTAATTAGTGCCCCAATTCTACGCTTTGCCATATAATTACAAGACTGAACGATATCCGTGACAAGCTTCTCAAATTTCTCCTCTTCGGACTTCGTGCTTCGCGAAAAGATATTTCCTCTACCTAGCTGTTCCAAGGCTCTTCTTAATTCTGGTTGGAACAGAATAATAATAACAAGCACACCCCAGGTAATGATTTGATCTGTTGCCCACATTAATGTCTTTAATTCAAACATCATACTGAGTAACCTGACAACAAATACCACAACGATACCCTTGAGCAGCTGAATCGCCTTTGTTCCTCGTATTAACATGATCAATTTATATAGAACATACCATACGAGACCTATATCTACGCCTATCCTTAGTAGGTCTACTATACCGAAATCTCCATTAGGCATGTCTGCACTTCCTTTTATACATCGAATTCTTAACTATTTTCTTAAGAGATTTTTTATCAGATGATTTATGTAGTGAATCATAGTTCGCAATTAGTATCTTTAAAAAGTGTTCACTCTAAAAATGTCGCTTCCATTATACCATAATTTGAATCGATATACGCTACTTTAGCTAGTCTCTACTTTCAGAAATTTCCCTTGCTTCAATACATTAGTTACCAAAGAAAAAAACCTGGTTTTACCCAGGTTTTACTACTCAATTGAAAATATACCTTTAACCATCTTTTGGATATTATACCATACCCATTCAAAGATACGATCGACTTCTTTCAGTTCTCCATTAACACCGCCAACATCAGCCATTAAACCAGAACTATCTAATCCTTGCTCTTCCACCAAGTTCCCATTAATAAGGGTAACATTTCCGTCAACTTTTCCATCTATCTTGAGATTACCATTCTGAACAACTAAATCACCTTGGACCGTGACTCCTTCTGGAACAATAACCAAATTATCCTCTATAATTAAATCTTCAGGGTTAGATACCATAAGTTGAGAGTCTTGTTCAAATGCAGATAATAACCCGGTAAACATAAAGACAAAGAATATTGCCGCTGCTGTAAGTATTGGGTGCATCTTGAACCAGCGTAAATACTTAACATGCTTCTTCTCAACAGGTAACTGCTGCATTACTTTACTTGTAAAATCATCAGGGGCTTTTAATTTTTCAGTACTTTGTATTAATGTTATGGTTCTTTTCAATTCATGGAGATGCTTTTGACATTCCACACAACCCTCGAGATGACTTCTCAATAGAGACTCTTCTTCCCTCGTAATATCACCATCTAAGTGCTTATGCATCATTTCTAATGCTTCTTTATTACAATCCAACTGGATTCACTCCTTTTACACATGACGAAGCTTTTTCCTTAAGGCTTCCCTACCTCGATGGATCCTAGTTTTTACAGTTCCAATCGGGATATCTAATATTTCACTTATCTCTTGAAGAGAGAAGTCTTCTAAATAACGTAGCATTATTATACTACGGTATTTTGGTGGAAGCTCAGCAATTTGCTTTTGTATATAATTTTGAAGTTCCAGTCCTTCTACTTCATCTTCTGGAAGCTTTCCATCTGCCGCTAACTGAGAATACATATCCAAACCTTCTGTACCCTTTACTTCCGCATCTAGATAGTAATCTGGTTTTCGTTTTCGTAATCGGTCAATAGTAAGATTGGTTGCTATGCGATATAACCAAGTAGAAAACTTTCTGCGCTCATCATAGGAGTGGATATTAACATATGCTCGGATAAATGCTTCTTGAGCAATATCCTCTGCTTCATGTTTATTGCCAAGCATTCGGTGGCAATGTTGATATATTTTGTCCTGATAGAACATGACAATATCTTCAAACGCGGCGTGGTCTCCCTTTTTAACTTGTTTAATTTTATCTCTAATTATTAATTCCATTACCTGTACCTCCGCCTGCTGCGGTATTAAACCTTACGTTTCATCCTCAAAAAGGTTTCACTTTTTATAAAAAAAAATATAAAATCCGCTTCTTTATTTAATTTAGTTGTTATTCATTGAAATAATAGTCTATTCAAAAAAATACTAGAAAGACTCATCATAATGAAAACAAACTAGCAGTAAACATTTTCCAACTATATTATAACGCATATTCAATAAAAAATATCGACTTTTCTAAATTTACTATTGCTAATAATAATTTATCAGGTTAATATAGTTTAATGTATGGTAATAGGGGGAATTGAAATGGATAAGCTTTTATTACAAATAGAGCAATGTAGAAAAGAGATGATTGCTCTGAGTGACACATACAAATTAACATCTGAGGCAGTAGTAAAAACTAGTAAAAAATTGGATAACCTGTTAAATCAATATCAGACAAACAATATTAATAAATAAAAAGGCATTAATAGAGTTCATTAATGCCTTTTTTGTTGAATTTATTTCAGCTTTTCACCGAATAAAGATCCCATTAAACCAACAGCTAATGTAGCTGTTTTATTTTTTTCATCTAGTATTGGGTTTACCTCTACTACTTCAAGTGAGGTAATGAGGTCTGAATCAGCTAACATTTCCATGGCTAAATGACTTTCACGATAAGTCATACCACCTAATACTGGTGTACCAACACCAGGTGCTTCGGTTGGGTCTAGTCCGTCTAAATCTAAGCTTAGATGAACACCATCTGTATTCTCTTTAAAATACTGAATCGTTTCCTCCATTACTTGAGACATTCCCATACGGTCAATTTCATGCATGGTATATACCTTCATTCCTTTTTCTCGAATGAGTTCTCTTTCCCCAGGATCTAAAGAACGGGCACCAATAATAATGACATTCTCTGGCTTAACTTTTGGTGTATAACCATATAAGTTTGTAAGTCTTTCATGACCAAGACCTAGACTAACCGCAAGAGGCATGCCATGAATATTACCAGATGGAGATGTTTCGCTAGTATTAAGATCACCATGTGCATCATACCAAATGACACCGAGATTATCATAATGCTTCGAAATACCTGCTAAACTTCCAATAGCAATACTATGGTCTCCACCTAAGATTAACGGAAATCTATCCTTCTCAATCTCTTTATCCACCATATCTGCAAGTGTTTCATTAGCTTCAATAACTTGTTCTAAGTTCTTCAATTTCCCTGTATCATTGAATGTATCAGGGCGATTAATCGAAATATCACCTAAATCGTGAATCTCATAGTTTAGATTTTGTAACCGTTCTATAGCTCCAGCATAACGAAGTGCACTAGGTCCCATATCCACCCCGCGGCGACTTTGGCCTAAGTCCATCGGAACACCGATTAAAGAAATTTTATTTTTCATAATATATTAGCACCTCCAATAATTATTTTACCTTAGTTTATTTAAACGACTCAACTCGACAATTTTACGAATATTTATTCATATTTCTTCTTTAAAAGGAGAATAGGCATCGCCATTCTAGACGATACCTACTCAAATCTTCGGGCTCTTATTTAGATATGGTTGTATGGTTAACGGAATAATTCCTTCATTTCCCCACGCTACCACTAGCTGATCTGCACTTTCTTTAGTTGGCATAAAAGCAATGCCACAGTCTCCACCACCTGCACCTGATTGCTTGGCAGCTCCACCATGTCTTTCAGCTAGATTACATAACTTGGTTATCATGGATGTTTCAAGTTCCACATTTGCATCTTTCCCCACCGTAACTAATGCAGCCCTGTTTTGTTTTATACCATTAAGTAATAGCGGAAGATTATTTTCATATATTCCTTTTAAAATATTATCTACCGCTTCTCTACTACATTCTAAGAATTTCTGATACTTATCAAAGTTAGTCTTCTTAAGACCTTTTATTTGATCCACTAAACTCCCAGTTGATGCTGGACTACCTGTCCAACCAATACACAAATGTATATCTTCAGGAAGTTCAATAGGACTGATCGAGAGATACTTCCAATCTGTTTCCAATAATTCCATCAATGAATGTGATTGATTATACTGATTTCTTAACCATTCCGCTTGAAAGGAAGAGTACTGAATAATACCACCAAATGCTGAAGCTGCTACGTCAGCACCTGAACCATTTCCTTGTGCAGCTACATGGGAGATAGAAGCAAGCTTAAAAACAAGTTCAGGTGATGGCTCTTTTTCAAGATGCCAATGTAATATTGCCTTAATGACACCAACAACCACAGCAGCACTGGATCCTAGGCCAAACTTTTTGCCAGAAACTTTATCATCTAAATCACTTCTTACATGGATTCGAAAATGTCTAAGGCTAATATTATTTTCCTTTAAGTAAATAAAAGCCGTTGTCATTGCTTCCTGTACAAAATTAACCCGCTTATCAGTGGATTCAATGGAAACTTTATTCTCGTTAAAATGCCAAGGCAAATTTTCGAGTCGAAATTTCTCAAGTGTGATTTGATTCAAATGGCTAGCGTCAACTTCAACAGTTACAAATCGATTAACTGCCATGGCAAGTAATTTATGGTATGGTTCCAATACGGCAAATTCCCCAGCAATCATTAATTTCCCTGGAACTTGAACACGAAGAGATGAATTAGACAAATGTATCATCCTCTAAATACGATATTCCTTGTCCGACGCGACTTAATTTAACATCAGAGACACCAGGTATATTACGAAGTGTTTCTTGTACCTTTTCCTCATGTTCTGGTAAATAAAGAACCTTAACATTAGGACCAGCATCAATTGTAAAATAAGCTGGAATTCCAGAATCACGTAATTGTTGAACGGTTTGCATTACGGAAAGTGTTGTATCTAACCAATAAGTAAATGGCGGGTTAGCTCCTAATGTTGTCGCATGCATTTTTAAGCAATTTGCCTCCGCAATTTCACCGACTTTTACAAAGTCCTTGTTAAGAATCCCTTCTTTGATTGCTTCTAAATCGTAAGGAATACTATCTACCCAACCATTAAAAAAGGGCGACGTTTCTACAGTTCGTCTCATCCCTCTTCTACTGGATACTTTTTTCATTTTGGAGGAAAGTACAACAGCCGCTACTCGAATATCCCAATGTTCTCTTGGGGCAATAGGGACCGCATAGGAATCTGAACCGTCCACCGCTTCCCCTTTTTGCCACTCTGCGAATCCACCATAAATTGATCGACATGCAGAACCAGATCCTTGCCTGGTAAGACGGGATAATTCTGTTTCTGTTAGATTTAATCCAATAGCCTTAGATGAAGCTGCAGCAAGCGCTGCAAATCCTGATGCGGAAGAAGCAAACCCTGCAGCTGTTGGTACTGCATTTACTGAAGCAACTTCAGCATATAACCTTTTCCCACTAAGGCTTCGAACTAAATCAAGAAACTTAGTTACCCTTTGAAATTGTTCTCCTTCGACTGCCGTTTCATTTAGTACGAACCGATCCTTTGTCAATTCCTCATTAAACTCAACAGATGTCGTGGTATAAAAGCCATCTAATGTTATGGACAAGCTATTATTCGTTGGTAATATTAAAGCTTCATCGCGTTTTCCCCAATATTTAATTAAAGCAATATTTGTATGTGCTTTTGCAGTTGCTTTCATGTCGATCCCCTTTTCAAAAGCCAGTTCTCATTAATCTTGTTTTCTTAATACGAAAGGCCAAACTGCTTGAGCACCAAACTCTTTCAGTTTTTCAGATAGTTGTCTAGAATGGATTTCATTTTTTGCAAGTGCAATAATACAACCACCATTGCCTCCACCAGTTAGCTTGGCTCCAATGGCTCCTTCTTTACGAGCAAAGTTAATCAAGCGATCTAATCCCTCATCACTAACGCCAAGAGCAGAAAGTTCTTTCTGAGCCTCATTCAGCATCTGACCCAATAAATTCTTTCCAGCTTTCTCTAAAGCATGTTTAGCTAAGTGAGTTAGTTCACCAATCCGCTCAATCTTTGATTGTATTTTACTAGGAGCCTTTTTCAGTAAATGTGCAACTGACTCTACCGCAGAACGGGTATCCCCAATTCTTCCAGAGTCCGCTACAATAAAATGAAAGTCTTCACCTGGACTAATATAACTCACAGGATTCTCCCTCTCAAACCAAACAGGAGATTCCGATGTTATGGTTAGTGTATCAATTCCACTTGGAGAACCATGCGCAAATTTTTCCGCTATATTAGCAAAATGCAATAACTCTCCTTCTGTATAGTCCACTTTCGCATATGAAAATAATGAACGAATAATTGCAATTGCTACCGAGGCACTTGACCCTAATCCTTTACCAGGCGGAATAGATGATTTTACTTGAATCACCATATCCCTACTTGGAAGTCCAAGGTATTTTAAAGTGGCATGGATAGCATTGACTATTCCTTCCAAAGCAAGTGGCGCAGAATCCATAGCTCCATGATAGAAAGTACTATCAAATTTAATTGGGCCAGTTTTGTATTTAATTACCGATTCTACACCGACTAACGGAAAAGGGATTGCGATTGCAGGTTGTCCGTGCACAACTGCATGCTCACCAATTAAAATTAATTTGCTATAGGCAATTCCAATTCCACTTTTATCAGTTGTTTTTATGTTATCTGTTAAAGTTACCTTTTCAGCACTCATTTTGTATATTGTTCCACCAGTTCTTTAGCCTTACCTACACGGATTTCCTTTGATTTGACTAATTGTTCAGCTATAATATCAATCATCTCCCCAGTAGCGCCTGCAGCAATCGCAACAGATCGTGAATGAAGAGCCATATGACCCTTTTGAATTCCTTCTGTTACTAGAGCTTTTAAAGCACCAAGATTTTGCGCTAATCCAACTGCTACAATAACTTGTGCAAGCTCTGAAGCAGATTCCGTTCCTAACATCTTATGCGCTAATTGTGAAATTGGGTGTACCCGAATTGCACCACCTACAGTTCCGATGGACATGGGTAATTCTAATTCACCAACTAAATTTCCTTCATCATCAATAGACCATTTTGTCATCGATCGATACCTTCCAAATCGCGAAGCATAGGCATGTGCACCTGCTTCTACCGCACGCCAATCATTACCAGTTGCAATAATAACTGGATCAATCCCATTCATAATACCTTTATTATGAGTTACAGCACGATAAGGGTCAGAGTCAGCAAATTCAAAAGCATGGACAACCCCATCGCGAACCTCCTCACCAGAGTATTCGCCAGTTACTAGTAATTTAGGAGGGATTACACATGTTGCTTTTGCAACACAACGGTCAGCAAAATTAGAAAGTATCCGTAAATAAACCTTACCAGAAGCAATATCCTCTACCATTGGAGCTAGTGATTCAACCATTGTATTAATGATATTAGCTCCCATTGCATCACATGTATCAACATATAGATGTAACACAAGCATTTTCCCATATTCTGAGTCAGGAGAGTCATTAAGGATTCGAACATCCAAATCCTTCGCTCCTCCACCTCTAGCTACAATACTTGGGTAGGCAGCATTTGCAGCTTCTATCAGTTCATGTTTGGATTCCATTAAAGTTTGCTTTGCTAATGCAAAGTCATTGCAACCCACAACCTGGATTTGACCAATCATAATTCTTTCTGATGCTTCCGTCTTAAACCCACCAGCATCTCTTACTATCTTTGCAATATGACTAGCTGAAGCCACGATCGATGGTTCTTCAACTGCCATCGGTATAATATAGTCTTTCCCGTTTATGAGAAAATTCAATCCTAAACCTAAAGGAAGTGGGAATGTTCCTATAACATTCTCAATCATTTTATCTGCAGTTTCGATTGGTAATGCTTCCTGTGAAGATAAGACACGTAATTCATCTTCCTCAAATTCAAGAGCCTCTCGCAATAGCTCTCTTCGCTCTTCAACTGTTTTTCTATAAAAACCAGGAATCCTAGAAGATACCATACCAACCATCCTTTATATCGTAATAAGTTATATATATTTTTGTTCAATAGAATTACTCTATCTATTATGTTAAAAAACAGTATAAAATGCAAATAAAAACAAGGTTACAATAGGAATGTAACCTTGTTTTTATTTGATCTATTATAAATGATGAGCCATGTAGGATTCGAACCTACGACCCTCTGATTAAAAGTCAGATGCTCTACCGACTGAGCTAATGGCTCATGTAATCTAGAAATTCTAATGTTGTCCTGAGCGTTCATCAAGAAGACCCCTGCATCTCCAAGCATATTCAAAGAAGTGAATTCTTCGGGGTTACTTGTAGCTTATTCGGTGGAAGTAATGCTCGTTGCTCTACCGACAAGTGTGCTCGTCACGGAAGATTCCCATAGGAGAAATGTTCCTCGCAAGCCTGCACATAGGAGCTTGTCCACGGAAGTAAGCGGCTAGCTAATGGCTCATGTTGATTAATTACCAGTTGTTGACCATAGCCTCTCTTCATCCTATGAAATTCCCCATAAAATAAAAAAAGCTGGGCTACCAGGATTCGAACCTGGGAAT
>Ga0079224_100010132_pt1 | contig 12912 bp, 9 predicted proteins | sample Stecom2015_FD_80414 | JGI IMG/M metagenome (GOLD analysis project Ga0079224, IMG submission 80414) | Agricultural soil microbial communities from Utah to study Nitrogen management - Steer compost 2015 | ecosystem: Environmental > Terrestrial > Soil > Agricultural land | place: USA: Utah... | reverse complement strand
ATAATCCAGGTCCTTTCACTGCTGTAAATTGATTATGAAAAAATATAGCTCATTCAACCGGGCTCAAATATAATATCTGCAACAAAGCGGAAGGAAAGTGATATTAATAACAATGGATTTATAATCAAAAAATCTTTTTTTTGGAAAGATCAGCTTTTACCCAGCCTTCTCCTCAAATCCTGAACTTCATAAAAAAGATTAATGTAGCTCCAGATCATTCTTCCAAGCCCAATTATCAGCGATACAATAATGACGAAAGTTAAGCCATCATTTTTCATGATAAATCTCCTTTATAAATTTTTTTCCGCGGGAAATATCCAATCATTGCAAAAGTTTTACTATAATCTTCTTCACAAAAATGGATTGCTGTGACATGAAAAAATTATTTAGAGATAAGTTTATTTAAGCAGGAGGATTTTACGTGATATGAAATCAGATTTGGTTTTTAATGTAATGATGTATGTGCCTGAACTTAATTGTTCTCCGTTAAAATTGTATGAATAAAATCCCGCACTCAGAAAACCGTGAAATAAATTACTTATCTCCTCTCCCAGAATATTTGAAACAATTAATTCTACTTCGGAAGAAGCGGGAATGAAAAATTCAATAGCGGTTGATGGATTGAACGGATTTGGATAATTAGGATAAAGCATTGCATGATCAGGCATAAATGTTTTATCATCAGCGCCGGAGAGTGTTACATGTATTTCCACATTTTGAATTGTTGGCTGAAGCCGGCTGATTTCTACTGTTTCACTGTAATAATTTTCAAATCCGATTTTTTGAATGAACAATTTATAATTGCCATACGGCAAATTGTTGATTTTAAATTCACCGTTTTCTCTTGAGAAACCAAAACTGTAGATATAATTATTCAAAGCAGATTGTGCGAACACAAGTGTTCCATTCAGTGAATCCGGGTCAATTCCATCAATAATAATTTTTCCTTCAATTATACCGCCTCCAAAAGATGAATCCCTCGGCAGGTATATATTTTTATCAATAATATTATCATTAATAAAAATAGAATCTGCAAGCTGCCAGAAAACAGTTGAAGAATATTCCGATTTGTAATAAGCAGGCAGGTAATAATCAGAAAATGACTGCACAAAATAATAATCAGGTTCTGCTACGTGCACCTTGAACGTACCATCATAATTTACAAAAGTTGAATAAGCATCCTCTGAATTCAGATAGTTTACTCCGGGTTTTTTAGGATTATGATTTCCTTTACGTATAACCACAATTGCTTTTCTTAAATAACCGGTGTTTGTGGAATCATAAACCGATCCGGAAATAATATTACCGGTATAATCAATCCTGGATAAAACAAAATCAATCGTTCTGTTTTCATTCTTATATATTGCAGCAATCTTTGCATTGAAAGGATTTCTTTGCTGATCATAAAAAATCATATAGAAGGAATCTTTCTCTGCAGCAACAGTATATCTTCCTTCCGGAAGTTCCGCTGAATAAAAACCGTTTGCATCAGTCTTTACAGTTTTTAAAAGATAAATTCCTTCATAAAAGAAATATACATTTGCATCAGCTAAAGAATTTTCACCATCACTTATACTTCCGCTTACAGAAGCATTATCGCCATCATCATAAAAATCAATCTTAACTCTTATATCTTCTGTACCATCTTTGCTATTGCTTGCAACAAACATTGTATCAACAGTATCAACAGCGGTTACACTGAGAAAGCCTGCAAGAATACAATCCATTACTAAGGTATCACCGGGTTCAATAACTAAAGGATAGGTTCTCTGCTTGTCAAATCTTACATAATAAAGATCAGAGTTATAATAAATTGTATCAATTATTAAAACTTCATTTCCCTTATTTATAAATAAAACATTTTCAAGTTTGTTGAAAAGATCTTCAAACTCAATCTTATTTGGTTCCAGATCAAGTTCCGGTTGTGCCGTTACAATTCCGGTGCAGGTGAAAATTACACAAGCGATTACAAGAAATCTTATCATATTATTATATTAGATTTATAATATACTCTTAGTAAATTTTTTCACTTTAATAGTGACATCATATTGAACCGGCAGAAGCTAAATTACATAAATTTCACCCAAAAAGAACTGCAGGAATTGTTTGAAGCATCACGTAACGGTGATTCAAATGCATTTCAGACTCTCTCCGGTTATATACATAATATTTCTTACAGTTATTTTCTTTCAAAACACAGAAACGGTAAAATTAAAAACAAGGACGATGTTGAAGATCTTGCAAACAATGTTTACCTCGCTTTTGCCGAGCAGTATCATAAAGTTGAAAATCTTGAGTTCTGGTTAAGGCGTGTACTTTTTTTGAATTTCATTAACTGGTACAAAAAGAATAATACGCAGCGAACGCTGGAGCTTGAAGAATCTTTTTATATACCTGCAAAGGAAGTTAATCCGGAACACAAAGTTGATGCCGATAAAATTCTGGATATATTGAGCACATTAAGCAAGGATAAACAGCAAATCTTAAAAATGCGTTTTTGGGAAGATTTAAAATTTGCCGAAATTGCCGAACGACTGAACAAAACAGAGGATGCTGTAAAGAAAATGTTTTACAGAACTGTAGAAGAACTGAAAAAAAGAATTTGATCTTGTCACTTTTATCTGATGACCATTTACTATTGGATAGAAAAAAGAAATAAAGATGGATAAGAAAGAACAATTACTTGAACTGCTGCAAAAAGATGATTTAACATCTTCAGAAGAAATTCTTTTAACCAAACTGCTTGAAGATGATGAACTGCTACAGTTTTATGAAACGCATAATAAAATAAAGCAGGCAGTAATATCAGGCTCTCACCTGAATTATGATCAACTGTATAATTATATTTTGTTAAAGAATGGCAATGAGCCTGAAGATAAAAGTATAATTGTGCAGCTTCCTATTATTGAAGAGCATCTGAGGAATTGTGAAGTATGCCTTGAAGAATTTCAAACTCTGAATAATGAATATTCATCAATTGATAGTTTTATCAGCTCACCGGATGAAAATGCGGTCAGTGGTGTACAAATGCCGGCGCAGCTTACGCAAAATCAAAAATTTATTTCAGCACGGTATTCAGCATTTGCTGCTTTATCAATTGGTTTGATTTATCTGATAATGTTTTTTATTTCAGAATCAGTAACTCCTGCTGCTTATGAAAATGCTTCAATTAAAGGTGAAGCTGATTTTTATATAACCCGGGGAAGACCAACAGACAATTTTCAGAAAAGTCTTGAAGCAATTGAAAATAAAAATTTTGATGATGCTATAAATTATTTGGAAAGGGATATTTCAGAAAAAGAAAATGATGAAACAATTTTTTACTCGCATTACATTTTAGGTTTAATTTATCTAGAAACTGCTGAAAAAGATTTTCTTGGATTATTCCCATCATACGATGAACAAACTGCAGCAAACGGATTGAAAAATCTTAACACTGCAGTTGAGCTAAACTCTTCCGGTAAATTTCCCAATGTAACGTATGATGCATATTTTTATATTGGGAAGGCAAACCTGATGCTTGGCAATACCGATGATGCAAAAAAATATTTCAATCTTGCATTAGAAAACAAAGGAAGTAAATTACAGGAAGCACGGCAAATACTGCATGAACTGGAGTAGTCTGTGGTAAGATATGAAAACACTTTTAATATTAATTTTAATAGGAATAACCGCCGCCGGAATATCGTTTCTCCGTCAGGATAAACCTGCACACACTTCTGTACCTGAACAACATTTCATCCTAAATATTGATTCATTGCAAAAAGAAATTATTTCATCCGGCTGGAAAAAATCTCTGCTGGATAATTATAGTTTTTATTTATTAAACTCAGAGATAAATTTTTCTGATGAAATAGAAAGATTAAACACACTGCCGCAGGGATTTCAAACTTCTTACCTTCATTCGCTGCTTCTGAAAAAAGAAGGCAAATTTTCAGAAATGTTTGATTCTCTCATAACCCGGCTTAATACTGCACCTGCAAATTTAAGTTTTTATGATGAACTTGTTTTCTCATCAAATGCCGGAGAAAAAAACACAATTGTTGAAGACAAGATTATTAGAACTAAATTGCCTTCACTGTATAAAAACTATACTTCGGGATTATTAAGTTCGGCTGCGGGAAAATATTCGGAAGTCTCTGAGTTCTTTTTAAAAGCGCTCAAAGAAGATTCAACAAACTATACTGTTCTTTATCAGCTTTCATATTCACAAAGAAATGCGGGAGATTATAAAGCCGCACTCAAATATTTAACTGATGCAAAAAAATATGCAGCAAATGATAAATTGTTTTTTAACAAGTTAACTATTGCAGAAGGAACACTTCATTTTCTCTCCGGTGATTATAAAAATGCTCAGCAGCTTTACACCTCAGCTTTGGAAGCATCTCAAAAACTAAATGATAAACAAAATGAAATTACTGCTCTTGTTAATCTTGGAATTATTTATGACTTAAACGGGAATACAAAAAAGGCCCGTAATAATTTCTTAAAAGGATTATCTATTGCAGAAAAGATTAACGATCATGAGTTGCAGGCATTCGCTCTTTCTGAGCTTGGCGTATCATATACTTTTACCGGTGAGATGATTGATGCAAAAAACAATTACTTAAAAAGTTATGAATTGTATGAATTGATAAATGACAGGCTGCGCCTTTCCCTGCTTTCAGAAAATCTTGGGAAAATTTTTGTGTACATCTCAGATTATGAAACTGCATTAAAATATTATGAAAAGGGATTTGAATACGCAGGAGATAACAAACATGCTATGGCAGTAAATCTGATAGGCATGGCCGATGTTTATGCAAATCTTTCCAATTATTCAAAAGCACTCAGATTGTACAAACAGGCTGAAGAAATTTCGTCACAGATAGAAGAGTTTGCTTTAGAAGTGCAGGTAATTAATGGTTTGGGTTCTCTTAATTTTAATTTAAACAGATATAAACAAGCTCTTGAATATTTTCATCATTCAGCAGCATTGAGTGATTCATCAGGAGATGTTTTTTCTTTAGCTGATGCAGCTTACAAAACCGGATTAACATACTTGATGATTGATTCTCTTACTGAAGCTGAAAGTTATTTATCAAAAGCTGTTTCAATTTCTCAGCAGTCAGGTGATTATTACACCGAAGCTTTGGCAACAATAAATCTCGCATCATTAGAGACTAAAAAAGAAAATTATTCAGCCGCTGAATCATATCTTGGCAAAGCTCAAAAAATAGCCGGTACATACAGCTTAACTTACCTCCAGGGTGAGTGTAAAATCATTCTGGGTGAATTGAACAAAAAGCAAAAATTATTTATGCCTGCGAAAAATAATTTTGAATCAGCGCTGGCAATAGGCAAAGAAGTAAATGAATTTAACATGCAGATAGAAGCTTATCAGCAGCTTGCAGAACTGCACACTGAAAATAATTTAAAGGATGCTGCTCAATCATATTATCAATCTGCAATAAATATTATTGAAGAGGTTTCCGCTCCGTTGAATGAAGAGGAAGAAGTTCAGATTTCATGGTTCTCAGCAAGAAAAGATATTTTTAATTCTCTTGCTGATTTTTATCTGCAGCAGAAACAATTTGAGAAAGCTTTTGAAGTTATTGATAGATCAAGATCGCGCAGCACTGTTCAGAATCTTAAAAATTTAAAACTAAAAAACCTGGTTGAAGATGATTCTCTGATTTCAAAAATATATGATTATGAATGGATGATTCATTCAGGTATTTATGATAAGGAAGCAGTGGATTCATTCAAGCTCAGATTATCAATGCTTGAAAAAAATATTTCAGCAAAGCACCCTGAAATTAAAAATTATTTATATAATGATTATACAGATGTAAATGATATTTTAAGTAATCTGAATGAAAAAGAAAATCTTCTTTCAATTTACATGAACGATGAGAAGCCGGTAATTTTTCTTCTTAACAAAAATGGATTTAAATCTTTCCAGCCAAATATTACTTCCGAAAAATTAAAAGAAATTGTTAAAAAAATTTCTCCCTATTATTCTACGGAAAATGATTCTACCAATACTTTTTTTAACCAGGATTTATTTTCATTCAACTCTGAAGAAGCGTTTAATCTTTATTCACTTCTTTTAAAAGATGCTTTAAAAGAAATTCCGGAAAATGAAAAAATAATAATTGTTCCAGCGGTTGAACTTATTGCATTCCCGTTTGAATTACTTGTTGTAAATTATGAAGAGGGTGAAAGTCCATATAAATATTCAGACAAAGATTTTCTCATAAATCATTACAGTATTTCATATTCACCTTCAGCGCAGTTATTTATTAATCAGAAGAAGAATGATCTGAAGAATGAAGATAAAATAACAATCCTCGGTGATCCGGCATTTAATACATCAAATAAGTTGTTTGCAGAAAGAAGAAGCCTGCTTGAAGAGAGTGAAGGTTTGCCGAGAGGCTTTGCACTGCTTCCTTTAAAATATTCCCGCGAAGAAGTAAGTGAGATAAGTGATATTTTGAATGCGGATCAGATTTTTACAAACAGAAATGCTACCGAGACAAACTTTAAATTAAACGCTGAATTCAGCAGTGTTATTCACCTTTCAACACATTCATTTTTATATAACAAACAACCTGTAATTTTCTTTTCAAATGTATTTGATGCAGAGAATGATGGATTTCTTGAAGCGGGAGAAATAGTTAATCTTCAGTTGAACAGCGATCTTGTGGTATTGAGTTCATGTAATTCCGGTTTGGGAAGGATAGACAACGCAGAGGGAATTCTTGGAATGACGAAAGCATTTTTTGAAACCGGAAGTAAAAGTGTTGTTGTTTCTCTGTGGGAAGTTAATGATAGATATACTTCGAAGTTTATGACTCTCTTTTATCAGAAACTTCATAATGGATATGACAAATCAGATGCGCTGAGACTTGCGAAACTTGAATTCATAAAAACATATTCACCAAATCCATATTATTGGGGAGCGTTTGTGCTTCAGGGAGATGTATCAAAACTTCCGCTAAAAAAATCAGCTTCAATTATGCCTTACATTGCTGCTTTGATGATTATTATTCTGCTTTCTGTTATTGCTGTTTACTATTACAAAAAAATACAAACATCAGCCGCGGCACAAACAATGCAGTAGAAAATTTAATATCCTCTTCTCAATACTTTTTCCATATCATTTTTGATCATCACTTTAACGAGATCCTCAAATTTTGTTTTAGCTTTCCAGCCAAGTAATTTTTCAGCTTTTGCAGGATTACCGATCAAAAGATCAACCTCTGTAGGTCTGTAGTAATTTTTATCTATTGCAACAACAACATCGCCTTTCTTTAAATCTTCAGTAAATTTATACAAATAACCTTTTTCAGGATTTGACTCAATCAGCGAATGAGCTTTATCCCAATTAATCTTTTTTATTTTTCCGGCTTCTTTTTCGTTTTTTCCACTCCATGTAAGCTCAATTCCAAGTTCTGAAAAAGTTCTTTCAGCAAACTCACGGACAGTGTGAGTCTCGCCGGTTGCGAGCACAAAATCATCAGCTTTATCATGCTGAAGAATTCTCCACATGCCTTCACAATATTCAGGAGCGTAACCCCAATCCCTTTTTGCATCAAGATTACCAAGCAGTAAAACACGCTGCCTGCCCGCAGCTATTTTTGCAGCCGCATGAGTTATCTTTCTTGTTACAAATGTTTCACCTCTTCTCGGTGATTCATGATTAAAAAGAATTCCGTTGCTTGCAAAAATATCATAAGCCTCACGGTAATTAACTATAATCCAGTAGCCGTAAAGTTTTGCAACACCATAAGGTGAACGCGGATAGAAAGGAGTTTTTTCTGTCTGTGGTACTTCCTGAACTTTACCAAATAATTCACTTGTTGATGCCTGGTAAAATTTCACCTTTTTCAATCCAACTTCTCTGATCGCATCAAGAAATCTTAACGTACCTAGCGCATCAACCTGTGCGGTATAATCCGGAATTTCAAATGAAACTTTAACATGGCTTTGCGCGGCAAGATTATAAATCTCATCCGGTTCAATCTTTTCCAGCAGGCGGTTTAAATTGCTCGTATCAACAAGATCACCGTAATGAAGGAATAATCTTTTATCAAGAATACTTTTATCAGCATAAAGATGATCTATTCTTGCAGTATTAAATGAACTGCTTCTTCTTATAATTCCGTGAACTTCATATCCTTTTTCCAAAAGAATTTCTGTTAAGTAACTTCCATCCTGCCCGGTAATTCCGGTGATTAATGCTTTTTTCAAATCAGTACCCCAAAACTTTTTTAATATTAATTGTTTTCCAACTGTTGTTTGTACCAGTTATATGTTTTTTCAATTCCTTCCTTCAATGGAGTTTTATACTTCCAGCCAAGATTATTAATTCTTGAAACATCCATCAGCTTGCGCGGTGTTCCATCCGGTTTGGAATCATCATAAATTATTCTTCCTTTGAAGTCAATAATTTCAGAGATGAGATCAGCAAGTTCAGCAATTGATAAATCTTCACCAGTGCCAATATTTATCTGTGAAATATTCTGATTGTAAAGATCAGCAGCATTTACATTTCTCATTAAGAAATAAACTGCATCTGCAAGATCATCAACATATAAAAATTCACGTTTCGGTTTTCCGCTTCCCCAAAGAACAACTTCACCAGTACTATTTATTTTTGCTTCATGAAATTTTCTGATTAGTGCAGGAAGAACGTGAGAAGTCTGCAAATCAAAATTATCATTTATCCCATACAGGTTTGTCGGCATCGCTGAGAAGAAATTGCATCCATATTGTTTGAAATAATTCTCACATAATTTTATTCCGGCAATTTTGGCAATAGCGTAAGGTTCGTTTGTATATTCAAGATAATCTGAAAGAAGATACTCCTCTTTTAACGGCTGCGGCGCAAGCTTTGGATAAATGCATGAGCTGCCGAGAAAAATTAATTTCTCAACACCGTTAACAAATGCTGAATGAATTATGTTTGATTGAATCATCAGGTTGTTATAAAGAAACTCCGCACGGTAAATATTGTTAGCTAATATTCCACCAACTTTTGCTGCAGCAACAATTACAATTTCGGGTTTTTCATTCTGAAAAAATTCTTCAACTTTATTCTGCCTGATGAGATCAAGTTCAGAGGAAGTTTTTAATATAAGATTTGAATAACCTTCTGATTCAAGTTTGCGTGTTACTGCTGAGCCAACCATTCCGCGATGACCAGCGATATATATCTTTTTATTTTTCATTAATTACCTGTTAACAAATTCAGCAATTTTCTGAACAACATATTTTAACTGATTTTCTGAAAGCTCAGGATAAATTGGCAGTGCAAGTGAAGTATCAGCAGCAAATTCAGCGTTCGGAAAATCACCTTTCCTGTAACCAAGCTTTGCAAAACATTCCTGCAGATGAAAAGGAATTGGATAATAAATTTCTGTACCAATATTATTATCACTTAAATATTTTCTTAGTTCATCACGATTTTCAATGCGGATTATATACTGATTATAAATATGATAATTCTTTAATGAATCATTCTCATAAACTGCTTTCGGCAGCAGAACTTTATTATCATCATCAAAATTAATTTTTCCTGTTTCGTCTGCCAATCCGGCCCTGATAAAATTTGAATTATAAATTTCAGCATTTCGTCTTCTTTGTTCAGACCATGAATCAAGATGCGGAAGTTTAACACTAATTACAGCCGCTTGAATAGCATCTATCCTGAAATTACCGCCAATTACTTTATGATGATATTTTGGCTTGCCGCCGTGAACACGCATTATGTTCAGCATTTCATAAAGTTCATCATCATTAGTTACAACAAGTCCGCCGTCTCCAAAACATCCTAAATTTTTACTCGGGAAAAATGAGTAGCATCCAACATCCCCAATTGTACCAACTTTCTTTCCATCTTTATACTGAACACCAATTGCCTGTGCAGCATCTTCAATTACTTTCAGATTATGTTTTTGAGCAATCTCCATAACCGGATTCATATCCGCACTTTGCCCGTATAAATGAACCGGAATAATTGCTTTTGTTTTTGCTGAAATTTTTTTCTCAATTTCTTTTGGATCAATATTAAAACTGATTGGATCATTATCAACAAAAACAGGAATTGCATTCAAGCGTGATACAACTCCCGCTGTAGCAAAAAAGGAATATGTTGGAACGATAATCTCATCACCCTGCTGAATGCCGAGAGCCATTAATGCAAGAAGCAGCGCATCTGTTCCTGAAGAAACACCAAGTGCGTATTTGCAGCCGAGATAACCGCACAGTGATACTTCCATTTTTTCAACTTCGGGACCAAGTATAAAGTGCTGTGATTCTGCAACTCTGAGCAATGCTTCATCAAGTTCCGGTTTTAAAGCATGATACTGCTGCTTAAGATCTAATAGTGGAACGTGCATAATTTTCACCAAATATTTTGTATTAAAATTAATTAGAAAAGAAAGGAAATAAAAACCGGAGGTGTTGTTGATCAGTTAAAAAGAAAATTCAATTTCAACATCCTTCAGAAGCGATGCATTTAAATCTTTTTCTGAAACGATAGGATTTTCCACCTGCCAATTAATATTTAATGATGGATCATTAAACCTGATTGTACGTTCATGTTCTTTGCTGTAAAATTCAGTACACTTGTAATGAAATATTGCTTCATCTGAAAGAACTGAAAAACCGTGTGCAAATCCCGGAGGAATCCAAAGCTGGGTATGATTTTCTTCAGATAAAATTTCCGAATGATAACTGCCAAAAGTTGGTGAACCTGATCTTATATCAACCGCAACATCAAGCACCTGCCCCTGAATTACCTGGCAAAGTTTTCCCTGTGCTTTTTCGCCAACCTGATAATGAAGTCCGCGTACAGTATTCTTTTTAGATTTTGAAATATTATCCTGAACAAAATTTACGCTGATGCCGTGTTCTTCATATTTTCTGAAGCTGTAGGATTCAAAAAAATATCCTCGTGAATCTTCAAACACCTGCGGCTGAATAACAAGCAGTCCGCTTAATCTGGTTTTAATTACCTTCATCGTTTAAAAATCTTTCCAGGTATTCTCTGTAAAAACATTTTGGCATTGAATTAATCAGATTATTGAATTGCTCCTTATTAATGAACTTCATAACGTAGGCAATCTCTTCAATGCAGGCAACTTTCAATCCCTGTCTTTCTTCAATTACACCAAAAAAGTTTGATGCCTGAAGCAGCGCTTCGGGAGTTCCTGTATCAAGCCAGGCAATTCCTCTTCCAATTTTCTCAACTTTCAGCATCCCGCGGTTTAAATATTCTTTATTAACATCTGTTATCTCGAGTTCACCACGTGCTGATGGTTTTAAATTTTTAGAAATCTCAACAACATTATTATCATAAACATATAAACCGGGAACTGCATAATGAGACTTCGGCACTTTTGGTTTTTCTTCAATTGATATGGCGTTGCCTTCATTATCAAATTCAACAATGCCGTACCTTTCAGGATCTGTTACCTGGTAACCAAATATGGTAGCACCTTTATTATTTCTTATTGCTCTGTAAACAAAATCAAGTTTGCCGTAAAAAATATTATCACCAAGAATTAATGAAACAGAATCATCTCCAATGAACTCCTCACCAAGTATAAAAGCTTCGGCAATTCCATTAGGTGCTTCCTGAACCTTGTACTGAATATTCATTCCAAGGTGTGAGCCATCTTCAAAAAGCTGTCTGTAAAGCGGGATAGTTTCTTTATTAGATATGATTAATATTTCTTTTATGCCCGAAAGCATTAGTATTGACAGAGGATAGTAGATTAAAGGTTTATCATAAATTAATGTTAATTGTTTGCTGTAAACCTTTGTAACGGGATAAAGACGAGAGCCTGAACCCCCTGCAAGAATAATTCCCTTCATAATTCCTTAAACTTTTGGAAATTTTTTACCAAATATAAGAAATTAGATTTAACAGAAACAGAATGATTGCGGGTTTTTATGGAAAGAATTTTAAAATAAAAAGGAATCACCGCAGAGGCGAGGCGTCTCCTCGTCTTTAATACCGCGCACAAATAAAAATTTATCAGCCTGCAGGATAAATCTTGAGTTGGTAATTCCGTAGATGTAGAGAATTCGCATATGAATTTCCTACAGGTTCTATTCCGGTAGATTTTTTTTCATGCGCTGCAGAATTTCCTTTACATTAAGATACCCAGGCAAACATACCTTTGTAGAGACGAGGCGGCGCCTCGTCTCATAATCCGCACACAAATAAAAATTTATCAGCCTGCGGATAACAAATGCGTATGGGAATTCCGCAGTTGCAGGGAATTCGCATATGAATTTCAACCTTAAAGGGATTTGGATTTGTTTTCGTTTTTCTTTGCTATAAATATTTCATCCCTACGGGATTTTAGAATGGCTTTGCTAAATGAACTGATTCAAGCCTCGTTAGAGGCGGCATGTTTATGGAAACATAATTCAACGAACATGATTAAAGTCTCATCAGGGACGATATATTGAATTAACTCCGTTAGGAGTTAAACAATGATTTTACATATTGATTGCAGAATCCTTAATTAGAAAATAAAATATGTTGAAAGTGTTGTTTTAATTTTCTATTTCTGTAGTGTTACTTACATAAGCTAATGGGGAAAATAAGCTAAACCAAAAAACCGGATATATGTAATTTTTAATAAGCAGCTTATTTAATCTTCTTACACATCTCAGATTCCATATTCTTCTTTCCTGATTGGGGAGAAAGCCAATATAATTTAAATATTTTTTCAGGAATGTGATAATCATTTCGCATTTGGAACGGAAATTTCGCACCTGCCTGCCGAAAGAGTCTGTTGCATAACCTTATTATTTAGAGATTAACTCAGATAAAACTATCGGAATATTCTAGATTGATTCGAAAAATTTTTAATAAATAATTGTATGGTTTTGCGTTTAATTCTGTTCTGT
>Ga0079224_100010131_pt1 | contig 12913 bp, 15 predicted proteins | sample Stecom2015_FD_80414 | JGI IMG/M metagenome (GOLD analysis project Ga0079224, IMG submission 80414) | Agricultural soil microbial communities from Utah to study Nitrogen management - Steer compost 2015 | ecosystem: Environmental > Terrestrial > Soil > Agricultural land | place: USA: Utah... | reverse complement strand
GCTAATTCTATTTTTGCCGGAGATAAATTGCTCACGACACCTAATCCCGACGTGAATGAGGACATGAAAATGTTTCAGGAACTGGGATTGGTTCCACAAAAACCCTTTGAAAAACTTCCACAGCCACAAACAACAGAAGCCGAAAACTCTTGCTACCAGACACTCGGTGAAAAACCAAAATGGACAAGACCGGGACACGTTATTACAAGAAATAAAGAAAAATCCAAAAAGCATTCCTAATACATGACTGAAGTTTCAGGTAATAAATTTGACCAACATTTTGGGTTTTTACCAGAACATAAGTCCGACAAGGATTTCGACAGAGAACACTTGTGGCACCCCTATGCATCCGTCACAAATCCTATTCCCGTATATCATGTAAAACGTGCAAAAGGCTGTATAATTGAATTGGATGACGGCCGGGAGTTAATCGACGGTATGTCCTCCTGGTGGTGTGCGATTCACGGTTATAACCATCCTGTGTTAAATGCATCCGTGGCAGATCAGTTATCTGAAATGTCACATATCATGTTTGGAGGCCTGACACATCAACCGGCCATCAAGCTGGGTAAAAAACTACTGGAAATTTGCCCTCCTTCATTAAATAAAATCTTTTATGCCGATTCGGGTTCTGTCGCGGTCGAAGTTGCCTTAAAAATGGCTGTCCAGTACTGGTTTGCCCGAAACCAAAAGATGAAAACGGAATTTATCACCGTCAGATCCGGCTATCATGGAGATACCTGGAATGCCATGTCCGTATGTGACCCTGTCACGGGAATGCACGGTATGTTTGGCAAGGCCCTTCCTGTTCGTTATTTTGCCGATGCACCGAAAACAGGCTTTAATGAAGAATGGAATGCCAATGACACGGACTCTTTAGAAAAACTGATTATTGCACATAAAGATAAATTGGCGGGCTTCATCATTGAACCGATTGTGCAAGGTGCCGGAGGAATGCGTTTTTATCATCCGGAATACCTTAGGAAGGCTGTGGATTTATGCAGAAAAAATGACATCCTGGTCATATTTGATGAAATAGCAACCGGGTTTGGAAGGACCGGGAAGCTTTTTGCATGGGAACATGCGGGAGTAGCACCCGATATGATGTGCATCGGAAAAGCTTTAACAGGAGGATATATGACCCTTTCCGCTGTCTTAACGAACGATAATGTGGCACAAACCATATGCAATGCCGATCCGGGTATCTTTATGCACGGACCTACATTTATGGGAAATCCCTTAGCCTGTGCAGTAGCTCTTGCATCTATAGAATTGCTTCTGTCCTCTGACTGGTCAAAGAACATCAAATCAATTGAGATACAGTTACAAAAGGAACTTAATCCACTCAATGCACTTGCTCAGGTAAAAGAAGTGAGGATAATGGGAGCCATAGGGGTTGTGGAAATGAAAAAACCTGTTGATATGGCCGCTGTACAACAACGATTTGTAGAAGAAGGAGTTTGGATAAGGCCTTTTGGAAAGCTGGTATATATTATGCCTCCTTATATTATTAACAAAGAACAGCTGAGCCGACTAACGGCTGCACTGTCAAATGTTGTAAAAGAATTGAGCTGATGGATGGGTTGCTTTTAAGTAAATTTGGAGCAGAATTAGAGAAGCTTAAAAAACACGGACAATACCGGCAATTGCAGTTGATTGAGCAGCACAACAATGCAATAAAGAAAGGTGGACAGCTGATGGTGAACCTTTCTTCCAATGATTATCTTGGCATTGCGGGAGATGTTCAGTTACGCGAAGAGTTCTTACAAACCTTAGATTGGAATTCAACATCTTTCAGCGCTTCATCTTCCCGTTTGCTGACCGGTAACTGTGTCATCTATAACGAACTGGAAAATCATCTTTCTAAAATGTTCAACGCAGAAAGTGCGTTGGTTTTCAACAGTGGGTATCACATGAATATCGGTATACTTCCTGCAGTAACCGACACCAATACATTGATATTGGCCGATAAGTTGATACACGCCAGTCTGATTGATGGCATACGCCTCTCAAAAGCTAAATGCTTACGTTATCGTCATGCAGATTATGGACAACTAGAAAAATTAGTCGAAACCCATTCTAATCAATTTGAACAAATAATCATTGTAACCGAAAGCATTTTCAGCATGGATGGGGACGTTACAGATTTAAGACGATTGGCAGGTTTAAAGCAAAAGTATCCAAATGTCCTGCTTTATATAGATGAAGCCCATGCAATCGGTGTTCGTGGTCATCTAGGATTGGGCTGTGCAGAAGAACAAGGCTGTATTGCTGAAATTGATTTTCTGGTTGGAACATTTGGCAAAGCCCTCGGCTCAACAGGAGGATATATCGTTTGTCGCAGACTGATTCGTGATTATTTGATAAATAAAATGCGGACACTGATTTATACCACCGCAAGTCCTCCTGTTAATCTGATGTGGAGTAAATTTGTATTGGAAAAGCTTCCGAATTTTCAGGATAGAAGACAACAGTTATGGGATTGTAGTGCACGATTGAGGGGTCGGTTGACAGAAAAAGGATATGATTGTCCATCACAAAGCCACATTGTTCCTTTGATTATAGGCAACAGCGAAGATACGTTGATAAAAGCGAAAGAAATTCAAAAACATGGCTTCTATCTTCTTCCGTTGCGACCGCCAACAGTACCCGAGGGAACAGCAAGACTACGAATTTCTTTAACATCAAATGTAACAAAAGAAGACATTCAAAAATTATTGGAATACGTATGATAATCAAAAAAATAAGCCGGACCGAAAGTAAAAAGCTTCTGCTGTTTTTTGCCGGTTGGGGAATGGATGCAAATCCATTTTCGATGTATCGTCCAAGAGGCTATGACCTTATGGTGGTCTATGACTATTCTACACTGGATTTTGATGAAAATCAGTTGTCCGGTTACAACGAGATCAAAGTCATCACATGGTCAATGGGTGTATGGGCTGCCGCTCAGTTTTTGCAAAAAAACAACTATCCCATAACCACAAGTATCGCTATCAACGGAACACATTTTCCAGTAAATGATGAAAAAGGAATTTCTACCCACATATACCATGCAACACTGGAAAACCTGAGCGACACATCGCTTTTGAAGTTTCAACGGCGCATGTGCGGAACAGCAGATGTGCTGTCGCGGTTCCTGCATAAAAAGCCAAAACGAGATATTGAGGACTTGCGTAAAGAATTAAAAGCCATTGGGCAATTATCAGCTTGTTTACCTCCTTCCTCCTTTTCATGGGATAAAGTATACATCAGTAGCCACGATCTGATTTTCCCGGTGCAGCATCAACAAAAAGCATGGCAAAACAATGGTTTTACGATAATAGATGCACCCCATTATCCAGAAAAACTATTTGAAGAATTGCTCGAATAAAATTTTAAAAGATGGACAAACAATTAATACGATCGCGATTTTCCAAAGCTGTCGATAGTTACCACAAATCCGCAGCTGTTCAAAAACGGATAGCCCATAAAATGATCCAGCTGATCGGCAAAAAGATTGGTTTGGAGCATCGTTTTCTTTTAGAAGTTGGTTGTGGGACTGGCTTTTTTTCCCGTTTATTGTCGCAGGATATTCATTCGCACAAAATGGTGCTGAACGATATCTGTCCTGAAATGAAGGAAAAGGTTACAGACATTCTGAATGAGAACAACAGCTTCCTCTGCGGCGATGCCGAGACAATAGCTTTTCCGCACGATATTGATTTAATAACGTCCTGTTCGACTATCCAGTGGTTCGGAGATCTCGATGCTTTTTTTAATAAATGTAACTATTCCCTCAAAGAAGACGGTTTTTTTGCCTTTGCCAGCTTTGGGAAGGAAAATATGAAAGAAGTCGGTACGCTGACAGACACGACTTTGAAATACCATTCAAAAGCAGCATTGGAAGAAAAACTGGCTGTTTCGGGTTTTGAGATTATCCATTCGGAAGAAGATACAATCAAAATCTTATTTGAAACACCTTTGCAGGTTCTGCACCATTTAAAGAAAACGGGAGTTACCGGGATAACGAAATACACCTGGACCAAAGGAAAGCTTCAAAAGTATAATGAAGATTACAACACACGATTTGGAAAAGATGGCTGTATCCCACTGACGTATAATCCTATTTTCATTATCGCAAAGAAAAAATCAAATCATTTCAATGAAAAATAATATTTACTTTGTTTCTGGTATTGACACCAATATCGGAAAAACCTATGCCACAGGCATTATCGCACGTATATGGAATGAAAAAGGCATACGAACCATCACACAAAAGCTTGTCCAAACCGGCAATAAAACGATCTCTGAAGATATAGAAATCCATCGAAAACTGATGGGGATACCTTTTACCGAAGAAGATAAATCCAAGATTACCATGCCCGAGATATTCAGCTATCCGGCATCGCCGCATTTGGCATCAAAAATTGACAACAGGGCGATAAATTTCAAAAAAATCAAGCAAGCGACAGATGTATTAAGCGGAAAGTATGATGCGGTTCTAATTGAAGGTGCAGGAGGCTTAATGGTACCATTAACCCCGGATTACCTGATAATTGATTACATAAAGGAAATGAGCTATCCTTTGATTTTTGTAACGTCCGGGAGGTTGGGAAGTATAAACCACACCTTATTGAGTTTGGAGGCTGTCCGTCGCCGTGATATTAAACTGCATGCACTTGTTTATAATTCATTCCCCGAAGTTGAAGACACCACCATCAGTAAAGATACTGAAGAGTATTTTAAGAAGTATATACAGCAGTACTTTCCAGAAACTGATTTTATTGAGATATAAAAGTCCAGAGTTTTTAACCATTAATTAGAATGATTTTTTTAGAAAAATGAAGCAAAAAGAGTTGTTAAGTTTTTTTTAGTTACCTTTGTATAAACTTTAGGGGTGTCTGCGATAACTGCAGACTGAGATTTCACCCTTGGAACCTGATCTGGATCATACCAGCGTAGGGAAAAGTAAAGCACTTTTATGGGTGTTTCTTATCTTGTGATCACAGCCATTTTCTCGTTGTGGGCATTCCTAAAGTTTTAAAATTTGAATAATCAAAAACTTGTAGGAATGGAACTTTTCATCAATCATCAAAAAAAGATCTTTCAGGAATGGCCAACGTCATTGGAAGTTCTGGTACACTCGGAATCTCCGACAAAGCTTAAAGGTATAGCTGTCGCACTCAATAACCAAGTTGTGCCACGAGATCGCTGGGCACAGACCCCCCTGCAGCCTTCCGACAATATTCTTATCATCACCGCCACCCAAGGGGGATAATCCACTTTCCGTAAATCAATTAAAAAGACAAGAAACATGATCAAACAAGAAATCACATCCACACCATTTGCCAATTCAAAAAAAGTGTACATAGCAGGTAAACTGTTCCCTATCCGCGTGGCCATGCGGGAAATTTCGTTAAGTCCGACAAAATTGTCCAATGGCAATTCCGAAGTGAACCCTCCGGTCACCGTATATGACACATCGGGGCCCTATACGGACGAAGACGTAGAAATTGATGTACGCAAGGGCTTACCAAGATTGAGGGAACAATGGATTTTGGATCGAAACGATGTAGACATTTTATCGGGGATCACTTCTGACTATGGAAAAGAAAGACTTGCGAACGAAAAACTGGATGAGCTCCGCTTCGAATACACACATCAACCCAAAGTCGCAAAAGAAGGACATAATGTAACCCAGCTTCATTATGCGAAAAGAGGAATGATTACACCTGAAATGGAGTACATCGCTATCCGGGAAAATCAAAAAATCGAACAGCTTCAGCAGGCGACCAAAGGAATGGCACATCAGCATCCCGGCAATAGCTTTGGTGCTAACACGCCTGTATCTAAAATTACCCCGGAATTTGTTCGTGACGAGATAGCTGCCGGACGTGCGATCATACCAAATAATATCAATCATCCCGAAAGTGAACCGATGATTATCGGACGCAATTTCTTGGTGAAAATCAATGCCAATATCGGAAACAGTGCCGTTACATCAAGCATCGAAGAAGAAGTAGAGAAAGCCGTATGGGCATGCAGATGGGGAGCGGATACTATAATGGACTTGTCGACCGGAAAGAACATTCACGAAACAAGGGAATGGATTATCCGAAATTCACCTGTGCCGATCGGAACCGTTCCGATTTATCAGGCTTTGGAGAAAGTAAATGGTGTTGCCGAAGATTTGACATGGGAAATTTTTAAAGACACCTTGATTGAGCAAGCTGAACAGGGTGTTTCTTATTTCACCATCCACGCCGGTGTGTTGTTGCGCTATATTCATTTGACGGCAAAACGTGTCACAGGCATCGTATCTAGAGGTGGATCTATTATGGCAAAGTGGTGTCTTTATCATCACAAAGAAAACTTTTTATATACGCATTTCGAAGAGATTTGCGAAATCATGAAACGCTATGACGTTGCTTTTTCGTTGGGCGATGGGCTGCGCCCGGGCGCAATTGCAGACGCCAATGACGAAGCTCAATTTGCGGAATTGGAAACATTGGGCGAACTTACAAAAATAGCCTGGAAACACGATGTGCAGGTGATGATCGAAGGTCCCGGGCATGTACCCATGCACCTGATCAAGGAAAATATGGACAAGCAACTGGAAGAATGTGACGAAGCACCATTCTACACCTTAGGGCCGCTGACCACGGATATTGCTCCGGGATACGATCATATTACGTCGGCCATCGGTGCTGCCATGATCGGTTGGTACGGATGTGCCATGTTGTGTTATGTGACACCAAAAGAGCATTTGGGACTACCCAACAAAAAAGATGTGAAAGACGGTGTCATCACGTATAAGCTGGCTGCACATGCGGCAGATCTCGCCAAAGGTCATCCCGGAGCACAATACCGAGATAATGCGTTAAGCAAGGCCAGGTTTGAATTCCGTTGGGAAGATCAGTTCAATCTTTCCCTGGATCCCGACACGGCGCGCGAATTTCATGACGAAACGCTTCCTGCCGATGCCGCAAAGGTGGCGCACTTCTGCTCGATGTGTGGGCCGAAATTCTGTTCCATGAAAATTACGCAGGAAATACGGGATACCGCCGAAAATGGAATGTTTGAAAAATCCCGGGAGTTTATCGAAAGTGGAAAAGAAATCTATTTATGACTCTGGGCATTTCTCCTGAATTCGAAGCAAAAGATGAGCATGCTGCTATTCATCAGTTATTGGATGGCGGCATGGACTTGTTTCACATTCGAAAATACCGTTATAGCGATGAAATGCTAAAAACGTATGTTGAAAAAATAGATCAAGGTCTACGCAATAAATTGGTTCTTCATTCCCACTTCCATTTGGCAAAAGAGCTCGGTATTAAACGCCTGCATTGCAATGAAGAAATGAGGCGAACAGACCTGTGTTTTTTTAAGGATGATTTTATTTTTTCTACCTCTGTGCATAGCATCACCGATTTCAACCAGCTTACGAACCAGTGGAGATACGCTTTTTTGTCACCGGTGTTTCCCAGTATTTCCAAAAAAGGATACGGAACAACGCGATCTGTTTTTGGAGAATTGGGACAAAGGGAAAATTACAACGTCGCGCTGATCGCGCTGGGCGGTATCCATGCGGAAAATTATAAAAATGTCAGGATGCAGGGCGCAGATGGCGCAGCATTGCTGGGAAGCATCTGGCAACATCCACAACCTTTAAACACCGTTAAAAAATGCAAAGCGATAGACCGATTGTTTTAAGTATTGCCGGATTTGACCCTAGTGGCGGCGCAGGGGTTTTGGCGGATATAAAGACATTGGAACAGCTGAACGTGCAAGGTATGGCCGTTTTGACCGCAAATACTATTCAAACAGAAAACCAGTTTATCCGGATGGAATGGTTGCCTTTGGATTTTATGCTCGAAAGCATTCAATCCTTATTATTGAACTATACTGTTCGTGTAGTGAAAATAGGCATTGTCAGGGATTTTCATTTCCTGCGATCGATAGTCGAATGTGTGGCAAAACTGAACAAGGAGGCATTTATCGTTTGGGATCCTGTGCTGGAAAGCACTTCGGGCTTTACGTTCTTTTCCGCGATGGATATCCAACTCCTTATCGAATTGTCCGATAAAATCGACCTGATTACACCCAATTATAGTGAGTATTTAACGTTGCGTACGGCCTTTCGGATAGACGATTTCAAAAACGTACTGATCAAAGGCGGACACAGAAAAAAAAAGGTAGGAACAGATATTTTGAAGCAGGGAAACATGGAATTTATTTTTCCACCGACAACAGCGGTTTTGTTTGACAAGCACGGTTCGGGCTGTGTCCTGTCATCTGCGATTTCGGCTTATCTGGCATGGGGAAAATCAATACAAGATGCCTGTCGGCTTGGAAAACAATATGTAGAACAATTTTTAAACAGCAACCCCGGTTTATTGGGCTATCACCATGAAATACAGCAAAATACAATATATTTCTCAAGGGAAAACCTTGGAAGAACAAGAGAAGAACATTAGCAATGCATTGGAAAATGGAGCGGATTGGGTTCAGGTACGTTGGAAAAATGCAAGCCAGTCGGACTTACTTTCTTTAAGTAAGAAAGCGGTTCAACTTTGCCAAAAGTATGGTGCGGTATGTATCATCAATGATGCTATTGATATCGCCAAGCAAACAAATGCCGATGGTGTGCATTTGGGGCTGGAGGACGAAAGTATTGCGAGTGCCCGAGCGGTTTTGGGAAAGGATAAAATAATCGGCGGGACAGCGAATACCGCTACCCACGTACAGCAGAGAATTGACGAGGGATGTGATTATATTGGTCTGGGGCCATTTCGGTTTACAGCAACGAAAGAAAAACTCAGTCCCATTCTGGGCGTAGAAGGTTATCGAAATATTATTCGGGCACTCTCCTTGAAAAATAATCTTATCCCGCCGATCTATGCCATTGGCGGTATCGAAGCTTCAGATTTAGATGCTCTTACACAAACAGGCGTATACGGTATCGCACTTTCCAAAGCCGTTACCATAGAGCCGCAATTAATAACAAAAATTAAAGATCAACTGAAATGACAACACTAACAATAGCCGACAAGACCTTCAATTCCAGATTGTTTTTAGGAACAGGCAAATTTGGCAGTTTCGAAGAGATGACACAAGCTGTGCGCCAGTCCCATACAGAATTGGTAACAATGGCGCTGAAAAGAGTGGATTTACAAACTTCGACCGACGATTTATTGGAAGCTTTGCATATTCCGGACGTACATCTCCTTCCGAATACGTCCGGTGCCCGAAATGCCAAAGAAGCTGTGCTGGCTGCGCAGTTGGCACGGGAAGCTTTGGAAACCAATTGGGTAAAACTGGAAATCCATCCGGATCCAAGGTATCTGCTTCCTGATCCAATAGAAACGTTAAAAGCTACCAAAGAATTGGCAAAACTGGGTTTTGTCGTGCTGCCTTATATCCATGCCGACCCGGTTTTGTGCAAGCGTCTGGAAGATGTGGGCACCGCTGTAGTGATGCCCTTGGGCGCTCCTATCGGCAGCAATAAAGGTTTGCGAACACTGGATTTTCTGGAGATCATTATCGAGCAAAGTAAAGTGCCTGTGGTGGTAGATGCCGGTATCGGTGCTCCCTCTGATGCTGCCAAAGCCATGGAAATAGGGGCTGATGCGGTATTGGTCAATACCGCGATCGCTGTTGCTACACATCCCGTTATGATGGCGGAAGCGTTTAGAGAAGCCGTCATTGCGGGGAGAAAAGCATTCGAATCGGGATTGGGGAGCGTGCGCATTCATGCCGAATCATCAAGTCCACTGACTTCATTTTTATTGGATTAAACTCATTGAAAATGTACAATTTTGAACCAGTATTCCGACAATACGATTGGGATATAATAAAAAATAAAATATACGCTAGCACCGCAAAAGACGTGCAACAGGTATTGGCAAAAAAGAAAAAAGATATAGCTGATTTTCTGGTATTGCTGTCTCCTGCGGCATCCCCGTTTTTGGAAACTATGGCAGCAACGTCCCAAGCAATCACCCAAAAACGTTTTGGCAAAACCATACAGCTGTATGCACCGATGTACCTCAGCAACGAATGCCAAAATATCTGTACCTACTGCGGTTTCAGCATGACCAACAAGATCCGACGGCGGACCCTGACCAATGCCGAAATTTTGTTGGAGGCTATGGCGCTGAAAGAAATCGGTGTAGAACACCTTCTTTTAGTCAGTGGCGAAGCCAATCATACCGTGGGAATGGAATACTTTAAAAATGCTATCCGAATTCTACGACCTCATTTTGCTAATATTTCCATGGAAGTACAACCGCTCTCCAGGGAAGAATATCAGGAATTGCATCGGGAAGGCATTTATTCCATTCTGGTCTATCAGGAAACTTACCATCAGGAAGTTTACAAAAAATATCATCCTAAAGGCAAGAAGTCCAATTTCAGCTTCCGGTTGGATACACCCGACAGAATCGGTAAAGCGGATATCCATAAAATCGGTCTGGGGGTTTTGTTGGGACTGGAAGATTGGCGCGTGGATAGTTTTTTCAATGCACTGCATATCGACTATCTGCAAAAGAACTATTGGAAAACCAAATATTCTGTTTCATTCCCAAGACTGAGACCGGCTGAAGGCATCGTAGAGCCCAACTTTGTTATGGAAGACCGCGATCTGCTCCAGTTGATCTGTGCGTACCGGATCTGGAACGAAGACCTGGAAATCTCTATTTCTACCCGGGAGAATGAAAAATTTAGGGATCATATCATCGCACTGGGCGCGACATCAATGAGCGCCGAATCCAAGACCAATCCCGGTGGATATGCCGTGGACAAACAATCCCTGGAACAGTTTGAAATAAGCGATGAAAGGAGTATGCGCACTATGCGAAATATCATTAAGAAAGCGGGCTACGATCCGGTCATGAAAGATTGGGAAACCGCTTACGCATTAAAATCCGACTGAATGACTGATCCGTTTTTAAGATACAGCCGGCAGATATTTATTGAGGAAATTGGCATCGAAGGACAGCGAAAACTAAATGCTGCCAATGTACTGGTGGTGGGTGCGGGCGGACTGGGCAGCCCGGTTATTCAATATCTGGCGGCAGCGGGTGTTGGCAAGATAGCGGTCGTAGATTTTGACGTCCTTGAGATCCACAACCTCAACCGTCAGGTCATCCATACGGAACAGGATATCGGAAAACCTAAAGTGGAAAATGCCGGAAAATTTGTCAGCGCCCTGAATAGCAACGTGCATTTTGAAGCCATACATAGAAAACTAACACCTGCAAACAGTGACGAAATTATTCGGCCGTATGATGTTGTCGTTGACGGATCGGATAACTTCAGTACGCGGTACTTGATCAATGATACCTGCGTTCGCCTACAAAAACCGCTGGTATACGGTAGTATTTTTAAAAATGAAGGACAAATAGCGGTATTCAATTACAAAGGGAGTCGGAATTTAAGAGATTTATTTCCAGAACCGCCCAATTCGGAAGATGTGCCAGATTGTGACCGATTCGGTGTTTTGGGAGCCTTGCCGGGTATTGTTGGGAGCATGATGGCCATGCACACTTTACAGATTATCCTTGAACTAAAAGTAATGTACAATCAACTGCAGCTTATCGACACCGAAAACTGGAATTTTAACAAAATAGAATTTTAAATACTAGCTTATGAATCCTGGGTCAGAATCTAACAAAAAATCTGACTCAGGATTTTTAGAGCCTATACCCTAAGGAGGTTGAGGCTACAACAGTAGTTTCACACTTCACGGCATTGATACATTTGTTATATTTCCACCCGATGTGTGGATACTTCGTCTCTGCAATTCTTTCAGAATTTTTGTTGTAATCACCATTTGAATCAACTATATAAATTCCTTTATCTCCGTCTGCTTTCCCACTAACAACTTCATATTTTCCTCCACCAACTTCTCTAACTCCAATACTCTCACCCTCCATCCCCGTAGGGTCAATCATGTTCACAGGATTTTGGTGTACGTAATGGTACGGCGTATAGTTTGGGTATTTCTCCGCCAGCGGGTCCACACTTACAAATATACTAATCCTTGGGTCATAATAACGTGCTCCATAGTAATACATTCCGGTTTCTTTGTCCATTTCTGCACTTCGTGCGGTTCGTTCGGGTAAAGCTCATTCGCTTTACCCTCCGAAATCATTAAACTTATATGGGTTGTCGTAACTACTCATATTTTGTGTTGGGTATGGTTCTAAATAATATTTACTTTGGTTGTGTTCAGTCATTAACTCACCAAATGGTAAATATTCGTAGTAATGGCTTGGTCTTCCAAAGTTATTTCTCTCCCATTATCTCTCCCCATTTTTCATAAGGTATGGGATTTTCTAATTTTAGAGAATCTGAATCTAATTGCCAATCTAATTTTCTCAGATGTTTTTCGCTTTCTTTGATAAACATTAAATCTACTTTTTTATCTCCGCTAGAAACCAAAATGGCTCCCTCATTAACTAATACAACTTTAAATTGAAAACGATAATGAAAATAAAATATGCTATCTTCTGTTACTTTCCATAGTTTTATTTCAGTAGTATCTTTTTCATGTTTATTACCATACCTATCCCATTTATAATATTTATATGTTCCATCTGACATAAATTTAATATAATGTCCATAGAACTCATAAGAGAACTCACTATAATATATTCCCCAATATTCATCTTCTTTTAGGTCTGTAAATACCTTTTCCAAATCATTTACAGGTTTTGTATTAGAATTACACCCTAAGAAAATAATCCCTAATAAAATAATTAAACTATCTCTCATCATTTAATTCAAATTTTGGTTTACCCATATTTCTACCTTTATAACCTGAGTTCGATTAATCAGAATATTGCTAACTGATTTGTTTTTAGCTCATTATATTGTATTGAAGGTTTTTTAGGAAAAAATGAATAAGCAATTAGCCCCGAAATAAGGTTTG
>Ga0079224_100010130_pt1 | contig 12913 bp, 12 predicted proteins | sample Stecom2015_FD_80414 | JGI IMG/M metagenome (GOLD analysis project Ga0079224, IMG submission 80414) | Agricultural soil microbial communities from Utah to study Nitrogen management - Steer compost 2015 | ecosystem: Environmental > Terrestrial > Soil > Agricultural land | place: USA: Utah... | reverse complement strand
GTGGTGGGCGCCGCGCCTGGGCGCGGCGACGATCGAGGTACGCCACTGGTTCACCACGCTCGGGCCCGTCGATGCCGGCGGCGCCGTATTCCTGGACGGTGCACTCGCCGCCGGTGCCATGGCCGGTCCCTCCGTACCCGCGGCCGACACGGGTATGCGAGGCGCTGCGGATGGAGGCATCGGCCTGCGCCTCCGACTCTCAGGCGGCACGGTGATACGGCTGGACGCCGCGCACGGCATTGGCAGCCGGGCGAGTGCGCTGTCGCTCTCGCTCGGTCGCGCCATGCCCTGAGCACGCTCTCGCTGCAGTGCGGTACCAGTTTTGCCACGAGCCGAGGTGTTCCTCAACGGCAACAGGGATGGATGCGGGGTGCGTGAGCGGCACGACGTTGGAGATAGGTGATCCGTTTGCGGGTGAGGGTCGGGTAAGGGAACTGTGCCGGCAGATGGACTGGTCGGAGACTTCGCTCGGCCCGGTGGATGGCTGGTCGCCTGCGTTGCGAGGCATGGTGCGCACGTGCCTGGATTCCTCGTTTCCGATCAATCTCTGGTGCGGGCCCGCGCTCGTCCTCATCTACAATGATGCGTACATCGAGGTGCTCGGCAGCAGGCACCCCGGTGCGCTCGGACGTCCGGGTCGCGAGACGTGGGGCGAGATCTGGCCCCAGATCGGTCCGCTCTTCGAGCAGTTGCGCGCGGGCGGTCCGCCTGTCTTCCAGGAGGATGCGCCGTTCATCGTGAAGCGTGACGGTGAGCCGCCGTCCGCCGAGCCCAACGCGTGGTACACGTTTTCGCTCAGTACCGTACGCGACGAGACGGGCGCGATCGTCTGCTATCTCAACATCGTATCCGAGACCACGTCGCGGATCATGTCCGACCTCGCGACGCAGGTTGCACGTGCGGAAGCCGAGCGTGCAGGATCACGTCTGCGCGACATCTTCGCCCAGGCGCCCGCGTTCATGGCGATGCTGCGTGGGCCGGAGCATGTGTTCGAGTACGTGAACGACGCGTACTACGAACTCGTCGGCCACCGCGAGCTGCTCGGACTGCCCGTGGTCGAGGCGATTCCGGAGGTGCGCGACCAGGGATACCTCCGATTGCTCGACCAGGTGCTCCAGAGCGGTGAGGTGTACACGGGGCGCGAGATGCAGATCTCGCTCACACCGAAACCCGGCGTCGCGCCGGTTCAGCGCTTCGTCGATTTCGTCTATTACCCGGTCCACGACAACGAGGGCGGCATCATCGGTATCGTCGCGCACGGTTACGACGTCACCGAGCACGTACTCGCGCGCGGCGAGGCGCATCGTGCGCGCAACGAGGCGGAGCAGGCGAACCGCGCGAAAAGCCAGTTCCTGGCCAACATGAGCCATGAGATCCGCACCCCGATCAATGCGGTGATGGGCTATGCGGACCTGCTCGAGGTGGGCGTTGCGGGCGAGCTGACAGACAGGCAGGCGGAGTTCGTCACGCGCATTCGCGAGAGCAGTCGCCATCTTCTCGGCCTCGTGGATGACATCCTCGACCTGTCGAAGGTCGAGGCCGGCGAAATGCTCGTGCGCGCCGAGCCAACGCCGGTGCGCGGCGTGATCGATGCCGCGGCGCAGATGATCGCGCAACAGGCCGAAGCGCGCGGGCTCGATTTCAGCGTGGAACACGAGCGCGGCGCGGATCCGTTCGTGATCGGCGACGAGGATCGCATCCGCCAGGTCCTGCTCAACCTGCTGTCGAACGCCGTCAAGTTCACGCCACGCGGCGGCAGCATCACGCTGCGTTGCAGGACGCAAGGCATTGCGGACCCGGAAGCGGCACTGCCGGACGTCGGTCCGTGGATCGTCATCGAAGTGGAGGACACCGGGCCGGGCATCGCGCCCGAAAAACTCGGCAGTATCTTCGACCCATTCGTCCAGGCGGAGTCAGGGCATACGCGCAGTACCGGTGGAGCCGGGCTCGGCCTTACGATCAGCCGACGCTTCGCACGCCTCATGGCCGGCGATCTCACTGTGCGAAGCAGCCCAAACGGTTCCCGTTTCATGCTCTGGTTGCCACCCGCTGTGCAGGACAGCGCCATCGAGGATTGGGCTGATGCTGCCGCAGCCGGCCCCTCGCAACCGGCGTCCGCGCTCGGTCGCCTGGGACGCAGTCTGCTCCGCGCTGTGGCCGACGTGGAACGCACTCTCGTCGAGCGGTTGCGCGCCGATCACTACACGCGCAATGCTCGCGACAGCACGATCACCGATGTTGCAGACCACACCGCCGCGCTCCTCGCGGTCATTGCGCGCAGCATGATGGCGCTTGCCGAAAACGGACCAAAGGACCCGATCGTGCGCGACGGCAACGCCATGCAGGACATGATGGCTGCACGGCACGGCAGACAGCGGCGTCGGATCGGATGGTCGCGCGAGGAGGTCGACCGCGAATACGCATTGCTGCACGACATCGTTGACCGCACCCTGCGCGACACGGCAGACGCGCAGGCGATCGAAGCCGGCACGGACGACGCACTCGCGATCGCGCACCGATTCCTCGACCGCGCGCGCGGTGCGAGCCTGCGAGCCTACGACGTCTCCATCTGAGCATACAGACGAGGGGCCGGCACCAGGACGGCGCCGACCCCCGGAACAGTGCGAACCGGTGCAGTCACCGGTTCACAGATCTACATGTTGCGGCTGCGCTGAGAGCCGCCGCTCTCCTCCCGTGTGCTGCGCTTCGCCAGATCGCCCTCTTCGCCCGGACTCTGATCCGTACCCTGTCGTGAGCCGCCCTGACGCGTGCTCTCACTGCCGCGCCCCTGTCTGGACTGGCGCTGCGACTCGTCCTGTTGCGGGCGACGCGTCTGCTCGTCGTCACGGCCCTTGCGGCCCTGACGCTCACGATTCTGTCTGTCCTGAGCCATTTGCGACCCTCCTGAGGAAGTGGTTCTGCGGGGCAGACGGGCGAACGCGCATGAAGTACGCCCCCATCCGCGCCGCCCGATCCTGCGGCGTTGTCATCGGCGATCTGGCCCGTTGCACGAGTCGGTAGCCGACGCGCGTTCGCGCACGGCCCACTTTCGCTGCAGAACGAAAAACGGCGGCCGCACAACGCGTGTGGCCGCCGCTTTCTGGTCCAGTCAGGCTTTACCGGGACGCGGTCGCTTTCGCTATGACGATCGCGTGGGTCTCCGCTTCGCCAGCGAGCAATTCGATCGGTATCGGCAGCGTCAGGCCGTAGGTCGTTGTCACTCCCGCCGGGGCGACAGCCGTGAGTGTGTAGTCGCCCGCGACCAGGTCCGTGAAGCGTACCTCGTGGACGCCATCTTCATTCGCGGCATAGGCAACGGTCGTTGTGTCGCCCGTAGCTGAGATGAGCCGTGCGTCGTAGTCGCCGAGTGTGACCTGGTCACCATTCAGGGCCGGCAGGCTCGCCGAGTCCGCGAGAGCGAGCGTCGTGGTCACGCTGCCCGTTACCGCGATCGACGTCAGCGTAAGTGTCTCCGTTGTCGTCTCACGCTGCAGCACGGAGGTCACGACAGGCAGCTCCGGCGTGAACGTGACGAGCAGACCATCCAGGATCTCGAGGCCGAGCTGGTAGTCACCGGGGTGAAGTCCCTTGAACATGAGTTCGAACACGCCGTCGTCGTCGGCGTCGCTGAGTGTGCCGGTACGCGTGTCGCCGCCAGCCATCGGCACGAGCGTGACCGGGAAATCGATCAGCGAGAGCAGTTCGCCGGCCAGCTCCGGCAGGACGACGCCGTCAGCCAGCCGCACGCGCACGAGCAGGTTGCCGCCGAAGGTCACATCCGTCGCGCGGACCACAGGCCTCATGATCCAGCGCCCCGAGTTCCCCGCCTCATGGCCGAAGCTCTCCTCGACGTCGAAGTCGATCATCACGATCGTCTCTTCCGCGCCGATGTCGAGATGCTCCGGCAGCTTCACCTTCAGCCCGCTCTGCCCCATGCTCGGCATGTGCAGCTGGCCATGAACCGGCGCCCCGGCCGGCAGCGCGTGGTAGTTCGGTGAGGATGCAAAGATCCGCGTGGAGCCATCGTCGCCTTCCACCTCGATGTAGCCGCCCGTGATCACGAGCCGCAGCTCCGAGTAATTGCCGGGCGGCAGCTCGATGTCGTCCACGATCGTTGCGACCTCATTGCGCAGATCGATCAGGTCTACCGTGTACGGCGCGTCGTCGCCGATCAGGTTCACGGACCCGCCGGACCCGTGCAGATTGATTTCGGAAATCGTGACCACCGCCGAATGGAAATCGCCCGGCGCATCGGTCAGCAGCAGTGTGAAGCCGCGGCCGTCGGTGGCGTCGGGATCGGGGGTGGCCCCGGGGCTGGTGGTGTCGGCACATGCCGCAACGCCCAGGGCGAGCGCGGCGGCCGTGGTGATACGGGCCAGAATGCGTAGCATCAGTCCTCCTGCCTGCGTGCTCAACGATTGGATACCGACGTCAGCATCAGGGGTTACGGAGTGTAGACGATCCCTGACGGGTGAAGGTCACATGCAGGCGGGATCGCCACGTCGCTCACGGTTCTGCCGGTTGCCGTGGGGCCATGATTTGACCCTATCCGCGCAGCCCGCCATTCTCCCGCATGATCCCGCGCCCGCCCGTCGTCACCGCACTTCGCTACGTCCAGCCGTTGCGCGAGGGCGGGTCGCTGCCTGCTGTCGTCGATACCGATGGCGGCGCGTACGTGGTCAAGTTCCGTGGCGCAGGGCAGGGGCCGAAGGCGCTCGTGGCGGAGCTGATCTGTGCCGGCGTTGCGCGTGCGCTCGACCTCGCCGTGCCGGACATCGCGCTCGTACAGATCGATCCGCAGTTCGGCATCAGCGAGCCCGACCCCGAGATCCAGGACCTGCTGCGCGCCAGCCATGGCCTGAACGTCGGCCTTCGCTACCTCGACGGCGCCTTCAATTTTGCGCCCAGCGCGGCAGGAGAGCTGATCGACGCACGCACGGCCGCACGGATCGTATGGATGGATGCGCTGCTGACGAACCCCGACCGCACGCATCGCAACACGAACATCCTGGTATGGCAGCGGCGTCCCTGGCTGATCGACCACGGCGCGGCGCTGTACGCGCACCACGACTGGGCGAGCGTGGACGACGCGCGTACGCGCACGTCCTTCCCGCTCATCCGTGACCACGTGCTCCTCGCGATCGCCGATGACGTCGCGACCGTGGCCGAGGCGTGCGTCGCCCGGCTGACGCGCGCGGTGCTCGACGACATCACCGGCTCGGTTCCCGACGAGCTGCTGCTGGGCGCACCCGGAGCCGCGGACTTCGACACCGGTCAGGAGGCGCGTGCCCGCTACGTCGCATACCTGGCAACGCGGCTCGAAGCGCCGCGCACGTTCGTACAGGAAGCGTCGGGCGCACGCGAACGCGCGCGGAACGAGCCGCCGCGCCGGTTGAGGGCCCGCCGATGAGAGCGCTCCCGAGGTACGCTCACAGGCGGCGGAGGTCGAATCCATGAGCATGCACGCCGGGATGGACACGAACGCGCGTGCGCGCGCGGTCTATCATTTCGCGGTGTTGCGTGTCGTGCCGCACGTCCGCACGGGCGAGTTCGTGAACGTCGGCGTCGTTCTGCACGCCCGCACCGCCGAATACCTGGGCATCCGCGTGATCACCGACGAGGCGCGGCTGCGTGAGCTCGTGCCGGACGTCGATATCGAGCTGCTCGCGCGCTACCTGCGCGGCTACGAGGGCATCGTGCGCGGCGATCCCGAGGCGGGCGCGATTGCGCTGCTGCCTGCGTCCGAGCGATTCCACTGGATGACGGCCCCCCGTTCCGACGTGCTGCAGCCATCGCCGGTGCACAGCGGGATCACGGAGGATCAGGACGCCGCACTGGAGGAGCTGTACCGCGCGTTCGTGGAATGATGAAGCCTCAACCGGAAGAGACCATGCGTCTGATTGCCGCCTGTGCAGCACTGATCCTGACGGTCGCGCCCGCCGCGGGCCAGATGCCGTCCACCGACATCTTCGTTGCGGACCTGCGCATCGATGGCCGCACGATCGATATCGGCACGCCGCGCAACGCCACCGCCCGTCAGGGCTACGACAACCAGCCGTGGTTCCTGCGTGACGGCAGCGGCTTCCTCTACAACGCGGACGTGGGTGGCCAGACCGAGATCTTCCGTTTCGATCTCGGGATGTGGACGGCCACGCGCCTGACCGAAACGCCGGAGAACGAGTTCAGTCCGTCACTGACGGCGGACGGCACCATGCTCGTGGTGCGCTGGCCGGCCGATATGTCTACCGGCGCGCTGTGGCGTTACACGTCGGCGGGCGCGCCGATCGGCGAACATCCGGCGAGCGTCGAGCGTGTGGGCTACTACGGCGTCGCGGATGATGCGGGACTGGCCTTCTTCGTGAACGATTCCGCGCGCACGTTCAAGGTCGTCACCGCGAGCGGCGAAGAGCGCACGATCCTGAGGGGTCTCGCGGGCTCGCCACCGCAGCACATCCCCGGCACGCGTGCCGTCAGCTTCATGATGCCGGCCGACGACGGTCAGATCTGGATCCACCGCCTCGACCTCGCGTCCGGTGATATCGAACGCATCGCGCCGCGCGTGGGCGAGACGCTCAGCTACGCGTGGCTGCCGGGCAACATGTTGCTCATGCCCGGTGGCAACGCCGTGTATGCGCTGGACAGTGCGCAGGGCGGGGAATGGCGCGAAGTTGCCCGCTTCGATGGCGCGGACCTCGCGAGCATCGTACGTATCGCCGTGAGCGCAGCCGGGGATCGTGTCGCCCTGGTAGCGGAGCAGCCCTAGCGGCAGCTACATCGAGCTCCCGGTCACCGCTGCGTGCTTCGCCGCCGTCGCGCACGGCAGGTTGTGCAGTGCCTTCTCCAGCCCGCGCATCCCGACCACGAACGTGCGTGTCTCATTGTCGTAGGGATCGACGGCGCGTACCACGACGCGATGTGACTGGAGCGCGCGTTCCGTGAACGTGACCACGCGGTCCATGGCGATGTAGGCCATCTCGTGGCCGCTCAACAGTGCCCAGTACTCCTGCGGCTCGGCCTCGTCCTGGTCGAAGCGATACTGCACGACGATATCAGCATCCTCGTCGCCTTCGTAGTACGTGCCGAGAACGAGGATGACGTTGAGTCCGTCCTCCATGCATTTCCAGCCGAGCGCGCCCTGCTCGTTGTCGGCGATCGACAGAATGAACGAGCTGTTCGCGTCGGTCAGCGCGTCGTGCGCAATGCTGACACTGAAATCTCCTTCATCGAACTCCGTCTGCACCACGCTGGCCTGCGCGTGCAGCGCGGAGGGCATGATGGCACACGCTGCCGCAATGAGTGCAGCCTGCATCGGACGCATGCGTTCCTCCCTTTCGAGCATCATCGCTCCGCGGAGCGCTCACCGCTCCGTTCGTTTCGTGGCAGGGGTCCCGATTCACAGCTCCACCCCGTCGCGGCGGGTGCCGCCATGGAATGGCTACTAATGTGCGCACGAGCGGAAATCAGGTCATACTCGCGGCTGCGAGTGCCCGGCTTCCAAGCGCTGGCCGATCAAGCAGATAGCAGGCGAGTGCCACTACCGACCGGAGCTGTGCCGCCCCCCTCTAGCCGCAGGTACAGTGCCGCTCACGGGGTCGTCGGCTCACGGCCTCGCACGGCATGCAACGCGGACGGCACCCGGAACCGTTGTCCCATGTCACACCGCGGGCCTAAACTGCTGGCATGGCGGACTCACCTACGAAGCTGCAGCGCTGGCTCGACCTGATTGCCTATCTGGTGGGGCGACGCCTGCCGGTGTCGGCAGACGAACTGATGCGCGCTGTGCCCGGCTATGCGCAGAAGTGGGAATCCGAGTCGCACACCGATCGTGAGACTGCGCGGCGCATGTTCGAGCGCGACAAGGACGAATTGCGCAGGCTCGGCATACCGCTGCGCACCATGAAATACGCGCTTGCCTCGGCGAACGAGGAGCAGGAAGGCTACGTCATCGAGCGGCGCGACTTCTATCTCCCCTATCTGAAGATCGTCGAGCAGACGACCGCTCGTCCGGAGTATCGGGACCGGTTCCGTCCGGCCACTGTCGAGGTCGCGCGCGAGGATGCACCGCTTGCGGCGGAGGCGCTGCGTCGAGTGGCGGACGTGCCCGGGTTCCCGATGGTGGCGGAAGCGCGCAGTGCGTTCCGCAAGCTTGCCTTCGACATGGATCCCTCCACGTTCGCTGAAGAATCGCCGATCGTGCTCTTTGCCGAGAAGCCCGGCACTGCGGAGCTGACCACCCACCTGCGCGTGCTCTCCGATGCACTCCTGGCACGCAAGACGGTCACGTTCCGCTATCACGGCATTTACCGCGGTCACGAGACCTCCCGCACAGTCGATGGCTACGGCGTGCTGCTGCAGAACGGTCACTGGTACTTCATCGGCCGTGACCACGATCGGGACGACATTCGCGTGTTTCGTGTCGGGCGCATGGACGACGTCACGATGAACACGCGCTCACCCAACAGGCACGACTACACGATCCCCGACGATTTCCAGCTCTCCGCCTACGTTGGCCGCCAGGCATGGGAACTGGGCGGGCCGGACGAGGAGCCGGTCCGTGCGCAGGTGCATTTCCCGTTTCCGCTGAGTCTCTGGGCAGAGCGCAACGATCACGGCGCGCTCGTCGAGCGGATGGCCGACGGCAGCACCGTCCGTGAGTTCGTCGTGCACCAGGTGAATCCGTTTCTGCGCTGGCTGTTGAGCCTGCAGGGCGAGGCGAGACTGCTGACGCCGCCGGAGCTGATCGAGGAGATGCGCGCGCTGGCTGCGGGGATCGCATCCGCGCACGCGTCGAGCGACAACGCGTCATCCGATGCGGATGCCTCGGAACACGAGGACGGCGATGCGCGCTGATCTCCAGCTCGAGCGCCTGCTCTACGTGCTGCCGGTGGCCGCGCGCGATGGCGGAGCCCGCATCGATGACCTGGCCCGTGATCTCGACGTCACACCGGCCCGCGTCCTCGCCGACCTCCAGGCCGCGATGACACGCGCGTACTATCACCCCGCCGGTACGGTCGAGCCGTTCACGATCCTGATCGAAGGCGACGTCGTGAGCGTTCACGCGCCGCGCGAATTCCAGCGGCCGGTGCGCCTCAGTGAGCGTGAGGCGCTGGCTCTCGGCCTGGGACTGCGCGCACTCGCCGCTGAAGCCGAGCAGCCGCGGCGCGCGGAAATCATTGCACTGGCCGCGCGCCTGGAGTCGGAACTCACCACGCGCGAGGACGTGGCCATCGGCTCCGATGTTGCCAGCCTCCAGGCGGTGCTGTTCCCCGACAGTATGCCCGAGGGAAGCCTGGCGCGCGACACCGATCTGTCCCTCCACGAGGTCGAGTATGCACCGGACATCATGCTCGGGCTCGGCGACGACAGCCTCCGCGGCATCATCGCGGACGCGATCGAACAGCATCGGATGCTGCGCATCACGTATCTCAAGTTCGGTGATGCTGCACAGTCGGAACGCCGCATCGCGCCCTACCGGCTCGTCCTTGCGGAGGGGAAGTGGTACGTCGCCGCGCATGATCCTGACCGTGGGGGCCTGCGCTTCTTCCGGCTCGATCGCATGCTCGATGCGGTGATCGAAGAAGAGGCACCCCTGGAGAAGCCCGAGGTCGACCTGCAGGCGATGCTGCAGGACGGCATTGCCTACCACGCGCGTGACGACGTGAAGGTCACGGTGCGCTACGCAGGCACGATTGCGCGCTGGATCGCAGAACAACAGCAGGGGGAGGCGCAGGAGGATGGGAGTGTGGTCGTGACGCACAACGTCGCCGACCCCGGCTGGTTCGTCAGTCAGATCATGCAATACGGCGGCGCCGCGACTGTCGAAGCACCGGTCGAAGCGCGCCGCTGGGTGAGTGCAGCGGCGCGCCGGCTCGCCGGCGGGTGATCAGGGCCAGAGCCAGCCGAACACACCCGCCGTGAGCAGTGCGTAGACGAGCGCGTCGAACACGTTCTTCATCGTCGTGCTCCACTTGCGACCCGACCAGATCGATTCCTGGACCTGGCCGAGCGCATAGCTCGCGAACGCGGTCGTGCCCGCGAAGCGGAAGACATCGAGGTAATCGGCGCCGGGCCCCACGGCACGTCCCGCGACATACGCTGCGATGATACTGACGACGAGCGTCATCACGAACCACATCCCCAGATTCTTGCCCATCGACGGCTCGCCCGTCGGATGCACCGTCATCAGAACGACCGGTCCTTCCCTGTACTTCTGCACGAAATCCGGATCCTTCATCGACGCCATGCCCTCGCCCCGCGGCACCATATAATCCCCCGGTGGCACACCGCGCAGCGCAGTGCGTGCGCGCTCCTCGTCCGGCAGCGTCGCCCAGTCATCCTTGTGGAGCGGCAACAGCATGTGCAGGAGCGCACTCGCCAGGAACACGACGAAGGCCGCGACCAGGATGGGAAGCCAGAGTGCCGCCAGGGTCACCATGCATACCTCCGTGCAGTGAAAGGGCTGCTGCCAGGTCGTGCCGCGTTGCGTGCTGTGATGCCGGGATGATGCACACGATGTCGCATTTGTGCACAGAAGGAAAGAGCGGTGTCGTGGGACGTCAGGGCTGCGCGACCAGCCATTCCGCGAATGTGCGGTCGCTGGGCGCGAGCGGCAGGTCCAGCAGCACAGCCGGATCCACCCAGCGGATCTCCTCGTGCTCGAGCGGCTCGGGCTCGCCCGCGAACTCGACGTGTGCGAACCGGATCAGATACGGCGAGCCAGCATCGTGCTGTTCGAAGACGACGTCGCCGACACGGGTTACGAGCACACCCAGCTCCTCCGCCATCTCGCGCTCCGCCGCAGCGCGCAGCGATTCGCCGGGCTCGAACTTGCCGCCCGGAAACTCCCACAGGCCGCCATGCCGCTTGTGCAGCGGCCGCCGGCAGATCATGAAGCGTCCCTCGCGCTGGCAGACCGCCGCGAGGACGGGAATGAGGACGTCGCCTGACGCAGGCTGTGGTGACACTGGCTCCCGGGAAGCTGCGGAATGGGCGCTCGCACCAGCGGCGCGGCATCGCAGAATAGAACGGTGGCGGAGGCGCGGCCAGCATCAGCGCAAGCGCGGGCTGCAGATCCGGGTGCCGCGTTCCCGTCCTGCAGCCCGCCAGGGTGCACCGGCAGCGTCACCGGTGCACGATGCACATCGCCGGATTACTCCCTGCGCCGCCGCTCGATCAGTTCACGCTTGCGTGCGCGGCCGGTCTTCCGGTCGTAGGCCATCTGGTGGAGGTACTTCGCGTTGACTTCCTGTCCGAGCGAAGCAGACGGCGCCTCTGCCAGGGCGCGCAGGTCTTCGATCTCCGCCTGCACCTGCGCGTCATCGATGTCGGAGCGCTGCAGGCCCAGCATGGATGCGTGCAGCGTGCGACGTGCGGCATCGAGGTCGCCGGCTTCCCTTGAACGCAGCGCCTCCTCGCGTGCGTCCGCCGCATCGAGCAGAAGAGACTCACGCTCGATCGTCGGATCGACATGCGGGACGTGTGCAGCATCGAGCGTGACCGGCAGCGTCACGGTCTCGTGGCGGACGTCGTCGCCCGCAAGCACGTCCGCAGTCACGCTCAGCGTCGCAACAGCAGTCGCTGAGGCCGGCGCGAACGGCAGCAGAAACTCCACGAGCAGCAGTCGCGGCTCGCGTGCGTACAGGTCACCCATGTCGTAGCGCACGCCGTCGGGCATCGTGGTCGATGTGTATGCGTGCCGGACGCGCACTGCGTGCACGTCTGCGGTGGGTCGGATCGTCACCGACAGGTTCTGCGCGCACGTGCCGAGCAGATCGCTCAGCTCGTCCTGGAAGATCGCGAGCGCCTGGTCTGCCGTCTCGATGTAGTAGGTGCCACCGCCCCCGGCCTCCGCCATGCGCCGGAGAAGGTTCTCATCGTAGTCCGCACCGAAGCCGATCGTCGTCGTGCTGACCCCGGTCTCACGCGCCTGCGCCGCCATCGACGCAAGCTGCACCGGGCTCGTGATACCGACGTTCGCCAGGCCATCCGTGAGCAGGACGATCCGGCGGACCCGTCGGTCCCCGGCCGCGCTGAGCAACTCGCGACCGCGCAGCCAGCCACCACTCAGATTGGTCGAGCCACGCGGCTCGATGCCTTCGATGCGACGCGCCAGATCCGGCATGTCCCCGCCGGCAGCATGAGCGGCAACCGTATCCACTTCGTGATCGTATGCGACCACGCTGACGCGGTCCTGCGGCCAGAGCCGCCGCACCACCTCGGCTGCCGCGTGCTTCGCGGCCTCGATCTTCTCGCCGTGCATCGAGCCGGAGCGGTCCAGCACGAGCGCCAGATCGAGGGGAGTGCGGTCGCCGGCGGGAGGCGGGCTCCCCTCGATCCGCAGCAGCATGCGGACGACGTGTCCTTCCGGTACGGTCCTGTGGTCGAGCTGTACTGTCGTTTCCATCGCGTGGCACCCTCCGCTGGTGTGGTGCACCAGTCTACGCGAGGGGTGTGACAGCCAGACGGACGGACTCCGCGACCACGACCGACCAGCGCCGGGCACTGGCAGGCGAACAGGTGTCACGGGTCCGTCATAACGATCCGCCGCGACGATCAGTCCTGTCCGCCGCGGAACATCCGCCGGTCCAGCGACAGTGATCCACTGCCGCGCACCATAACCGCGAAGGCGAGTCCCACTGCCAGCAGGTGATACTCGAAGCCCTCGCCGGCCTGCGTGCCGAACCAGTTCATGAAGAAGCCATTGGACAGGTGCTGCGTGAGCGCCGCCCCGATCATTACCGCCCCGATACCCACCGCGGCCACTCGACTCTGCAGCCCGACCGCGAGCGCCAGCGGCGCCAGGAACTCGATCAGGACCACCAGGAACGCGATCGCCCAGGGCAGGCCATACTCACCCGTCAGGCGCGCCCTCGCCGCGCCGTACCCCTGCCCACCGCACCAGCCCATCACCTTC
>Ga0079224_100010129_pt1 | contig 12914 bp, 10 predicted proteins | sample Stecom2015_FD_80414 | JGI IMG/M metagenome (GOLD analysis project Ga0079224, IMG submission 80414) | Agricultural soil microbial communities from Utah to study Nitrogen management - Steer compost 2015 | ecosystem: Environmental > Terrestrial > Soil > Agricultural land | place: USA: Utah... | reverse complement strand
GGTGCTGCACACCGGCGACTGGAAGATCGACGACGAGCCGGTGCTGGGCCAGCGGACCGACGCCGACGCCATCCGCCGGCTGGGCGACGAGGGCGTGCTGGCCATGGTCTGCGACTCGACCAATGTGTTCGTCGAGGGCACGGCCGGGTCGGAGGCCGACGTGCGCGACGCCCTGGCCGAGCTGATCAAGGGGCTGAAGGGCAAGGTGGCGGTGGCCTGCTTCGCGTCGAACGTGGCGCGGCTGGACAGCGTCATCCGGGCGGCGGAGGCCTCGGGCCGCCGGGTCGCCCTGGCCGGGCGCTCGATGCACCGCATCACCGCGGCGGCCAAGCACGTGGGCATGCTGGCCGACGTCAAGCCGTTCCTGTCGGACGACGAGGCGCGCGGCTGGCCGGCCGATCAGATCCTTTACCTGTGCACCGGCAGCCAGGGCGAGGCGCGCGCGGCCCTGTCGCGCATCGCCGAGGGCACCCACCCGCACGTCAAGATGGGGGAGGGCGACCACTGCATCTTCTCCTCGCGGGTCATCCCCGGCAACGAGCTGGCCATCGGCCGGCTCCAGGACAAGCTCGCCGATCGCGGGGTACGCCTGTACACCGAGAAGGACCACCCGGGGATCCACGTTTCGGGCCACCCGTGCCGCGACGAGCTGCGCCAGATGTACCAGTGGGCCCGGCCGCGCATCGCGGTGCCGACCCACGGCATGCGCCGCCATCTGATCGAGCACGCCAACCTGGCCCGCGACCTTCAGGTCCCCGAGGCGGTGACGCCGCGCAACGGCGAGATGGTGCGCCTGGCCCCCGGTCCGGCGGCGATCATCGACGAGGTGCCCTCGGGCCGCCTGTACGTCGACGGGACCATGCTGGTGCCCGAGGCCGGCGAAGCCCTGCGCGAGCGCCGCCACGCGGCCAGCAACGGGGTGCTGGTGGTCAGCTTCGCCATGGACCGGCGCGGCCGCATCGCCAGCGACATCGACATCCGCGGCATCGGCCTGCCGGGCGACAAGGACTTCCCGCTGGGCGACGCGCTGGACGACCTGGCCGAGGAGGTCGAACACGCGGTCGGCAAGCTGAAGGGCGAGGCGCGCGAGGACGATCTGGTGGTCGAGCAGGCCGTGGCCCGCGCGCTGAAGAAGGCGTCGCAGCGCATCTGGGACCGCCGGCCGATCGTCGAGACGGTGATCCTGCGGCTGTAGGCCTTTGGGTTTGCGACGGGCGGGGAAACCCGCTCAGATGCGCCCCTGTTTGATTCATCGGGGGTTGTTCCATGACGCGTCTGTTCGCCGCCGCCTCGGCCGCCGTCCTGCTTTGCGCCGCGCCGGTTTCGGCCCAGGCGCCGGATCTGGTCGCGGTGAACCGCATCCTCGACCAGGGCATGAACCACAGCCAGGTGATGGCGACGGCCGCCTATCTGACCGACCGCATCGGCGGCCGGCTGACCAATTCGCCGCAAATGCGCGAGGCCGAGGCCTGGACGCAGCAGCAGTTCCGCGACTGGGGCCTGTCCGATGTTCGCGCCGAGGGCTTCGAGTTCGGCCGCGGCTGGTCGATCGTGCGCTCGAGCGCCAGGATGATCGCGCCGCGGACGATGGACCTGCGCGCCATTCCGGTGGCCTGGACGCCGTCGACCGACGGGGTGATCAGCGGCGAGGTGGTTCTGGCCCCGATGAGCCGGGCGGCCGATTTCGAACGCTGGCGGGGCAAGCTGTCTGGCAAGATCGTGATGATCTCCGAGCCGCGCGAGCCCGAGCCGCCGACCACGGCCGCCTTCCGCCGCTGGACCGATGATGAGCTGGCCGGGCGCACCGCCTATGTGCAGCCGAACCATTCGCCGGCGGCGGTCCAGCGCGGCCTGGACCGCGAGGACTTCGCCCTGCAGATGGACGCCTTCCTGGCCGAGGAGGGGGCGCTGGGCTGGGTTCGCATGTCCTATCGCGACGGCGGCCTGCTGCACGGCACCGGCTACACCCACCGGGTCGGCGCCACGCCGCGGCTGGCCGGGCTTGAACTGGCGGCCGAGGACTACCGGCGGCTGGTGCGCCTGTCGCGCGCAGGGACCGCGCCGCGGCTGGAGCTGTTGAGCGAGGTCCGGTTCCACGACGAGGACCCGAACGCCTACAACATCCTGGCCGACATCCCCGGCACGAGCCGTTCGGGCGAATATGTGATGGCCGGGGCCCATTTCGACAGCTGGGTCGCCTCGGACGGCGCGGTCGACAACGCCGCCGGCACCGCCGTGGTGATGGAGGCGGCGCGCATCCTTCGGGCGATGAACGTGCGGCCCAAGCGGACCATCCGATTCGCCCTGTGGAACGGGGAAGAGCAGGGCCTGCTGGGTTCGCTGGCCTATGTCGACCGGCATCTGGCGACGCGCGCGCCGCTGGACGATCCGGAGCGGGCCGACCTGCCGAGCAACCGCACCTGGCGGGCCCGATGGCCGGTCCAGCCGCGCGACGGCCATGCGGATCTGGCGGCCTATTTCAACATCGACAACGGCTCGGGCCGCATCCGCGGCATCAACGCCGAGGGCAATGTGGCCGCGGCGGCGGTGTTCGAGGAATGGCTGCGCCCGTTCCACAGCCTGGGCGCCACGACCGTCTCGCTGCGCAACGCCGGCGGCACCGACCACGTCTATATGCAGACCGTGGGCGTGCCGGGCTTCCAGTTCATCCAGGACCCGCTGGATTACGGCAGCCGCCTTCACCACACCTCGATCGACAGCTACGACCACCTGCAGCCGGAGGATATGCGCCAGGCGGCCGTGGTGCTGGCCGGGCTGCTGCTGGCGGCGGCCAACAGCGACGAGCCGCTGCCGCGCATGCCGCTGCCGACCCGCCCGTCGCCGACCGATCCGTTCGAGGCCGCGGCCGAGCCGGAAAGCTGAGCCGCCGGTGAACCCCGGGCCGGGCCGCGCATTGTCGCAGGCAGGCTCAAGGGACGGATCATGCGGCTGACGGCTTTGGCGATGACGGGGGGGCTGGCGCTGGCCGGCTGTGGCGATCCGGCGGTCAGCGAGCCGGCGCCTGGCTCGGGAGTCGAGGCCCAGGCCCGGCCGTCGGCCCTGATGACCGAGGCGATGAGCTCGCCGGTCGGCCTGGTGCGCGCCCTTTACCAGGCGCCGGCCGCGCCGACCGAGCCGATGGCCGTGCGCCGCTATTTCACCGAGGAGTTCGTCGCCGGCCTGGCGCCGCCGGCGGGAGAGGCGGGGCCGGTCAATTTCGACTACCGGTTCGGCGGGCCGGGCGCCGAGATCCTCAACCTCGAGGTGAGCGAGACGGCCTCGGGGCCGGCCGGCGCGCGGGTCGAGGCCCGGTTCGACAGTTTCGGCGAGCCCAAGGTGGTGGCCTGGGACCTGTGCCGGCACGCCGAGGGTGGCTGGCGGGTGACCAATGTCGCCAGCCTGGAGGACCGCTGGAGCCTGCGCGATATCCTGGAGCTGCCCGCCGCCACCGCCGGCGCCTGCTGACCAGCCGATCCTCTGGAGTCCGGGGCGGCCGAGATGCCGGGAGACGCAGGGCCGTCCCCCAGCTGCGACGCCGATTGATCTGGACCTCACCGCGCCCGATCAGATACCGGTCTGTGCATGATCGGTCGTCTCAATCACGTCGGCGTCGCCACGCCCTCCATCGAGGCCTCGGTGGCCCTGTACCGCGACCTGCTGGGCGCGACGCGGGTGCACCAGGCCTTCGACCTGCCGGCCCAGGGCGTGCGGGTCTGCTTCGTCGACCTGCCCAACAGCCAGATCGAGCTGATCGAGCCGCTGGGCGACGACAGCCCGGTGCACGGCTTCCTGGCCAAGAACCCCAAGGGCGGCCAGCATCACGTCTGTTTCGAGGTGGCCGACATCCTCGCCGCGCGCGACGAGCTGCGGCGCAAGGGGGCGACCATCCTGGGCACCGGGGAGCCGCGCATCGGGGCGCACGGCACGCCGGTGATCTTCGTCCACCCGCGCGACATGGGCGGGGTTCTGGTCGAACTCATGGAAGCCCCCGGCGGAGCGCACTGATGCCGATCGGCCCCCTGACCATGCTGGGCATCTACATCGTCTGCTGGTGGACGACCCTGTTCGCCATCCTGCCGCTGGGCATGCACCAGGGGGCGCGTGAGCGGCCGGGCGACGGCGGCGACTGGGGCGCGCCGGCCAACCCGAACCTGAAGCGCAAATTCATCACCACCACCTGGGTCTCGTTCCTGGTGTGGCTGGTGATCATGATCCTGCTCTACACCGAGATCGTGCCGCTGCCGGCGGCCCCGGGCTCGACCTACGTGCTGCCCACCCGCTGATTGGCGCCAAAGCGCCGCTGGCGCGTTGCGCAACCTCGGGCCGGGCGGCTACACCGTAAAGCTAACTCCAGTCACCGGATTCTCCGATGCGCCTGTCGCGCTATTTCCTGCCCACCCTGAAAGAAACGCCGTCCGAGGCGCAGATCGTCTCGCACCGCCTGATGCTGCGCGCCGGCCTGATCCGGCAGGAGGCCGCGGGGATCTACGCCTGGCTGCCGCTGGGCCTGCGGGTGTTGAGGAAGATCGAGCAGATCGTGCGCGAGGAGCAGAACCGCGCCGGGGCGATCGAAATCCTGATGCCGACCATCCAGCTGGCCGACCTGTGGCGGGAGTCCGGCCGGTACGACGACTACGGCCAGGAGATGCTGCGCATCACCGACCGGCACAAGCGGGACATGCTCTATGGCCCCACGGCCGAGGAGGTCGTGACCGACATCTTCCGCTCGTATGTGAAGAGCTACAAGGACCTGCCGCTCAACCTGTTCAACATCCAGTGGAAATTCCGCGACGAGCAGCGCCCGCGGTTCGGCGTCATGCGTGGCCGCGAGTTCCTGATGAAGGACGCCTATTCGTTCGACGTGGACGAGGCGGGGGCGCGCAAGGCCTACAACCGGATGTTCGTGGCCTATCTGAACACCTTCGCCCGGCTGGGGCTGAAGGCGGTGCCGATGCGCGCCGACACCGGCCCGATCGGCGGGGACCTGAGCCACGAGTTCATCATCCTGGCCGAGACCGGCGAGAGCCAGGTGTTCTGCCACCGAGACCTGGTCGACATGCCGGCCCCGGGACCGGACGTCGACTGGGACGACCTGCAGACCGAGGTCGACCGCCGCACGGCCCTGTACGCGGCCACCGAAGAGATGCACGACCAGGAGAGGTTCGAGGCCGAAGCGCCTGAGGACAAACGGCTTTCGGCCCGCGGCATCGAGGTCGGCCACATCTTCTATTTCGGGACCAAGTATTCAAAGCCGATGAAGGCCATCGTGGCCGGGCCCGACGGCAAGGACGCCCCGGTCCACATGGGCAGCTATGGCGTCGGCGTCTCGCGCCTGGTCGGGGCGATCATCGAGGCCGGCCATGACGACGCGGGCATCATCTGGCCCGACGCGGTGGCCCCGTTCGACGTGGCGGTGATCAACCTGCGGGTCGGCGACGCGGCGGTCTCGGCCGCCTGCGAACAGGCCGTGGCGGCGCTGGAGGCGGCGGGCAAGGCGGTGCTGTACGACGACCGCGACGAGCGGCCCGGCGGCAAATTCGCCACCGCCGACCTGATCGGCCTGCCGTGGCAGCTGATCATCGGGCCCAAGGGCCTGGCCGAGGGCGTGGTCGAGCTGAAGCGCCGCGCCACCGGCGAACGCCAGACCCTGCCGCTGGCCGCGGCGCTGGAGACCCTCGCCGGATGACCGACACGCCCGTCAAGCCGGCCCGTCCGTTCTCGTCCTGGGAGCTGGGGCTGGCCTTCCGCTACCTGCGCGCCCGGCGCAAGGAAGGCGGCGTCGCCCTGATCGCCATCATCTCCTTCGTCGGCATCATGCTGGCGGTGGCGGTGCTGATCAGCGTCATGAGCATCATGAACGGCTTCCGGGCCGAGCTGATGGGGCGGATCCTGCAGTTCAACGGCCACATGTACGTCCAGGGCGACGTGCTGAACGGTGCGGACCGCGACCAGATGCTGGCCCGGCTGGCCGACCATCCGAACGTCATCTCGGTCGCGCCGCTGGTCGAGGCCCAGTCGGCGATCCTGGCCGGCGGCCAGGCCTCGGGCGCCGTGGTCCGCGGCGTTCGTCCCGAGGACCTGCGCCGGATGGAGCTGATCGCCGACAGCGTCGAGCCGGCCGCCCTGCAGAGCTTCGGCCAGGGCGAGTACGGCGGCGAGGAGGTGATCATCGGCAAGGCGCTGGCCGACCAGCTGGGCGTGCGGGTCGGCGATCCGATCACCCTGATCTCGTTCACCGGCGGCGGCTCGGCCCTCGGCTGGCTGGGGCCGATGGACAAGACCTATGTGGTCGGCGGCCTGTTCAGCGCCGGCATGGCCGACTACGACCGGGCCTTCATCTTCATGCCGATGGAGCAGGCGCAGCTGTTCTACGGCAAGGAAGGCCTGTGGGACGTGGTCGAGGTGATGCTCGACGATCCGGACCTGGCCCCGCTGATCCGCCAGCAGATCGCCGACACCGCCGGGATCGGCGCGATCGTCACCGACTGGACCACGCGCAACGCGGCCTTCTGGGAGGCGCTGCAGATCGAGCGGATCGCCATGCGCTTCATCCTGATGCTGATCGTGGCCATCGCGGCGATGAACATCATCTCGGGCATCGTCATGCTGGTGAAGAACAAGGGGCGCGACATCGCCATCCTGCGGACCATGGGGGCCAGCCCGCACGCCATCTTGCGGGTGTTCTTCACCGCCGGCGCCTCGATCGGCGCGGCCGGAACCCTGTCGGGGGTCGTGCTGGGGGTGCTGTTCTGCTGGAACATCGGGCCGATCCAGCGCTTCCTCGAGGGCGTGACCGGGGCCAGCCTGTTCAATTCGGAAGTCTATCTGCTGCCGCAGATCCCGGCCCTGATCGACCCGGTCGAGGTGGGCTGGATCATCTTCTGGTCGCTGCTGGTCTCGTGCCTGGCGACCCTGCCGCCGGCCTGGCGCGCCTCGCGGCTCGATCCGGTGGAGGCCCTTCGCTATGAGTAAGGCCCCCGCGACCGGCCCGGTGCTGTCGATCCGCGGCTTGACCCGCAGCTATGTCACCGGCCCGCGCACCCTGGAGGTGCTCAAGGGGGTCGATATCGACGTGCGGCCCGGCGAGGTGGTCGGGCTGATCGGCCCGTCCGGCTCGGGCAAGTCGTCGCTGCTGCACGCCGCCGGCCTGCTGGAGCGGCCGACCTCGGGGGAGATCCGCATCGACGGGGTCGACGCCGGCGCGCTGGACGAGCGGGCGCGGACCCGGCTGCGGCTGGGCCGGATCGGCTTCGTCTATCAGTTCCACCACCTGCTGCCGGAGTTCGACGCGCGCGACAACGTGGCCCTGCCGATGCGCATCGCCGGGGCGCGCCAGGCGGCGGCGCGCGCGCGGGCCGAATCGCTGCTGGCCGCCCTGGGCCTGGCCGACCGGACCAGCCACCAGCCGGCCCAGATGTCCGGCGGCGAGCAGCAGCGGGTGGCCATCGCCCGGGCCCTGGCCAACCGGCCGCGGCTGCTGCTGGCCGACGAGCCGACCGGCAACCTCGACACGGCGACCAGCCAGGCGGTGTTCCAGTCGCTGCACGACCTGGTGCGCGAGACCGGCGTGGCGGCCCTGATCGCCACCCACAACATGGAGCTGGCCGGGCACATGGACCGGGTGTTCGCCCTCAAGGACGGCCACCTCGAGGAACGTCCGGCCGAGAGCCACGCGTACTGACGGCGAAAGCCGCTTGACCGGAACGAACGCGGAACATAGAACAATCCAGGAACATCGGTTCGGGAGGTCCTGATGACGCGTCTGGTGCGTGAATCCCTGTCGCTGGCCTCGGTCGGGGGCTTTGTCTGGATGGTCTGGCAGGTGGCGCTGATCGCCGGCTGAGTCCGGTTGGCGGGGGCGGGTCCGCGGGCGTTCGCGGGCCTGGCGGCCCTCATCTTCCGCGCAAGGACCTTCGCGCTGCAGGCTCCGGTGCGCGCAGCCGTCTTCTCCCGCGACGCGGGCGAATGGGATTTATTCGGCCCCGACGCCGGTGGGAGAGCGGCCCCGGGCCGCGAGACGCGCCACCGGGAGACGCGGAGCCCCGGCGGCGAGGGGCGTCAGTAGAAACCGCGGAGCGCGGGCGGCGAGACGCGTCGGCGGATCGCTTCTGAGCCGGGGGTGAGGGCGAAGACCGGCCTGCCCGGCCGCGGGCTTCTCCACAGATCTTCGGGCGCGGCGGGGTTGAGCCCGGCGGGTCCGGAGCCGACCATGGCCGGTCAGCCGTCGGGAGCGCATGTGAGTCAGGGGTTCGTCCATCTTCGGGTCCGCTCGGCCTATTCGCTGCTGGAAGGCGCGATCAAGGCGGGCAAGGTCGCCCAACTGGCCGCCGGGGCGCAGATGCCGGCGGTCGGGGTGACCGACCGGGCCAATCTGTTCGGCGCCCTGGAGTTCAGCCAGGCGGCGCGCGACGCGGGCGTGCAGCCGATCATCGGCTGTTCGCTGCCGGTCACCGGCATCGGCGGCCGGTCGGCGGAGCGCTGGGCCCGCTGCCCGACCCTCGCCCTGCTGGTCCAGGACGAGACCGGCTGGCGCAATCTGACAGCCCTGTCGTCGATGGCCTATCTGGACAGCGGCGACCTGGCCGAGCCCTCGGTGTCGTGGGAGGCGGTGGCCGAAAAGGCCGAGGGCCTGATCCTGCTGTCCGGCGGACCCGACGGGCCGGTCGATCCGCTGTTCGCCCAGGGCAAGGCGGAGGAGGGGGCGGCGGCCCTGGCCGAGATGGCCCGGGTGTTCGCGGATCGCTTCTATGTCGAGCTGCAACGCCATGACCTGGCGCATGAAAAGGCGGCCGAGCCGGGACTGGTGAACTGGGCCTACGCGGCCGGCGCGCCGCTGGTGGCGACCAATGACGTGCACTATGGCCCGGCCAGCCGGGCCAAGGCCCACGACGCCCTGCTGTGCATCGCCGACGGCGCCTTCCTGGGCCAGGAGGACCGCCGCCGGGCCACGCCCGAGCACTGGTTCAAGCCGGCCGACGCCATGCGGGCCCTGTTCGCCGACCTGCCGGAGGCCTGCGACAACACCCTGGACATCGCCCGCCGCTGCGCCTTCCTGGTGCAGAAGCGCGACCCGATCCTGCCGCGCTTCGACACCGGCGACGGCCGCAACGAGGCCGACGAACTGGCCTGGCAGGCGCGCGAGGGGCTGAAGGCGCGGCTGGCCGCCGTCGAGCTGGCGGCGCCCGAGGAGGAATACTGGGCCCGGCTCGATCGCGAGGTGCAGGTCATCTCGTCGATGGGCTTCCCCGGCTACTTCCTGATCGTTTCGGACTTCATCAAGTGGGCCAAGACCCACGGCGTGCCGGTGGGGCCGGGACGCGGCTCGGGGGCGGGCTCGCTGGTCGCCTGGGCCCTGACCATCACCGACCTGGACCCGCTGCGCTTCGGCCTGCTGTTCGAGCGCTTCCTGAACCCCGAGCGGGTGTCGATGCCGGACTTCGACATCGACTTCTGCCAGGAGCGGCGCGAGGAGGTGATCCGCTACGTCCAGGAGAAGTACGGCCAGGACAGGGTGGCGCAGATCATCACCTTCGGCACCCTGCAGGCGCGCGCCGTGCTGCGCGACGTCGGCCGGGTGATGCAGCTGCCGCTGGGCCAGGTGGACCGGCTGGCCAAGATGGTGCCGGCCAACCCGGCCAATCCGGTGACCCTGGCCCAGGCCATCGAGCTGGAGCCGCGGCTGAAGGAGGCGCGCCAGGCCGAACGGGCGGTGGCCGACCTGCTGGACACGGCGCTGGAGCTGGAGGGGTTGTACCGCAACGCCTCGACCCACGCCGCCGGCATCGTCATCGGCGACCGGCCGCTGGTCGAGCTGGCCCCGCTGTACAAGGACCCGCGCTCGGACATCCCGGCCACCCAATTCAACATGAAGTGGGTGGAGTCCGCCGGGCTGGTGAAGTTCGACTTCCTCGGCCTGAAGACCCTGACGGTGCTGGACCGGGCCATCGGCTATCTGCGCCGGCGCGGGGCGGCCCCGACGCTGGAGCAGCTGCCGCTGGACGACGACAGGACCTACGAGCTGATGGCCTCGGGCCAGACGGTCGGGGTGTTCCAGCTGGAATCGCAGGGCATGCGCGACACCCTGCGCAAGATGCGCTGCGGCTCGATCGAGGAGATCACCGCCCTGATCTCGCTCTACCGGCCCGGGCCGATGGAGAACATCGACGTCTACATCGACCGGAAATTCGGCCGGGCCGAGATCGACTATCTGCACCCCAGCCTGACGGACGTGCTGAAGGAGACCTACGGGGTCATCATCTACCAGGAACAGGTGATGCAGATCGCCCAGATCCTGGCCGGCTACAGCCTCGGCGAAGCGGACCTGCTGCGCCGGGCCATGGGCAAGAAGAAAAAGGAGGAGATGGACTTCCAGCGGGCCCGGTTCGTCTCCGGGGCCAGCGAGAAGGGCGTGCCCGAGGCGCAGTCCGGCGCCATCTTCGACCTGGTGGCCAAGTTCGCCGGCTACGGCTTCAACAAGTCGCACGCCGCCGCCTATGCGATGATTTCGTACCAGACCGGGTGGCTGAAGGCGAACCACCCGGTCGAGTTCTTCGCCGCCTCGATGAGCCTGGACATCTCCAACACCGACAAGCTGGCGGTGTTCTACCAGGACGCGCGGCGGTTCGGCGTGCCGGTGGCGCCGCCGGACATCAACCGGTCGGCGGCCGATTTCGACGTGGCCTGGGACGCCGAGGGCGGCTCGGTGCTGTACGCCCTGGGGGCAATCCGCAACGTCGGCATCGAGGCCATGCGCCATGTGGTCGAGGTGCGCGAGGCCGGCGGGCCGTTCGCCGACCTGTTCGACTTCCTCGAGCGGGTCGATCCGAAGGCGGTCAACAAGCGGGCGCTGGAGAATCTGGCCCGGGCCGGGGCGCTGGACAGCATCCATCCCAACCGGCGCCAGATCGTCGAACAGGCCGACCAGCTGATCGCCTACGCCCAGTCGGTGGCGGCCGAGCGGGCCTCGGCCCAGGTCAGCCTGTTCGGCGGCGACCAGGCCCACGCCGCGCGGCCGCGCCTGGCCCGGGTCGAGCCGTGGGTCGGGCCCGAGCGGCTGGACGAGGAGCTGGCCGCGGTCGGCTTCTATCTGTCCGGACACCCGCTGGAGGACATGGTCGAGGTGCTTCGGCGCAAGCGGGTCACCCTGGTGGCCGAGGCCATCCCGCTGGCCGAGGCCGGGACCGAGGCCTTCCGCATGGCCGGGGTCGTGCGCCGCCGGCAGGAGCGGGCCTCGCAGCGCACCGGCGAGAAATTCGCCTTCGTCACCTTCTCGGACCCGACCGGGGAGTTCGAGGTGCTGTTCCCGCCCGAGCAGCTGCGACTGTACCGCGAGACCCTGGAGCCGGGCGCGTCGCTGATGCTGCGGGTGCGGGCCAAGGCGGCCGACGGCGAGGTGCGCTTCTTCGGCGATGCGGCCGAGCCGATCGACGCGGCCGTGGCCCAGGCGGCGGCCGCCCTGCGGGTGCACGTCTCGGCCCGCGCGGCCGAGCCCGAGGCGCTGAAGTCGCGGCTGGACCGGGCGGCGACCAGCCGCGGGGGCGGCGAGGTGATCCTGGTCGCCGCCCTGGACGGCCGGCGCGAGGTCGAGGTCAAACTGCCCGGCCGCTACACCCTGGACGCCGCCCTGCGGGGGGCCCTGAAGGCGGCGCCGGGGGTGCTGATGCTAGAGGATGCGTAGTTTCCGGTTCTCTCGCCCTCGCGACAGGGGCAAGGGGGGAGTAACAGGGAGCCGAGGGACGGGATCAGGGAGATGCGAGGATGAGCGACGTTCAAACCCACACCGGCTCGTGCCATTGCGGCGCGGTGGCCTATGAGGTCGACATGGGCCTCGACGGGCTGATCGAGTGCAATTGCAGCCACTGCTATCGCAAGGGCTTCGTGCTCGGCTTCGTGCAACCGGAGGCGTTCCGCCTGAAGGCCGAGGGGCCGCAGACCGAGTACCTGTTCAACAAGCACAACATCCGGCACCGCTTCTGCCAGACCTGCGGGGTGCAGACCTACGCCCGCGGGGTCGGGCCGGACGGTTCGGAGATGGTGGCGGTCAACGTCCGCACCCTGACCGACATCGAACCGTTCAGCTGGACCGCCCAGCGGGTCGACGGCGCCAGCTACTAGCCGCGGCGTCGCCGTCGCCGCGCGCCTCTTGCGTTTTGCGGGGTTTGCCCCTATCTCGGCGCGCACTTCTCACGCAGGCGTGGCGTGGTCGGGGGAGACATCCCCGTCCGCTCCGTTCCGAGGGCCTTGCGGCCTTTATCGCCTGCGCCAGGATCGATCGGAAAAAGGACAACGATCACAATGGCTCTGCCTGAAATCTCCATGCGCGGTCTGCTCGAGGCCGGCGCCCACTTCGGCCACCAGACCCACCGCTGGAACCCGAAGATGGACCGCTACATCTTCGGCGCCCGCTCGAACATCCACATCATCGACCTGTCGCAGACGCTGCCGCTGCTGCATCAGGCGCTGGTCCAGATCCGCGACGTGGCGGCCAAGGGCGGCCGGGTGCTGTTCGTCGGCACCAAGCGCCAGGCCTCCGATCCGGTGGCCGAGGCGGCCAAGCGCTGCGCCCAGTACTACGTCAATCACCGCTGGCTGGGCGGCACCCTGACCAACTGGCGCACCATCTCCGGGTCGATCGCCCGCCTGCGCGAGCTGGAAGGCATCCTGGAAGGCGACGCCGGCGCCCGCTCCAAGAAGGAGCTGCTGATGCTGACCCGCGAGCGCGACAAGCTCGAGCTGAGCCTGGGCGGCATCAAGGACATGGGCGGCATTCCGGACATCATGTTCGTGATCGACACCAACAAGGAAGCGATCGCGATCAAGGAAGCCCGCAAGCTGAACATCCCGGTCGTGGCGATCCTCGACACCAACTGCGATCCGGACGGCATCACCTATCCGATCCCGGGCAACGACGACGC
>Ga0079224_100010128_pt1 | contig 12914 bp, 11 predicted proteins | sample Stecom2015_FD_80414 | JGI IMG/M metagenome (GOLD analysis project Ga0079224, IMG submission 80414) | Agricultural soil microbial communities from Utah to study Nitrogen management - Steer compost 2015 | ecosystem: Environmental > Terrestrial > Soil > Agricultural land | place: USA: Utah... | reverse complement strand
CCGTGGCTCGTGTACGCGCACAGGCACACGTCCGTCATCACGATCAGCGCGTCGCCGTGCCGGCGCTTCAGCGCCTCGACCGCCCGCTGCACGGCGCCGTTCGCGCTCGCGGCCGCGGCCGCGTCCGGCGACTTCGTGCCTTCCTCCGGGTGGCCGAACAGGAGCACGGCGCGGATGCCGAGCTCGAGATCCTGCTCGACCTGCGCGAGCAGGTTGTCGATGCCGTGCTGCGAGATGCCGGGCATCGAGCCGATCGGCACGTCGGCCTTCGCGGTCGGCAGCACGAAGTGCGGCATGATCAGCTCCGCCGCGGTGACGCGCGTCTCGGCGACGAGGTCGCGCAAGGCCGGCGTGCGGCGCAGCCGCCGCGGGCGCACGCGCGTCGGCGTCGTGATCGATAGGTCCTTCATCGGGTCGCCTCCAACAAACCTTCGAAGCTCGGCGTGCGGGCTTCGGCCGCGACGCGCAGCCCGCGCGCGCGGATCGCTTCCGCCGTCGACGGGCCGATCGCGATGAGGGGCACGTCGGCGTCGACGTCGACCTGATTCGTGAAGCCCTCGACGGCGGACGGGCTCGCGAGCCACACGGCGTCGACGCCGAGGCCGGACAGCGCGAGCCGCGGCGTGCGCGGCGGGGCCGGGATCGTGCAGTAGACGTCGAAGCGCCGGCACGCGGCGCCCGCCGCGCGAAGCCGCTGCTCGAGCACGTCGCGCGCATTCTGCGCGAGCGCGAGCACGATCGTGCGGGCGCCGCCTTCCGGCGCCGCGCCGGCGTACAGCATCGATTCGGCGAGGCTCTCCGCCGTGCCCCGCTCGCCGACGAGATCGACGCGGCCGAGCGCGCGCTCGGCGGCCTCGGCCGTCGCCGGGCCGACCGCCGCGATCCGCGCCCCGCGTCCCGCGTCCGCGCCGGCGAGCCGCACGAAAGCCTCGACGCCGCGCCGCGACGTGAACACGAGCCAGTCGGCGGCGTCGGCGGCCGCCCGCAGCGCGTCCGCGAGCGCCGCGTCGCCGAGCGGAGCCGCATCGATGCACGGCAGCGTGACGGGCACCGCGCCGAGCCGCTCGAGCGCATCCGCCCACGCCGCCGAATCCTCGGCGCTGCGGGTCAGCAGGACCCGCCGGCCGGCGAGCGGGCGGGTCGCCGGGTTGCCGGCGGCCGGGCGCGCCGCCGCGCCCTCGGCGCGGGGCGCGCCGCCGTTGCCGTGCGGGGCCGTCATTCCGTCTCGTCCCGGGCGTCCGTCTCGTCCCGGGCGTCCGCCTCGTCCCAAGTTTCCGCTTCGATGATCCGCCATAGCCGGTCCACGGTCTCGGTCTCGCTCCGGCCCACGGCCTCCGCGAAGACGATCCTGCCGTCGCGCTCGAGCATGGCCGAGACGCGAAATTCGCCGTCGTTCGCGATGCAGTGCGCGCCGAACGCCGTGTTGCAGCCGCCCTCGGCGCGGCGGAGCGCCTCGCGCTCGATCGCCGCCGCGGCCCGGGTTGCCGGATCATCGAGCTGCGCGAGGGCGGCGACGATCGGTGCATCGTCCGCGCGGCACTGGACGGCGAGCGCGCCCTGCGCCGGGGCCGGCACGAAGCGGCGCGGATCGAGCCGGGCGATGTGCACGTCCCCGAGCGCGCCCGCGAGCACGCCGCCCGGCGCGGACAGCCGGGCGAGCCCCGCCGCGGCCAGCACGATCGCGTCGTATTCGCCGGCGCGCAGCTTGCCGAGCCGCGTCGGCACGTTGCCGCGCAGCGGCTGCACCGCGAGGTCCGGCCGCAGCTGCTCGAGCCAGACCGTCCGCCGCATCGACGACGTGCCGACCCGTGCGCCGGCCGCGACGGGCAGCCCCTCCGCGCCGCCGGGATCGTGCGCGCCGCGGCCGACGACGAGCATGTCGGCCGGGTCCTCGCGCGGCGGCACGGCGGCGATCGTGAGCCCCGGCGGCGACGCGGTCGGCAGGTCCTTGAACGAGTGCACGGCGAAGTCGATCTCGCGCTCGAGCAGCGCCTGCTCGATCTCGCGGACGAACACGCCCTGCGCGCCGATGGACCCGAACGACGGCGCCTGGGAGCGGTCGCCGGCGGTGCGAATCACGACGAGCTCGACCTCGTGCCCGGCGGCGCGCAGCCGCTCCGCGACGCCTTCGGACTGCGTGCGCGCGAGATCCGAGCCGCGGGTGCCGAGCCGCAGCCTCATCGCTCGGCCTCCGCCGCGGCCGGAAGCGGCGGCTCGGTCGGATCCGCGTGCGCGCCGTAGGCCTCGCCCGGGCCGCCGTCGCCCGGCGGCTGCGGGGGCGCGGCGGGCGGCCTGGCGTCGGCGGCCGTCGTCCGCATGCCCTCGTCGAGCGCGGCGCGAAGCTCGTCCGCGAACTCGGGGTCGAGGCCGCTCAGGAACGCTTCGATCGATCCGTCCGGCCCCGAGTAGAGCAGCCCCTTCAGGCCGAGGCACGGAATGTGTGCGAAGCGCCGCGCGAGCGCCTCGGTCCAGCGCTCGATCGCGGCGCGCTCCTCGTCGCCGAGCCCTTTCAGCTCCTTCTTGAGCAGCCGCTTGACGCCTTCCTCGGCCGTCCTGCGGTAGCGGCGCTGCAGGGCGCCGAACAGCGGGCCGTAATAGCGCTCGACGAACCGATCGCGCAGCGTTTCGAGCGCCCGGTCGACGTACTCGCGGGCGTCGGACGCGTGCATGAGCCGCGCGGCGCGGTTCGACTCGGCGCGGCGCACGATCTCGTCCATGCCGATCCGCCGCATCCCGAGGCGCGCGCAAGCGGCGGGATCGGCGTCGGGCGGGATCGCCATGTCGACGATCAGCGGCGGGCGGCCAGACGGGGAGCGTTGCGCCAGCTTCGCGAGCACGGCCTCGTCGAGCACCGGCTCGCGCGATCCCGTTGCGGTCAGCAGCGCTTCGACCTGCGGCGGCGACTCCGCGAACGCGGCGAGCGACAGGTGCCGGGCGCCGAACCGTGCCGCGAGCGCCTCGGCCTTCGACGGCGTCCGGTTCACGACGACGATCGGCTGCCGCGTCGCCTGGAGGGCGAGGGCGGCCCGCTCGGTCATCGGCGAGACGCCGACGAGCGCGACGGGGCCCGGCGTCTCGCCGAGCCGCTCGCGGATCAGGTCCGCCGCGATCTCGGCCAACGACACCCGGCCCTTGCCGACGCGCGTCTCGCCGCGCACGCGCGCGGCGATCTTCAGGGCCTCATCGAACACGAGGCCGAGCACGGGCCCGGCGAGGCCGAGCGCCTGCGCCCGCTCGTGGCTTCGGCGCACCTGTCCGACGATCTCGGTCTCGCCGACGCAGGCCGAGTCGAGACCGGCGGCGATCAGGAACAGATGCTCGGCAGCGCCCTCGCCGCGCCACGCGCGCAGGCGCCGCTCGGCTTCGCCCGGGCTCGGCGGGCGGCCGGTCAGGAGCTCGAAGGCCTGCGGCCGCAGGTCCGCGCCCGGCGTCTCGGCCGAGCGCCTGAAGATCAGCTCGACGCGGTTGCAGGTCGCGAGATATGCGAGCTCGGGCAGCGCGTAGCGGCGTGCGAACGCGCCGAGCCGCTCGGCGAGGTGCTCGTCGTCCAGCGTGAATTCGGCGAGGCTTTCCGTGCCGCCCTGGCGCCATGAGACGCCGATCATGGAGAGGTGATCGAGCACGAGCGTCGTTCGAGAGGTGGCCTGCGACGACCCTATGGATAGCAGGCCGTGGCGGGCCTTGTGTCATGGGAGTGTCACGGCCCCGAAAATGGTGTCTGACACCTTTTCCCCGAAAAAGGTGTCAGACACCATTTTCCCGTGCACCCATTTCCCCGAGAAAAGGTGTCTGACACCAATTTTCGGGAAAAAGGTGTCTGACACCAATTTACGGGGCGTCCGCTTTTCAGCGGGGGGCGAAGGCTCGTGCGACGATCTCGTGCATCGCGTCGAGCTCGGCCTCGATCGACGCGGCGAGCTCGAGCTGTCCCCGCGCGCGCGCCTGCTGCTGGCGGCTCGAGCTCGGGTACCGGCTCGGATCCCAGCGGAAGTAGCGCTCGGCGAGCGCGTCCGTGCAGAAGCGGGCCGCGAGCTCCACGGTGATCGTCAGCGTGGCGGCGGGTATCGCCGACCATTCGGCCGGCTCGAGCGCGCCGGCGGACGCCGCGGCATAGCCTTCGACGGCGGCGGCGAAGAACGGCAGCGACAGCCGCGAGGCCGACGAATCCTCCGCATTCGGGTTGCACCACGAGCGCATCGCGTCCCCGAGCTCGAGCGCGACCGGCATTCGGCCGAGCGTGTCGAGATCGATCAGGCACAGCGCGCGCCCCGTGTGCGCGTCGAACAGGATGTTGGAGACCTTCGGGTCGCCGTGCACGACGCGGTCCGGTGCGGCCGGCACGGCGGGGAGCCGGGCCGCGTGCGCCAGCACGCGCCCGGCGAGCGCCTCGACCGCCCGATGCTCCGGATGGGCCGAATGCTCGACGAGCGCGCGGCGCAGGTTCGCGACGTGGCGGGCCGTGTCGTGAACGCCGAGGCGCGCGTTCGCGAACGGATGCGCGAAATACGCGACTGCGCGATGGAACAGCGCGAGGATGCGTCCCGCTTCGCGCGCTTGGTCGGGGTGCTCGAGCGCGTCCCGGCTCACGCCGTCGATCGCGGTCAGCACCCGCCACGTGAAGCCGTCGTGCTCGAGCCACAGCGCCCCCGAGCGGGTCGGCACGATTCGCGGGGTCGTCAGTCCCCGCGCGTCGAGGTGCCGCGTCACCGCGTCGATGTCCCGATTGACCTCCGGCGGGAAAATCGGATTCACCCGCTGCAGGATCAGCGGCTCGCCGGCCTCGGAGATCACGTGCCAGGTCCGGTTGATGAGCCCGGACGGGGCGGGCCGGACCGGGGACCGCGCGAGCGCGAAGGCTTCGAGCACGGCCGGGGCGGGCGATTCGTGGCGCCTGTCGTTCACGCGGCGGATCATAGCGGATGGCCGGTCGCCGCCGACACCGCAGGGGAATCCGCCTCCCGGCGCCTGGTCTATAGTGTTTAGCGTCGAAGCCCCGAGTCGGCAGCGCCACCGGCGCAGAGGAGAAACGGCATGCATGCGCCTCGAAATGCTTGGGTCGGCATCGTCCTGGCCTTGGGCCTGCAAACGGCATCCGCGCAGGATTCCGCCGAGGAGGGCGCCGCGGCCGCTGCGGCGGGGCGCCCCGAGCGCTGCATCACATTGAATCGTTTGGATCGCACGGAAGTCATCGACGACCGCACGATCGTCTTCCACATGCGCGGCGGCGGGTTATACCTCAACAACCTCGACCGGGAGTGCCCCGGCCTCGCGCGCGAGGGGCGGTTCATGTACAGCCCGACCGGCAACCGGCTCTGCAGCCTCGACACCGTGACCGTGCTCGAGCAATGGGGCTTCGGGCTGACGCGCGGCTTCACGTGCTCGCTGGGCGAGTTCCATCCGATCACCGTCGCGGATCTCGCCGAGCTGAAGCGCGGCGCCGGCGGCGAGGGCGCGGGCGACATCGAGGTCGAGCAGGTCGATCCCGACGAGCTCGAGGAGCTGCTCGAGCGCGAGCGCGCGTCCGACGACGAGGGCCAGGTCGAGGAGTGAGGCGCGCCGCCCCTGTCAGGGCAGGCCGAACGGCAGCGGCTGGCCGTTGACCGTCAGCCGTCCGTTCTCGAGCTGCAGCACGGTTCGATAGACGTCCCCGGCATCCTCGATCAGGCCCTGGGCCGAGAGCAGGGCGATCGCGAGCCCGGCCTGCGTCCGCGCGAGCGCATCGATCGACTGGTCCGGCATCGACTCCCCAGCCATGATCCGCCCGCCGATCTGGGATTTCGCGACCGCGATCGCGATCTGCTCGACGAGGGACTTCGCGACCGCCGCCTCCGCCCGGCCGCCGAGCACCGCCATCCACAGCGCCGGGTCGCGAATGTCCGCGGTCCCCCCGGGCGGCAATGCAGCGGGATCCGCGGCCGCCCGCGCGCTCGCCTCGAACGTCTCGCCGTTCACGGCGAAGCGCAGCCTGTCGATCGACGCGGCCGGCCCTTCGGCGAGCAGGCGGAGCACGGCGGGCTGGACCTCGTCCGCGAGCGGGGCGCCGTTCTCCCCCGCGCGCGCAGCCGCCTTCGAATACGCGTCGAGCGCCGCGACGCCGAGCCGCTCCGCGGCCGCGTTGAGCCGCGCGCCGGTGATCTCGGTCCCGCCCGCGAGGCGCAAGCGCTCGAGCTCGACACGCACGGCGCCGCCGAGCCGCTCGCCCGCGGCGTCGAGCGCGGTGGACGACTCGACGCCGAGCGCGCGCAGCTCGAAGACCGTGCGGCGGTTCGCCTCGCCGATGTCGAGCGACAGCCGATCGATCAAGAGCCTGAACGTGCCCGGCATGACAAGATCCGACACGCGCTCGGCATCGGCGGAGCCGCGCAGCCCGAGGAGCGAGTAGGTGGCGCCGCCTTGGGTGTACTGGAGCGCATCCGCGTCGACGACGGCCTGCACGTGCTCGCCGGCCAGCGTCCCGCGGAACCTGCCGCCCGAGAAGCTGAGGGCGAAGCCGTCGCTGGCCGAGTCGAACGGCATGATCTCGCCGACGAAGTTCACGTCGCCGCCGAAGGTCGACTGCGCGCGAAAGTCGAAATCGAACGGTGCCTCGATCGTGCGGCCGTCGGCCGCCACAGCCGGGCGCGCACGCAGCTCCGACAAGCCGAAGAACAGGCCGTCCTGCACCGAGAGCGGCCCGTGCTTGAAGGCGGCGGCGACTCTCATCGGCTCGACGAAGCCGATCAGCGCCTGTCTCGCGCGATCGCCTTCGGGATCCGGCTCGATCGAGAGCAGGGCCCGGCTCGAGAACCAGCCGCGGTCGAACTCCTCGACCGTGACGAGCAGGCGGCCCTCCTCGCGCAGCGACTCGGCGCGGGCGCGGACCGCCGATTCCGTCAGCATTCCTAAGACGGGCGGCAGCCCGACGAGCAGCATGGCCGCGGCGAGCAGCACGATGCGGCTTCTATTGACCCGAATTTTCATGAAGGCAAGCCCTCGACGCGCAGCCGGGCGATCGGCCCGGAAATGCGCAGTGAACCGCGAACGTCACGTGGCGGCAAGCTGCAGTCCTCTCAGGAGCCGCTCGTACAGCCGCTTCTCGGCGGCGAGAAAGCCGGCGGCCCGCTTATCGCTCAGCTCGCCGTCACTCTCGAGCCGGCTCGCGACGTCGACCAGGTGATTCTCCTCCTCGCCGATGACGCGCTTCAACGACAGGCCGTAGCCGAGCCGCTTCAGTGTGTGCTGATAGAGCCGGTAAAACCACAGCGCCCTGAACTCGACGATCATCGACATGTACAGGTAGGTCGCGCGCAGGGCTCGTTCGCCCGCGAGCCTCCGCTTCATCTGCGCCTCGAGCCGCTGGAAGTACATGCGCGCGGCGGCCGGCGCGAGCAGGTCGCCGTCGGCGTACTCGAGGGGCTTGCCGGCCGCCTTCTCCGCCTGACGCTTCATGAAGTACGCATGGTGCGCCTCCTCGGCGACGTGGCGCAGCGTGGGCTGGTCGATCGCGGGCGAATGCTGCGTCGCCATGATCTTGTGGCTGCCGAGGTGCTCGAGCATCGACAGCGTATTCAACAGTCGCGCGTGCAGCGTCGCATCCGGCACGATCCGCTCGAAGAGCGCGCGGGTCGCGGGCACGAGCGTCTCGTTGTCCCGGTTGAAGCGGGCGAGCGTCAGGTTGAGCCAGGATTGCATCTTCGCGACGAAGCAGCCTGATCACGCGGGACCGATCATGATAACGTCGCGACGAGCGGCGCGGTGGACCCGTTCCCGATTCCAAGGGGTCCGGGCCGCGCGACAAGGAGCAGCGGCGGTATGAATGCAGCGGTAACCGAGGTGCTGCGCCGGTTCGACGAGGCCGTGGAGGCGTTCGACCGGGGCGCGTGCGTGGAGGAAGCGACGGCGGAGCTGACGCTCGATCTGTGCGAGGGGCTGCCCGAAGGCGAGGTGAAGCGCGTGGTGCGCGCGGCCTTGCTGCATCTTGCGGCCGATCCGCCCCGCGGCAACCGGGAGGCGGCCGTCCGCCGCGCCCACGCCGCGCTCGAGCCGCTTCGAAACGGCGGGGCCGCCGATACCGGGAACGGAGACTAGCGCCTCGCCGCGCCCGGCGAGACGCGCTGGGGAAGCGCCGCCGGCCGGCGACAGGGAAGCCCGATGCGACGCCGCCGGCAACGGCGGCACGGCCGCGCCGGCCATCCCGGGCGGCGCACCGCCCGGGATCGGCGCTCGAGGTGTGAGCGTCAGTTCGGCAGCGCGAGCGCCTCGACCTGGATCTGCAGCGTCACGCCCATGTCGAAGCCGAAGGCCCGGCCGAAATCGACGCCGAAGTCGGCGCGATCGATCTCCGCCCTCGCGTCGGCACCGCACACCTCGCGGCCCTGCTGCGGATGCGGCTGACACTTGAAGCTCAGGATGTCGAGGCGGACCGGCTTGCTCACGCCGTGAAGCGTCAGCGTGCCGTCGACGGCCGTCGGCGCACCGTCCTGCCAGTCGACGAGCTCGCCGGTGTACTCGGCGGTCGGAAACTCGGCGACGTTGAAAATGTCGGCGCTCTTCGCGTGGGTGTTCAGCTGCTCGTGGCCGAAGTCGATCGACGTCATGTCCATCGTGACCTCGACCTTGCCGGTCTGCCCCTCCTTGTCGAGCATGATCGAGCCGCTTGTCGAGTTGATCTTCCCCCGCCATTTCGAGAGGCCGCCCATGTGGTCCGCCTCGAAGGACGGATACGTATGGTTCGGGTCGATCTCGTACGTGACGGGATCTGCCACGGCGACGCTCAAAGCGCCGCAGGCGATGCCGAGAATGACCGCGGGGCGGATGCTGTCGAGTTTCATTTTCCCTCTCCCTATTATGGATCTTGTGGCCGACGGCGTCGTGGGACGCTCCGGCGGTAGACCGCATGTGCCCGGCCGTGCCGCAAGACACGCTCCACCGTCAATCCGGGGTCACCGCGGGGTTGCGCCGTCTATCCTACGACAGATCGGCCGCGAGGGGGGCTTCGGCCGCGCCGGGCCGCAGGCGCGGCCGCCGGCCGGCGGGCCCTTGGAGCTAGTTCCGGGGCTCGAGCCGCAGCCGGTACTCCTGGAGCTGCGCGTCCTTCATGACGGGCATCTGCCCGAACAGCTCGTCGTCCTCCGTCATCACGATGTGGCCGTCGAGATGCACGGCGAAGCGCGCGCGGAACAGCGTGTCCCCGTACAGGACGCACGCCGCGATCGAGTACGAGACGACCTCGCCGTCGGGACCCGCGACGGCGACGGCCGGGCTCGGCGGCTCGATGGCTTTGGCAACCGCCGCGAGGTAGTCCTCGTTGGGCTCGACCTTGAACACGAGGTCGTCGAGCTCGTCGATGATCAGGAAGCGGCCCGCCTCGCCCTCGACGCTCGAGCAGAAGAAGAACAGGTAGTCCTGCACCTCGTGCTTGGCGAGGCACAGTCCGACGCGCTGGTTCAGCGCGTGCACGGCGCTCGAGCGCCCGTCGAGAAAGATCGCCTCGCCCGGCGTCCAGAGGAGGTAGCCGCTCTCGCGCCGGCCCGCCTTGGCGACGGTGATCTCGTAGTAATCGAAGCCGTCGTAGAACGACAGGGGCCAGCGGCGGAACGAGATTCGGTCGTCGTCGACATCGTCGAGCCCCGCGTAATCCTTGCGCAGGTCGCGCAACAGCTCCGCCGCGCGCGCCTCGCCGACGCTCTGCCAGCGTTGCTTCGATACCGGATGAAACTGCTGCGCGCGGAGAAGCTGCCGGCCGAGCGCGGACGTCGCCTCGAATCGATCGGCGGGCGCATACTCGGCTCTGCTGCGCCGGAACACGCGGCTCGAGACCGGCGCCGCGGCTTTCTCCTGCTCCGCGCGATCCTGGTAGAACGGATTCTTGTCGTACCGTCCGCTGAAAGGCGGGTCGTGCAGATAGCTCGGGACGCGCGCGATGACCGGCTGATCCCCGAGCACCGACAGCACCATCTCGCTCGGCTCGAGCGTCTGCAGGTACTCGGGCGAGCCGAGGCCGGTGATCTCGTAGGTCTGCTGCGCGCCGAGCCGCGTGATTTGTCCGAAGTACTGCTGCACGTGGCAGTTGTTCAGCAGCGTCTGCCACGTGTCCGGATAGAGCCCGACCAGCTGGCTCAGGTCCTGCCAGAAGGACCAGACTCGCACGCCGTATCCGCGCAGCAGCGTCACGGCCTGGCGCAGCTGCGGCATCGTGCCGAGCTGCGCGGCCTCGTCCAGGATGAAGAGCGTCGGGCGCTCCGGTTTCCTGCGCCGATGCGTGAGCGCGGCGATCATCACGGACAGCCACACCTTCAGCAAGTTGCCGAACGCCTCGAGCTTCTCGGGCGGAATCACGATGTAGATCGAGAGCGGCGCGCCGTCGACGAGCTCCTGCAGCGAGAAGCTCGACGTATCGATGCACTCGCCGACCAGCTCGCCCTTGAAGCAGCCGGTCTGCATCTGCGCGAACGCCCAGTAGCCGCCGAACGTCTCGGCGGCGGGATTCAGCACGAGGCCCGCGAGCCGGCGAATCGCGGCGTCGCGATCGTCGACGAGCTCGAGACCGAGCTTCGCCCACTCCGCATGCGAGCGCGCGAGCAGCTCGCGCGTCCTCGTCAGCGTCCACGCGCTCGGCGGCTGGCGTCTCATCTGGTAGAGGAGCAGCAGAGTCAGCAGCTGCGCGCCCATATACGGCCAGAACGGATCCTTGTGCGAGCCCGCGGCCGACGCGAGCGTCGTCGCGATCATCTCCGCGTCCTCGACCAGGGACGGGTTGTCGGGAGATAGGAAGTCGAGCGGGTTGAAGCGCCCGATCTCGTCGACGGGCGCGCCGGTGATCCGAAACGGATCGAGCGCGATCACCCGCTGGCCCATCTCGCGCCGCGCCCGGCTCGTGACTGCGTAGTTCTCGCCCTTAGGATCGACCACGACGACGGGCCCCCGATAGCGCAGCAGCGCCGGGATGATGCAGCCGACCCCCTTGCCGGCGCCGGTGGGCGCGACGGTGATGAGATGCCCTTCGCCGGTGTGCAGGATCGGCTCGAGAAACTGCGATCCCGCGCCTTCCTGCTCGGTCTGCGTGAAGCCGATCAGCGGCTTGCGCGGCGCGCCCTCGAGCGACCAGCCGACGAGCAGGCCTTCATCCGGCAGATCGGGTGAAACGGGTCTGGCCATGGGTACGCCTTCTTTGTGCGTTCTCGGCGTCGAGCAAGTTCGACGCAGACGTCATTCGCGTGGTTCGCACCCGTAGCACGATGACGAGCGTCGCGTCAGGAAGCGTAGACTACCGCCAAAAAGTCGTGCCAGACACCTTCTCCTCGAGCACGGTGCGGGAGAATGGGGGAAAAGGTGTCAGACACCATTTTCCGCCCTCGCGGCAGGCACCGCCCGCGCACATGGCGACGCTGCTCGGCCGACCCGATATAATGGCCCCGCCGCCATCGCGCGGCCCCGCAGCCGCAACGCGCCCGTAGCTCAGTTGGATAGAGTACCTGGCTTCGAACCAGGTGGTCGGGAGTTCGAATCTCTCCGGGCGCGCCAATTTGCTCTTGGAGCTCGCCGTCCCCGTATGGCGAGAACCCGCCCGGCGGTTATCGCAATCGCACGGGCGAGGACTACGACCGCGCGCTCTGCCTGCTGCCGCGCGACGTCGTCGATTTCGTCCTCGCCACGCAGCCCAAGGAATGGCAGAAGCTCGCTCAGCCACGCGCTCGTCGGTCTTCGCTTCGCGCTTTCCGACCCATTGGCTCGAGAGGGCCGGCCGTTGCGGGGGCACGGGGAAGATTCGGGTGCCCGAGAGTCCAGGGATCGGGCCGGCTCCGCCAGCCTCGCGCGAGTTCGTGCGCTGTGAGCGGGATGAACAATCTCTCGCGCGGCCACCGCACTTTCTTGAGCGGCGCGAGCCAATCGGTGGCGGTGTCCCGGTAGCCCAGGGCGAGCAGAACCACGCTGCGCAGGCCTCGTTGGCTGAGTCGCAGCAGTTCGTCCAAGGCCGCCGCATCGAATCCCTCCATGGGGGATGCATCGATCCGCGCCTCCGCCGCTGCCACGAGCGCAGTCCCGAGCGCTATGTAGGCCTGCTTGGCTGCCCAGTGATAGTTCTCGTCGGGAGATGAATGGCTCCTTACGGCGCCTCTGATGGTGTTCTTGTAGCCTTCCAGCACTGCCGGATTGATGCCGCGCTCATCGGCCGTCAGCTGGATCAGTTGATCCACATGGGCCTCATTGACCGGGTTCCAGGCGGCGAATACCAGCAAGTGAGAGCATTCGGTGATCTGCGGCTGACCATCGGCGATCGGCCGGATCCGTTCCCGCAGCGCCTGATCTTCGATCACCAGCACCGAGTAGGGCTGCAAGCCATAGGAGGATGGCGCCAGGCGTACCGCGTCGAGGATTCGATCGAGCTGTTGTCTCGGGACCTTTTGCCCATTCATGCGCTTGGCGGCGTAGCGCCAGTGCAAGGCGTCGAGGATGATCATGGGCGGCTTCCTTCTTCAAGCATGAGGTGAAGCGGCGGGCCGGCGACTCAGGCAGCTTTGCCGCGCGGAGTACGGCTCGCTCCTAGCGCGCCCCTGACGGAAACGGTCTGAGCGCCCCGATGGAAGAGGGTGAGGCCAAGTGCCACGAGCGTGCCCGCCAGCGCCAGGTTGGGCGGCGGCGCCTCGCCCATCAGACCGACGGCGACCAAGGTGCCAACCAGCGCCGCCACCGTGCCGATCTGGCTGAGGTAGACCGGCCCCGCCAGCCTTTGTAGAACGAAGAGGAAGACGTACTGGATCGCGAAAACCGCGATCTCCAGCAGTAGCAATCGGCCGACCGCCGCGGATCCGAGCAGCGCCGGCAACTGCCCCGGCTCGCTGATCAGCGCAAAGGGCAGCAACGTCAGCGCTCCGCCAAACAGCATGAGCGCGGCCAGGAATACCGGCGAGGTGCCGCTCGGCCAGCGCAGAGTG
>Ga0079224_100010127_pt1 | contig 12914 bp, 15 predicted proteins | sample Stecom2015_FD_80414 | JGI IMG/M metagenome (GOLD analysis project Ga0079224, IMG submission 80414) | Agricultural soil microbial communities from Utah to study Nitrogen management - Steer compost 2015 | ecosystem: Environmental > Terrestrial > Soil > Agricultural land | place: USA: Utah... | reverse complement strand
TGACTCAAGCGTACCATTGCTTCGTATACGGATGAATCACCATGTGGGTGGTAATTACCGATAACATTACCAACAGTTTTAGCAGATTTACGGAAGTGTTTATCATGTGTGTTCTTTTCACGGAACATGGAATAAAGAATCCTACGTTGAACTGGCTTTAAACCATCTCGTGCATCTGGAATAGCACGGTCTTGAATTATATATTTACTATATCTACCAAATCGATCACCGATTACTTCTTCTAATGGAAGATCGAGAAATTTTTCTGACTGTGTCAAGTCATTTCCCCCTTCTCTTTCTATTCAACTCTCTATTTAAGATTGTATTTTCTCGTTCTCTAGTATGTTTGTTTCATCATCAAGTCCAAAAGCAACGTTAGACTCTATCCATTTTCTTCTAGGTTCTACCTTATCGCCCATTAATGTGGTCACACGTCTTTCTGCACGAGCAATATCATCAATTGTTACTCGTATTAAGGTTCTAGAATCTGGATTCATCGTCGTATCCCATAATTGGTCTGCATTCATTTCTCCAAGACCTTTATAGCGCTGGATAATATACCCATTTTTGAACTTATTAACTGCAGCACGCATCTCTTCATCATCCCATGCGTAAACTATCTGCTCTTTTTTACCTTGTCCCTTAGAAATCTTATATAAAGGTGGTAATGCAATATAGATTTTTCCAGCCTCAATTAATGGTCTCATGTAACGATAGAAGAATGTTAATAATAATACCTGTATATGAGCACCATCTGTGTCAGCATCTGTCATGATAATAATTTTGTCGTAGCTAGCGTCTTCTAATGTAAATTCAGGACCAATTCCTGCCCCAATAGTGTGAATGATAGTTGAAATCTCTTCATTTTTAAATACATCTTGAAGCTTAGCCTTTTCCGTATTAATAACTTTACCCCTTAATGGTAAAACAGCCTGGAATTTACGATCCCTTCCCTGTTTAGCAGATCCTCCTGCAGAATCCCCCTCCACTAGATATAGCTCATTTTTGTCAGGGTTTTTTGATTGTGCAGGTGTTAGTTTACCACTAAGGATGGTATCCTTTCTACGTTTCTTTTTACCAGTTCTTGCATCATCACGTGCTTTCCGTGCCGCTTCACGTGCTTCTTTTGCTTTTATTGCCTTTTTAACTAACAAGCCAGATACATCAGGGTTTTCCTCAAGGAAGAAATTAAGCTTTTCAGACACTACCGCATCAACTGCGGAACGAGCTTCAGATGTTCCTAACTTCCCCTTCGTTTGACCTTCAAATTGCAATTTTTCTTCTGGGATTCTTACCGAAACAATTGCCGTTAATCCCTCACGAATATCTGTACCTTCGAGGTTTTTATCTTTTTCTTTGAGAGCGTTTGTTCTTCTTGCATAATCATTAAAGATTCTTGTAATGGCTGATTTAGCACCGGATTCATGTGTACCACCATCCTTCGTACGAACATGGTTTACAAAGGAAAGCATATTCTCTGAGAAGCCATCATTAAATTGAAATGCAAATTCAACTTCAAGTTCCTGTTGTTCTCCATCAAATGACACTACCTCATGAAGGGTGTCTTTATCCTCATTAAGATAATGTACAAATGATTTTAATCCATCAGGATATTCATATACTTCAGTTTCTTCCGTTCGTTCATCTATTAGTTCGATACGAAGTCCCTTTAATAAAAATGCAGCTTCTCGCAATCGTTCAGAGATTGTTTCATAGCTAAAGACATTCGTTGAGAAAATAGATGCATCTGGTTTAAAGTGGATCGTACTACCTGCTTTTCTTGTAGTCCCAATCTTTTTGATTGTTCCAACAGGATTACCACCATTTTCGAATCGTAAGAAATATGATTCACCATCACGATGGGATGTTACTTCTAACCACTCTGATAGTGCATTTACTACGGATGCACCTACACCATGTAGTCCTCCACTTGTTTTATAACCACCTTGTCCGAATTTACCACCGGCATGGAGCACTGTAAAAATAACCTCCATGGTTGACTTTCCTGAGCTATGTTTCCCAGTAGGGATACCTCTTCCGCTATCCTCAACAGAGATACTGTTATCATTATGTATTTTTACTTTAATAACATTTCCGTAGCCAGCTAAAGCCTCATCTACTGCGTTATCGACAATTTCAAATACAAGATGATGTAAACCTCGATGATCAGTACTTCCTATATACATTCCTGGTCTTTTTCTAACTGCTTCAAGTCCTTCAAGAACTTGAATCGAATCATCAGAATAATGTAATGGTGTCTTGTCCAATTCCGTTATCTCCCTTCACCAATTATTCAATTTTTGTCATATTTTATATAGTAGAACAGGTGTTTGTTTTTGTAAAGTCACTTATAATTACCAAAACAGCATCCTAATTAGTATACTACAAGATATTTTGAAATGTATAGAAGTTCTATAATACCTCTACTAATTATGTGTAGGTAATTGTAAAATAACTAACTTAAATTTGTAAAAGGATGACAGATGCCATCCTTTTTTACTAAATATTGAAATTAATTTCTAAGAATTAACTTTTTTTACTTTTAAGAAGTACAGCGTGAGCCACTTTAATACACAAATCCATGATGACAGTAAAACCCTTATCGTTGAGATACCGATATGCTTCTTCGTTGACAATTCCTTGTTGAGCCCAAAAGACCTTGCAATCAGTCATAGCTGCTTCCTTAGCGATTTCTGGTAGATATTCTGGTCTTCTAAGTACATTAATAATATCAATTGGTTCTTCAATATCTTGTAAAGATTGGTATGATTTCTCCCCCAACACCTCATTTACCGTTGGATTTACTGGAATAATACGATAGCCACTATCTTGCATTATTTTAGAAATTTGGTAAGATGTTCTTTCCGGATTATCTGATAGACCGACTACAGCAATGGTTTTTGCGGTTTCTAACACTTCTTTTATTTGATCGTTTGATGGATTCTTCATGTTTAGTTTTCACCTCATTAATTGATATACTTAATACTAGTTTAACATGATATCTGAATTTAAATCAGTATTATACCTTTATCCATTCCAAGAGCTAAATATAAAAAATATTTTATTGTTCCTAAGAACTTGTATATAATCTTCTTATTAAGGTAATATCCTAATAAATTGGTACCTTATCTTAATAGTTCGTGATAAAATGGATAGAGAATACATATTGTTAAGTAAATAATGAATGAAAGTAGGAAATTTATATGGAATATGTTCTATTTGCCATAATTGCTTATCTGTTGGGATCAATACCTTCAGCTCTGATTGTTGGGAAGGTTGGCTATAACATTGATATTCGCCAGCATGGGAGTGGTAATTTAGGTGGCACTAATACATTTCGTGTGTTAGGTGTTAAGGCTGGTATTATCGTAACATTGGCAGATATTTTGAAAGGAACATTAGCAACATTAATGCCAGTATTCTTTGATATTGATGTATATCAACTTGCAATTGGTATCTTTGCTGTGTTAGGTCATACTTACCCAATATTTGCACGCTTTAAAGGTGGTAAGGCAGTTGCAACCTCTGGTGGTATTATCCTCGGAGTTAACCCAATTTTATTTGTTGTAATGGTTGTTACATTCTTACTATCATTAAAAATATCTAAATACGTATCACTTTCTTCCATGATCACAGGAGTAATTTCATTTATTGTTTCCATCTTTTTTGGTGATATTGGACTAATGATTGTGGTCGGAGCATTAACGTTATTTGTTATATATCGACATATTGCTAACATAAAACGAATTATTAACAAAACTGAACCAAAAATCAAATGGATGTAGAAGCGGTATAATTGAAATAAAATGTGTTGTTGGCTTATACTTTGATATGAGACAAGTCTTGCAGTGAAGAAAGGGATAACAAACATGAATTCAAATCATATATCGCTAAAAAGTCTACCTACAAAGGAAGAAAGACATAAATTATTTGGTTCTGTTGAACCTGGTCCGAAACATAAGCCAGTTGAGAAAGAAAAAATGACTGACCTTCAAAATTTACAGAAGGATTTTCTCTTTGAGCTAGATGCTGTTGGGATCACAAATGTAAAGCATCCAATCTTAATTCATAGTATGAATGAGCCAAAGAAACAAACAAGTATTGCATCTTTCACCTTTACATCTAGTATTAAGCAATCAAGTAAAGGAACTAATATGAGTCGTTTTATGGAGCAATTAGCTGATTATAGTAAAAATGGCTTCCTCATTGAGATTTCTGTATTAAAAGAGTTTACAAAAGATTTAGCTGACCGTTTAGGGCAAAGTGATGCAACAATTGAATTAACATTCCCTTGGTTTTATGAGCGTAAGGGACCGAGTAGTGGTTTAACTGGACTTAACCATGCCGATTTAACTATAAAAATATCATATAACGAAAACTTCGGTTACCAAATCCGTGTTGGCATGTCCGTACTTGTTACAACACTCTGTCCTTGCTCAAAAGAAATAAGTGAATATAGCGCACATAATCAACGGGGCAATGTATCAATAGAGGTTGCTCTATCAGATAGTTTTAATGAAGAAGAAGATTGGAAATATGCATTACTAGAAGCTGCTGAAAGTAATGCAAGTTCTAGACTACACCCAATTCTAAAACGTCCTGACGAAAAAATGGTTACAGAAGAAGCATATGAAAACCCACGATTTGTCGAAGATATGGCGCGGTTAGTGGCAGCAGATCTATATGAATTACCTTATGTTAAAAGCTTTTCTGTTACATGCCAGAATGAAGAATCTATTCATATGCATGATGCAATTGCAACAATACGTTATGATAAAAACTAAAATTAATGAGAAGGTTATTTCATGAAATACATTTTTATCGGACTAATCAAATTTTACCGGAATGCTATTAGTCCATTTACACCTTCAACATGTCGATTCCATCCCACTTGTTCCGAATATGGATTAGAGGCAATTAGAAAGTTCGGAGCTATTAAAGGTGGATATTTAACAATTAAACGGATAAGTAAATGTCATCCATTTCATCCGGGTGGTGTCGATTATGTACCTGAAAAGAAAGAAAAAAGGCGCTCAAGATAGCTTTCTTGAGCGCTAACTTATAGGCCAAATCTTATTATTTGATCCCATTTCCCTTCTTTTGTTAACACTTCTTTTTGTTTTTCTCCAAATAAATCATAATGTGGATATTTTTTTATCAAGGTGTATCCAATTTGGTTCAAGTTCATATTGTTTTCCCCATTCAATAAGAATATTAATATTATTGCAGCCTACCTTTGTAACGGTTGTGCATCCAGGAAAACGATCATCTAACCAGTAATGTGTTAAGAATGCAAGTTCTCCACTCTCCACTTTAGTTTTCCAGCTATGAATTTCTTCCCTTTTCAAACCAAATGCCATTATACTTCACCTTCGATTTGTTGCATATATATTTCATGCCATTCAGGAAATGCTCTTCGTAATGACAACGGTCTAAAACTATCTTTATTTACGATAACATGCTTGGTACTTCCAGATACTCTAACTTCCTCATTATCGTCCATTACCTTGTATCCATAAACTGTTCTAAGTCCATCATAGTGTTCAATCCAAGTTTCAACGTAGACCTTCTCACCGTATTTAACTGGTTTCTTAAATGAAATCTGGGCATCCACTACTGGTGAAACAACATTGTTCTTTTCCATATCTACATAGCTTAAACCGAGATATTCAATGAACTTAGTTCGTCCTATTTCAAACCAAACCAAATAATTTGCATGGTATACAACGCCCATTTGATCCGTTTCTTGATATCTAACTTCGATTGGAACTTTTACGTTTTTCAATTATAACTCCTCCTTACTTTCCAATCTAAGTTTATCACAGTTTTTTACATTCAAAGATTAATAAAGCACTTTATTTTCAAAAGAAAAACCCCAAATCTATTAACGATTTGAGGTTCATATACTTCTTACTTCTGACTACGTACTTCATCAGATATTTCTGAACGAAACCCTTCAATAGCTTCCTCACGACGTTTATTCTTGTCTACAATGTTCTGCTTTTCTTCACCCGAAGCAAAATGCATTGTTTCATGAGCAGCTTCTATATTTTCTATAGTGTCATGAATCATATTTTGCAACTTTTCTACATTATCACTACGATCATCGGGTTTCGGTGAATGTTCTTTTTCAGACATTTGACATCCTCCTTTTTATAGTTGTCAAACTTCATAGTTATTCTTTGATGTTTTAACGTTACTATACCGATAAATCATTAAAGGATAATGGAAAAAACTCTTTATGTTGTAAATATCTGGATACAACATAAAGAGTTTATTGTAACGAGCATTTGTTAACTATCATGCTTCTTTACGCTTCGATAGTAATTCTTTCGCTCTTCTTTCTAAATTATCTTCGATTCGGTCCAATATTGCCCTATCTTCTAATATTTGTTGACGATTAGCCTGAACCAGCTCTTCAAACGAAAGTCTTTTCTTTAAAGAAATGGTAATCACCCCTTTTAATAGAAGTATTACCATTTCTTACTTTTTTTATAATAATTTTTGCAAAATTATAATCGTTTAATTTAAAGCATTGATGGTGTCCACCATAAAATCATAAGTCATCGGTCCAAAATACCTTGATTGAATTTTACCTGCCGTATCAACAAAATACGATGTTGGAATTGTTGCTACCCTATACATTTCATCAGTTACACTCATGTCTTTATCAAGTGCTACTGGGAATGTATAACCATTTTCATCGATGTAATCTCGCACAACCTGTTCATTTCTCTCAGAATCTGTTGCATTTATCGCAATGATTTTAATTTCATCACCATGTTCTTTATATAATTTTTCAAGTTCAGGCATTTCCTTTTTACATGGTCCGCACCAGGAAGCCCAGAAATTAATTAACACTTTATTACCCTTTAACTCAGAAAGCTTTATCATTTCACCATTTAATAGTGGTAATTCAAAATCTGGAGCTTGATCTCCTTCTTTGATTCCAACTGCTCCAGGAGAAACAATTTGAACACCGTCGACAGAAGTATCACCCGTTACGTCTACCATATTGGGCCCTGATGCTTCTTCTTTTTTATTGGTTTCAACTATATTTATTACTAATACAATACCTAGAACCGCTAGGATTGCAATTCCTAAGATCTTTTTAAACATTGTATGTGCTCCCAACTTATGTATATTTATCACTTCTATTTATAGTATACAATCTAAGAAACAATAATAAAGAAATATACACAAAAGTCAAAGAGATTTCACATATTACTATCCCTTCTCCTTAACCAAATAAAAAACGAGCTCCTCATAAAAGGAGCTCGTTATAAAAATTAGTTGGCTAATCTGTTACGTAATACCATCTGTAAAATACCACCATGACGGTAATAGTCAATTTCCACTTCACTATCAAAGCGAACTACAACTTTAAACTCAGTTGTTTTACCATTTTCGTCTGTAGCTGTAACTTTTACTAGATCGTGTGGTTTAACATCTTCACCAATTTCTAAATTGAATTCTTCTTTACCAGTCAAGCCTAATGTCTCAGCACTTTGACCTTTTTCAAATTCTAATGGTAATACACCCATCATAACAAGGTTAGAACGGTGAATACGCTCAAAGCTTTCAGCAATAACCATCTTAATTCCAAGAAGGTTAGTACCTTTAGCTGCCCAGTCACGAGAAGATCCCATACCATAGTCTTTACCCGCAAGAATTGCTAAGCCAGTCCCATCTTGTTGGTATTTCATTGCTGCATCATAGATCGGCATAACTTCACCAGTTGGCCAGTAAGTTGTGTAACCACCTTCTGTGCCAGGGGCAATTTGGTTACGAATACGTATATTCGCGAATGTACCACGCATCATCACTTCATGGTTACCACGACGAGAACCATAAGAGTTGAAGTTTCTAGGTGAAACACCTTTATCTTGTAAATAAAGTCCTGCTGGCATATCTTTCGCAATTGCACCTGCTGGAGAGATATGGTCAGTAGTCACGGAATCACCAAACTTACCAATTACGCGTAAGTTATTAAGTGCTTCTACTTTACCAGGTTCTTTAGATAAACCTTCGAAGTATGGTGGGTTTTGAATATAAGTCGATTCTTCATCCCACTCAAAGATAGGCTCATCTGTAGTTTTGATTTCATTCCATTTTTCGTTAGAGCTAAATACATTTTCATACTCTTTACGGAAAATTTCTGGGTTTACTACCCGATTTACTTCTTCCTTAATTTCTTCCATTGAAGGCCAAATATCATTTAAGTAAATAGGCTCTCCATCTGCATCAGTACCAATTGCATCTTTAGCTAAATCAACATCCACCGTTCCAGCAAGAGCATAAGCGACAACTAGTGGAGGTGAAGCAAGATAGTTTGCCTTTACAAATGGATGTATACGACCTTCAAAGTTACGGTTACCAGAAAGTACCGATGAAACCGTTAAATCATTCTTAGCAATCGCTTCTTCAATCTCAGGAAGAAGTGGACCTGAGTTACCTATACATGTCGTACAACCATATCCAACTAAGCTAAACCCTAGTTTGTCAAGATATGGCATTAGACCAGCATCTTCAAGGTAACGTGTAACAACTTTAGAACCAGGAGCTAATGAAGTTTTTACATAAGCCGGTACTTCTAATCCCTTTTCTACCGCTTTCTTAGCTAGTAGTCCTGCACCTAACATTACATATGGGTTGGAAGTATTCGTACAAGATGTAATAGCTGCAATTGCAAGAGAACCTGTTTTCATAACGGTTTCTTTACCATTAGAAAGTTTCACTGTTACTTCTTTATCAAACTCTGATTTATCTAGTCCAAAACCTTGGTTTCCTTGAGGAGCAGTAATAGCTTTCTTGAATTCCTTTTGCATGTTAGATAGAGGAATCAAGTCCTGCGGACGCTTAGGTCCAGAAAGGTTTGGTTCTAGTTCTGATAGATTAATTTCAATAACGTTTGTATATTCAGGATCTTTCATATCAGCTGAATACCAAAGATCATTTTCTTTACAATATTTTTCAACTAACTGAATATGATCTTCACTACGGCCAGTTAGGCGAAGGTAGTTAAGTGCCTCTTCGTCTACAGGGAAGAAACCACATGTTGCACCGTACTCTGGAGCCATGTTGGAAATGGTAGCACGGTCAGCTAGTGGCATGTCTTTAAGACCTGGTCCGTAATACTCAACAAATTTCCCTACTACATTTTGTTCACGTAAGACTTGTGTCACTTTTAGAGCTAAGTCAGTTGCAGTAGTTCCTTGAGGGAAGCTACCAGTGAATTTCACACCAATTACTTCTGGTTGTGGGAAGTATGAAGGTTGACCAAGCATTCCAGCTTCTGCTTCAATTCCACCTACTCCCCAACCTAATACACCTAGACCATTAATCATTGTGGTATGAGAATCAGTACCAACTAATGTATCAGGAAATGCATCATATTCACCATTCTCATTCTCAAGTTCATGTACAACACTTGCAAGATACTCAAGGTTTACTTGGTGTACAATTCCAGTTGCTGGAGGAACAGCACGATAGTTCTTAAATGCTTTTTGAGCCCAGTGTAAGAATTCATAACGCTCACCATTACGCTTGAATTCTAAATCCATATTAGCTTGTAGAGCACTTGCTGTACCATATTGGTCAACTTGTACAGAGTGGTCAATAACTAAATCAACTGGAACTTCTGGATTAATTTCTTCTGCATTACCACCTAGATCAACCATTGCTTTACGCAATGAAGCAAGGTCTACTACTGCTGGTACTCCAGTAAAGTCTTGTAAGATAACACGGGATGGTTTGAAAGGTACATCGACCCCAACACCTTCCTTTGTTCCCCATTTTGTTAAGGCTTCAACATGTTCATCATTAATTACACGGCCATCATATTGACGAACTAAAGATTCTAGTAATACTCGAATAGAAAATGGTAGTCTGTCAATTTTACCTAGGCCAGCTTCTTCTAAAGCTTTTAATTCATAGTAGTTATAGGTTTTACCATTAAGGTCGAATTTCTTCTTTGCATCGAAGACAATATTCTCTCCCACTCGCAAAAACCCCTTTCTGCTTTTTTTCAAGAATTGGAATGTTGCTATGTCTATGGTTTATTCATAATCTAAAGAGCATATCCAAATTCTATTAGTTTTCTACATATTCATATTAAATGAAAATCGAGTATAAAACAATTGTTTCATACTCGAACGACTATACGAAAAACTTATTCAAGGTGATAAGTTTTTCTTATATGGTTGTAATTATTATTTTCCCTGTTAATTATAATGAAGTATTTAGGATTAGTTCAGTTTTGGAAAAATAATACGAAATGTACTTCCTTTCCCTGTGTTTTGTAGTATGGAAAGTTTTGCGTTATGTCTTTCTAATAATTGTTTTGTAATCATTAATCCTAAGCCTGTTCCTTGTTGCTTAGTCGTAAAAAATGGTTCACCTAATTTATGTATTACTTCTTCATCAATACCTGGACCTTCATCGATAATGTCTATGCTTACTTCTGATTCTAAATCCACTATCTTGATAATTATTCTCCCGGCTTCTTCCATTGCTTCGATACCATTTTTAATAATATTGATTAATACTTGTTTAACTTGTGATCTATCACAAAAGATATATTGGTCTTCACCAATTGTTTCTAAAAATATGTTTTTTAATTTGGCTTGGGGTTTTAAAAGCTCTGATACATCATGAATCATTTCTAATATTGATTCCTGTTTTTTATTATCCGTCAGCGGCTTTGAGATAAACAATAACTCTGATGTAATGGTTTCCATCTTCTCAATCTCATCAATCATAATTTTATAATAGACATCTTTTCTGTTTACTCCAGCTTGTAGCAATTGCAGAAATCCTTTTATTGAGGTGAGTGGATTTCTAATTTCATGTGCAATACCAGCTGCTAACTGACCAGCAATAGACATTTTTTCTGAACGAATCATCATCTCTTCTGTTTCTTTCTTTTCAGTGATGTCACGAATACTAGTCACATAATATGCATTTACATTTGATGAATCCTTTAATCTTGCAACTTTACATTCACACCATATGTATTTCTGTTCAAAATTTAGGATATGTAAATTAAATGTTTGATTTGTGAAAGATTCACGAATAAACTCTTTTCTTAAATATTGGACGTCTTCTGGTAGAACCAGGTCAAGGTATGATTTCCCTACTAGCTCGTCCGCATCATAGCCTAGTACCCGCTCAACTGCTGGCGAGAAATATTGTCCAACCCCATCTTCATCCCATACCGAGAAAAAGTCACTACTATTTTGTCCGATCCAATTAACTATCATATCAGGTAAATTTAATAAACTAGAGTTATTAGATACTGGAAAAACTTTTTCATAAGGGCTGACTGGTATTGACGAAACAGGATCTATATTGTTTTTATTTGTTTCTTTCCCCATTGAATCCGCCCCTTTATTACAAATTCATACTCTTTCATAGCTTAATAATACTATATGTTGAATGATATACAAATATGAAAGTTGTTTAAAATCAAATCTATAATTATAATAATAGTAGCATAGATAATAGTTAAAAGTAATGGTTTATCAGAATTATTTTAACTCTTTAGTAGTAAAATTACAGCATTGTTACATATAATTCAACAAATAAGTTGGTTTTCTTGTAAAATAATCAGGCAGAAAAAGGTGGAAATTATGTCATATGTTATAGTGTTTTGGGGATTTTTTATGATAGTATTAATGGCAATTGGTGGTTATTTCATGTTTCGTAAATTCCTAAAACAAATCCCTAAGGCGGATGGTAAATCGATGATGGATTGGGAAGTCTATTATCTCGAAGAATCGAAACATATGTGGAATGAACATGAAAAAGCATTACTAGAGGAGCTAGTCTCTCCTGTGCCAGAGTTATTTCGCGATGTGGCAAGACAAAAAATTGCTAGTAAAATAGGTCAAGTAGCTATTAAAAAAGGAAAATCAAAAATTAGCCAAGAAATTCTAATAGAGGGTTATATTCTAGCAACTCCAAAACGAGATCATAAATTTCTAAGGAAAAAGTTGAAAGAAAAACAAATTGATGTCAGTCCATATGAGTCATTATTTAAACAATCTAGTGATGATTATCGAACTGATTGGCAGGCACAATATAAAAAAAATTAAATTTAAAGGTGCCTTCACGTAGATGAAGGCACCTTTAATTGTTTCTCTAACTGCTTATATTTATATAACATTGCTATTCTCCAACTCACAAGCATTCCAAAGGCTAATAAAAAGAACATCCCACTAGTTTCACCTAATGTTATTGTACTACCAATTATTAGTTTTAGAATCAGTCTTATAATTAAAAGTCCAACTAAAATAAATGCAAATGCTTTAGAGGGAATTAGATAAATTTGCTCACTTCGAATTTCAAATTTCGATGTTTTTATTAAAAAGACTGAAAAAAACACGCCAATTGTTAATGCTTCTAGTACTTGCATCCAATGTACTCGAAATTCTGGAAAAACAAACATCAAGGCACCCGTGCTCATGAATAACGGTGGTAAAATTATTCGCTTAACAGATGCTGGTCTTTTGGAAGCTTTAAGTCGCACAACAATCATCAAGGAAGCCATAAATAAGGCTACAATTGTACTTGCTATAATCCAAAACATAATAACACTCTTTTCAGTCTAATAATCAACTAGTAATAAATGACAATGTCCGCTCTACTGTTTCCAGTACACGTTGTTCGTCAAACGGTTTCACAATAAAGTCCTTAGCCCCAAGCTCAATAGCTTCAACCACTACTTTCTGATGTCCCATGGCAGAACATACAACTATTAGAGCATTCACATCAAATTCTTTTATCTTCTTAATTGCTTCAATACCATTCATCACTGGCATAGTTATATCCATAATAACCAAATCAGGCTTGTTCTTTTTATAAAGTGAAACTGCAATTTCACCATTTTCAGCCTCTCCAACAACCTCATGATT
>Ga0079224_100010126_pt1 | contig 12915 bp, 8 predicted proteins | sample Stecom2015_FD_80414 | JGI IMG/M metagenome (GOLD analysis project Ga0079224, IMG submission 80414) | Agricultural soil microbial communities from Utah to study Nitrogen management - Steer compost 2015 | ecosystem: Environmental > Terrestrial > Soil > Agricultural land | place: USA: Utah... | reverse complement strand
TGTTTTTGCTATGGAAAACAAAGTCAAAAATGTTTCGATACAAGTAAAAACCAGCGAAGCAATTCGACCTGTAAACGGCACGCAAAAGACACTTTCTTTTGACAAACCCGGGGAAGATATTGTCAATTTTGAATACGAAGTGCTGAATGTTCCGGGTATTCAAACTATAGAAATTATTGCTTCGAGTGGAAACGAAAAAGCTACCCACAAAATTGAAATCGATGTAGAAAATCCGAATCCGATTTCTCAAAAAATTATCGATTACACACTCAATGCCGGTGAAGAATTTACCCTGAATTTTGAAACTTTCGGAGAAACTAATACTAACAATGCCGTATTAGAAGTATCTACTTTACCGGCCATGGATTTCAACAAAAGAATGGAGTACCTTATCCAATATCCTCACGGATGTATCGAACAGGTGACTTCAAAAGCATTTTCGCAATTGTTCCTTGCAGATGTGTTTGATATTACTGCAGATAAAAAACAACAAATTCAGAAAAATGTGGAAGCTGCTATCCAGCGATTAAACACCTATCAAAACACCGATGGTGGTTTGTCCTATTGGCCGGGCGAAAGAACAGCAGACGAATGGAGCACCAGCTATGCCGGTCATTTTATGTCAGAGGCCAAAAACAAAGGCTACGTCTTACCCGTAACCTTCTTGAGCAACTGGATTCGCTTTCAGCAAAATGCAGCACGGCAATGGCGAGCCAGTACGGGTGCTTCACAGTTAAATCAGGCATATCGTTTATATACGTTGGCTTTAGCCGGACAACCCGAATTAGCGGCCATGAATCGCCTTCGTGAAACTCAAAACCTGAGCAACGACGCCAAATGGCGATTAGCAGCCGCTTATGCTTTAGCCGGACAAGAAAAAACTGCTTTGGATATCAGTAAAATGGCCAACATCGATTTCAAAACTTCGAAGTACGATTACTATACCTACGGTTCGCCTTTCAGAAATAAAGCGCTAGCTTTAGAAACCATGGTTATCTTAGGAAACAGTAAACAAAAAGAAATCGCCGAATCTCTTGCTCGTGATTTAGCTACATCCAATTGGTACAGTACACAAGAAACCGGAGTTGCCTTACTTGCTTTGTCAAAAATGATAACTAAAAACGGCGGAAAAGCATTGGACATTAATATTGCACAAAAAGGAAAATCCAGTCCAATAAAAACCTCCAAAGCCTTAGCACAACGGGATTTGGTTGTTTCTTCCGGAGCCAATTCGGTGACTATTAAAAACAATAAAGACAATGTGGTTTACGTACGACTTATCCAATACGGTAAACTACCTTTGGGTGAAGAATTAGCAGAGAACAATAACCTGTTGGTAAAAACCTCTTTCATAGATGGTGAAGGAAAACCTTTGAATGTAAACAATCTCAGACAAGGTACCGAAATCACCATACAAGTGAAAATTGAGAACCTTTCTTCGTCTGAAGTGTACAATATCGCTCTTTCACAACTCATCCCCAGCGGTTGGGAAATCATCAATACCTCTTTTACGGCCTTGGGTGGTGGTGCTTCAGGCAACGCCCGTTATACGGAGATTCGGGATGATCGCGTCAATTTTTACTTTAATTTGACCGGTAGAGAAAACCGCACCTTTACGATACGTGCCAATGCTTCGTTCTTGGGCACCTATTATTTACCCGGAACCCAGGCTGAAGCCATGTATGACAATCATTTCTTTGCTAGAAATAAAGGCCAATGGGTGAATGTAACTAAATAAAAATATCTGACCTGCCGTGTTTTAAATACACGGCAGGTTTTTAAATTTCGCAATTGTAAGTCGAATCGGATTTGTTATTTTTGCGCCATGCAAAACAGAGACGAACAGTTTAAGAAAGTTATTTCGCACGCCAAAGAATACGGATTTATCTTTGCTTCCAGCGAAATATATGACGGGTTAAGTGCCGTATATGATTACGCCCAAAATGGGGTATTACTCAAAAACAACATCCGCGAATACTGGTGGAAAAGCATGGTGCAACTGCACCAAAACATCGTAGGACTCGACACTGCAATTCTGATGCACCCTACCACCTGGAAAGCTTCCGGACACGTAGATGCTTTTAACGACCCGCTTATAGACAACAAAGACTCTAAAAAACGCTATCGAGCAGATGTTTTGATTGAAGATTACGTAGAAAAAATCAATCAAAAAGCTCAAAAAGAAATCGAAAAAGCCCGTGCTCGTTTTGGGGATAGTTTTGACGAAGAACAATTTGTTACTACCAACGAACGCGTTGTAAATTATCGTCGTCAACAAAAAGAAATACTTGAGCGTATGGCTAAATCACTCGACAATGGTGATTTGGCAGACGTGAAAGCACTTATTGAAGAGCTAGATATTGCCGACCCCGAAACCGGTTCCAAAAACTGGACGGATGTCAAGCAGTTTAACCTCATGTTTGGAACCAAATTGGGCGCTTCGGCTGAAAATGCCATGGAAATTTACCTGCGCCCCGAAACTGCACAAGGTATTTTTGTCAACTTTCAAAACGTTCAAAAAAGCGGTCGGATGAAGGTACCTTTCGGTATTGCACAGGCCGGTAAAGCCTTTAGAAACGAAATCGTTGCCCGACAGTTTATTTTCCGTATGCGTGAATTTGAGCAAATGGAAATGCAGTTTTTTGTACGTCCGGGTGAAGAGCTTAAATGGTACGAATACTGGAAAGAAACTCGCTTGAAATGGCACCTTTCACTAGGTTTTGGCAAAGAAAATTACCGTTTCCACGACCACGAAAAACTGGCTCATTACGCCAACGCTGCCGCTGATATTGAGTTTGATTTTCCGTTCGGTTTTAAAGAATTGGAAGGTATCCATTCTCGTACCGATTTTGACCTGAAAGCACACGAACAATACTCGGGTAAAAAGTTGCAATATTTTGACCCGGAACTCAACCAAAGTTATGTGCCTTATGTAGTGGAAACTTCCATCGGTTTAGACCGAATGTTTTTAGCGGTTTTCAGCAAAAGTTTAACCGAAGAAACCTTAGAAGACGGCAGTACCCGAGTCGTTTTAAAAATACCCGCAGTATTGGCACCTGTTAAAGTGGCTGTTTTACCACTTTTGAAAAAGGACGGACTGCCTGAAATTGCACAAAAAATCGTAAGCGAATTAGAGTGGGATTTCCAAGTTGCTTATGACGAAAAAGACGCCATTGGTCGTCGTTACCGTCGTCAGGATGCTTTAGGGACGCCCTTCTGTATTACTGTAGATCACGACACGGTGTCTGACAGTACGGTGACCATTCGTTATAGGGATTCGATGCAACAAGAACGGGTTCCGATAGACCGACTTTACGAAATTATTTATAAAGAAGTTTCTTTTAAAAATTGGTTGAAATAATCCTTTTGTAAATTTTATTTCCGTTTGAAAAACGAAACCTTTTACAGCAACGCCAAATTGCTCATTACCGGAGAATATGTAGTTCTGGACGGTAGTTGGGCGTTGGCAACACCCTTGCGAGTTGGGCAAAAAATGGAAGTTTTTGAGCATGCCCCTACTTTGCTGTGGAAAAATTTTGACCGCAACGGAAAATTGTGGTTTGAAGCCGAATTTGAACTTTCACCCGATTTTAAAGAACTTTTTTCTTCAGAAAAAAAGATATCCGAAACCCTGCGTCTAATCCTCAAACAAACTCGGAAATTAAACCCTGCTTTTTTGCAAAACCAAGGTGCGGAAGTTCACAACCACCTCAGTTTTGAGAAAGAATGGGGATTGGGAAGTTCTTCTACCCTCATCAATAATTTGGCACAATGGGCTAAAATTGACCCTTTTGATTTACAACAAAATACCTTTGGAGGAAGCGGCTACGACATTGCCTGTGCTGCCTATGATGTTCCTATTTTGTTTTTAAAAAAAAACGACAAAGTCGAAATAATCCCGATTAAGATAAATTGGCCTTTTAAAGACGAATTGTTTTTTGTTTATCTCAATCAAAAACAAAACAGTCGCGAATCCATTTCATACTACAAACAACTCCCTCAAGCGGATGAGAAAACCCTTCGGCAATTTTCAGACCTCAGTACTAAATTTGTGTTGTGTGCCACTTTAGATGACTTCGAAAAATTGATACAAAAGCACGAAGCACTCATGAGTAAATTATTGAATTTGCCTCCGGTAAAAGAAAAACTCTTTCCGGATTATCCGGGCAGTATTAAGAGTCTCGGTGCTTGGGGAGGCGATTTTGTGTTGGTTACCCGAAAAGATGTCCAGCAATACTTTCCGCAAAAAGGTTTTTCCATAGTTTTTTCTTTTAAAGATTTAGTGAAATAATTGCTTGCCGAAATCTCATTTTTTGTTCCTGCTATATAGATTTTATCTATCGACATATAGATTTATAATTTGATAATCTTATATTTTAATTTTGTTAATAAGCGTCTATTATCGTACTTTGCAGTATCAAAAAAATAAAAATTAAACTGTTATACATATATGGAAAATCTTAGTGAAAACGGTGGAAAATGCCCATTTACGGGAGCGACTTCCGAACAAAAAACCGATTATCGGGGTACATCCAATCAAGACTGGTGGCCCAATGCACTTAACGTTCACATCCTACGTCAAAACTCTTCTTTATCCAATCCTATGGAAAAGGATTTTAACTATGCCGAAGAATTTAAAAAATTGGATTATCAGGCGCTGAAAAAAGACCTGGCAGAGTTAATGACCAATTCTCAAGAATGGTGGCCGGCCGACTTTGGTCACTATGGCCCTTTCTTAATTAGAATGGCCTGGCACAGTGCCGGTACCTATCGAGTGAGTGACGGACGTGGTGGCGCCGGAAGAGGTCAACAGCGATTTGCCCCGCTTAACAGTTGGCCTGACAACGGAAACTTAGACAAAGCGAGAAGACTACTTTGGCCTATTAAACAAAAATACGGTAAGAAAATCTCTTGGGCTGATTTAATGATTTTAGCCGGAAACGTAGCCTTAGAAACCATGGGCTTTAAAACTTTCGGGTTTGCGGGAGGACGTGAAGATGTTTGGGAACCCGAGATGGATGTTTACTGGGGTGCTGAAAAAGAATGGTTGGCAACTAGCGATAAACCAAACAGCAGGTATTCGGGAAATCGCGATTTGGAAAACCCCTTGGCAGCCGTACAAATGGGATTGATTTATGTAAATCCCGAAGGCCCTGACGGAAACCCCGACCCGATAGCTGCAGCCAAAGATATTCGCGAAACATTCAAAAGAATGGCGATGAATGATGAAGAAACCGTGGCTTTAATAGCCGGGGGACATACTTTCGGAAAAACTCACGGTGCAGGGGATGCCTCATTAGTAGGTCCCGAACCTGAAGCAGCTCCTATTGAAGAAATGGGCCTTGGTTGGACTAGCAAACACGGTTCGGGAAAAGGAAAAGACACAATTACCAGCGGATTGGAAGTGACATGGACTTCTTCTCCAACACGATGGAGCAATAACTTTTTATGGAACCTTTTCGGATATGAGTGGGAATTGGAAAAAAGCCCGGCGGGCGCTCACCAATGGAGACCTAAACACGGCATGGGAGCCAATTCGGTTCCGGATGCTTTTGACCCGAATGTCAAACATCAGCCCAAAATGCTGACAACCGATTTAGCGTTGCGTTTTGACCCGGAATATGAAAAAATTGCACGCAGATTTTTAGAAAATCCCGACCAATTTGCTGATGCATTTGCTCGTGCCTGGTTTAAACTAACTCATCGAGATATGGGTCCGGTTTCTCGATATTTAGGAGAAGAAGTACCTGCCGAAGAGTTGCTTTGGCAAGACCCAATTCCTGCAATAGATTACGAATTAGTGAGTGAAAATGATATTGCTACTTTAAAAACCAAAATCTTAAATTCGGGCTTGAGTGTTTCTGAACTTGTCTTTGTTGCTTGGGCTTCTGCATCCACTTTTAGAGGGTCAGACAAACGCGGAGGTGCCAATGGCGGACGCATTCGATTGGCTCCGCAAAAATATTGGGAAGGCAACGACCCTGTTTTGTTAAACAAAGTCTTGGAAGTACTCGAAAACATTCAGGAGGAATTTAATAAAAATGCAGGGGGCAATAAAAAAATATCGATGGCCGACTTGATTGTTTTAGGTGGATGTGCCGCGGTAGAAAAAGCTGCCGGAGATGCCGGATACGCGGTGAAAGTTCCTTTCACTCCTGGTCGTACTGATGCATCACAGGAACAAACAGATGTAGAAAGTTTCTCATACTTAGAACCCAAAGCTGACGGTTTTAGAAATTATCTAAAAGCCAAATCTACGGTGCCTACAGAGGCTTTATTGATAGATAATGCTCATTTGCTTACGCTTACTGCCCCTGAAATGACAGTATTAGTGGGAGGTTTACGAGCACTCGGTGCTACCTATAAAAACACTGCAAATGGTGTGTTTACTCATAATCCGGGATTGTTGACCAATGATTTCTTTACAAATATTCTGGACATGAATACTGTATGGAAACCTAAAGACAGTCACAACGAGGTTTTTGAAGGAACCGACAGAAATACGGGAGCACCTAAATGGACAGCGACTCGAGCCGACTTAATTTTTGGTTCTAATTCTGAGTTGCGAGCACTGGTAGAAGTTTACGCATCGGATGATGCAAAAGAGAAATTTGTGAATGATTTTATAGCTGCATGGAACAAGGTAATGAATCTCGACAGATTTGATCTGAAATAATTCCCCATTAATTCATTACTACTAACCGTCTCAAAGATCAAAATTTGAGGCGGTTTTTGTTTGAATATCTCGAATGAGTTTTTCCATAAAAAAAGCTTCTTAAAAAGAAGCTTTCATCGTGCGGGTGAAGGGACTCGAACCCCCACACCTTGCGGCACCAGATCCTAAGTCTGGCGTGTCTACCAATTCCACCACACCCGCAATTGGTTTAAGGAGTGCAAATATAGAGAAAGATTGTAATAAAAAAACAACTTTCTTTAGAAAAAGAAGGGATTTTTGTAGTTTTACGGGGTAATCAAATTTTATTATGGAAAACGTAAAAAGCTATATTCAAGCCAATCAACAACAATTTATAGACGAACTAATTCAACTACTCAAAATACCTTCTATCAGTGCCGATCCTGCTTACAAAAAAGACATAATAGCTTGTGCCGAAATAGTTAAAATCCGTTTGGAAGAAGCGGGTTGTGATGTAGTAGAGATTTGTGAAACGCCGGGAAATCCTATTGTTTACGGAGAAAAAATAATCTCTCCCAATCTACCTACCATTTTGGTTTACGGACACTACGATGTGCAACCTCCCGACCCGATGGATTTATGGGACAGTCCGCCGTTTGAACCAGTAATCAAAAAAACTGAAATTCACCCCGAAGGTGCCATTTTTGCCCGCGGTTCGTGTGACGACAAAGGGCAGTTTTATATGCATGTCAAAGCACTGGAATTTATGATAAAATCAAACCAGTTGCCTTGCAACGTGAAGTTTATGATTGAAGGCGAAGAGGAAGTAGGAAGTTCAAATTTGGGCTGGTTTGTAGAACGCAATCAGGAAAAACTTGTCAATGATGTCATTTTAATCAGTGATACCGGAATGATAGCTAAAGACGTACCCTCCATCACTACCGGCCTACGCGGCTTGAGTTATGTAGAAGTAGAAGTGACCGGACCCAATCGTGACTTACATTCGGGTTTGTATGGCGGTGCTGTAGCTAATCCTATTAATGTTTTAGCAAAAATGATTGCCTCGCTTCACGATGAAAACAATCATATTACCATCCCCGGATTTTACGACAAGGTGATAGAACTTTCGGATGTGGAAAGAACAAAAATGGCCGAAGCACCGTTTAATTTGGATAACTACAAAAAAGCTTTGGATATAGAAGATGTTTATGGGGAAAAAGGTTATACTACTAACGAACGCAATTCTATTCGCCCTACGCTGGATGTCAACGGAATATGGGGCGGTTATACCGGTGAAGGAGCCAAAACGGTTATTGCCTCCAAAGCTTTCGCAAAAATCAGTATGCGTTTAGTACCCAACCAAGATTGGAATGAAATTACCGAATTGTTCAAAAAACATTTCGAGTCTACCGCCCCAAAAAGTGTCAAAGTAAAAGTCACTCCCCACCACGGCGGAGCCGCTTATGTAACCCCCATTGACAGCTTAGGTTATCAGGCCGCCGAAAAAGCTTATGAGGCAACTTTTGGTAAAACCCCAATTCCTCAGCGCAGCGGTGGAAGTATTCCTATAGTGGCTTTGTTTGAAAAAGAACTAAAAAGCAAAACCATCTTGATGGGATTTGGTTTAGACAGCGATGCCATTCATTCGCCTAACGAACACTTCGGACTGTGGAATTATTTGAAAGGCATAGAAACCATACCCTACTTCTATAAATATTTTACAGAATTAAGCCAATAAAGCGATGCTTTTTTCGGAGGTAATCGGTTTAGACCATATTAAAAACCATTTGGTAAACGGAATAGTAAACAATCGTATTCCTCATGCCCAACTATTTGTTGGCCAAGGAGTACTGCCTCTTGTTTTGGCATATTCCCAAGCCCTTCTCTGCCCAGAGAATGACACCAATTGTCAAACCCTGGTCTCTAAACTTACGCACCCCGATTTACATTTTGCCTTTCCTGTAGCTACTACAGAGAAAATTAAATCAAATCCCACATCGTCACTTTTTATGGAGGAATGGAGAACATTTGTTTCACAAAATCCCTACGGAAATCTCTTTGAATGGTTACAATCGCTCGGAATTGAAAACAAGCAAGGTATAATCGGCGTAACAGAAGCACAAGAAATCGGAAAAAAACTATCGCTGAAATCCTTTCAAGGCGGCTACAAAGTGATGATTATTTGGATGGCTGAAAAAATGAATACCGAAGCTGCCAACAAATTGTTGAAACTCCTCGAAGAACCTCCTCAAAAGACAGTTTTGATTTTGATTGCAGTGGATAAATCGGCTTTGTTAGATACGATAGTATCGCGCTGTCAACTCCTCGAAATCCCTTCGTTGTCTGAAGAACAAATTGCCCAAGCTTTAATACAACAAAAAAATGCAGACTACCCAACCGCCCGAGAAATTGCCCGACAAGCCAATGGAAACTATAATACGGCACTTCAGGTGTTACAGACCCTGAATGAAAGCCATCCTTTTGAGGATTGGACCATTAAATGGATTCGGACGGCTTTTAGAGTCAAAGAAAACAAAACGGTCATTAACGAATTATTGCAATGGGCCGAAGAAATTGCCGGTGCGGGAAGGGAAACTCAGAAAAAGTTTTTGGATTATTGTATCGAGTTTTTTCGGCAAGCACTATTGATAAACTATGGAGCTGATTCTTTAACCTATTTAAAAATAAAGCATCCCGGATTTGTTATAGAAAAATTTGCTCCGTTTGTACATGGCAATAATGGGATAGAAATAATCAATGCGTTGGAAAATGCCTCTTACCATATCGAAAGAAATGGAAATGCCAAGATAATTTTTTCGGATTTATCCTTTAAATTAACCCGATTGCTGCATAGGCCATCAGAAATCAGTTAATCCTAAGGTGACTTTTTTGTATGCTAAAAATTATAATTACTTTTCTTGAGAGGATAAATTTTGAAGAAAATTCTCACAAAATAAATTATGCATACATTCAGTAGGTTGAAGAAAAACTTTGACTTACATCCGGGTTACTACAAAAAAAATAAGCCGTATATCCCTCATAATCAATACGAAAAAAAATTTTAAAATCGTTTTTATTTTTTTGGAGAAATTATTTTTTGATTAATATCAAAAAGTTTTTACAAATTTGATAATCAAAAAATTTGGATGATGAAGAGGATTTGTGCAGTACTGGCAATGCCGTTTTTTTACTTTTTTTCTTACGCTCAAGTAGGTATCAACACTACTTCTCCCAATGCCCAATTAGATATTAGATCAAGCAATCAGTCTGCTCCGGAGTACACTGATGGTGTATTGATTCCCAAAATAGACGCTTTCCCTCTCTCCAACCCCACAGTGTCCCAACAAGGAATGTTAGTATATCTCAATACCGTTCAGGGCGATAATTTACCCGGGTTTTATTGGTGGGATAATACCGTAACTGCGTGGATTCCTCTGGCAGGTGGTACTTTAGATAATGCCTACGACCATGGCGGTCCGGGTGTTGGCAGACTAATAGACGCAACTGATGGCGCGGTACATATTGCCGGAGAAGATGGTCTGTATGTTACCGGTTCATTAAACAATGGGGATGATTTAACCCTGACCGGAGAAGGTGCAAAAATGTTTTTTTATCCTAAAAAAGCAGCTTTTAGAGCGAGATATACCTTTGATAATCAATGGAATAACGATAACATTGGAGCACATTCCACAGCATTGGGCTACAATCCAATTGCTTCCGGTATATATTCAATAGCTTTAGGATTTGAAAGTATCAGTGCTGCACCATTTAGCATAACCATAGGGAATAATTCTTCGGCAAATGAGATTAATTCGGTTGCCATTGGATCTGATGTTATTGCAAACGCCCCGGGCTCTTTTGCATTGGGAGTAGATAATATCAGTATCGGAGGAGACTCCTTTTCTATAGGATCACAAAATACCTGCTTAGGTACCCAAGCCTTTGCTATCGGTACCGGAAATTTTGTCGATGGACTGGGATCTTTGGGCATGGGGTATGGAACTCAATGTATTGGTCACTTTAGTACTGCTTTGGGGTATCAAACGGAAGCTCACGGACAATATTCTACTGCACAAGGTTACCTTAATAAAGCAGAAGGATACTATTCTTCCGTTTGGGGATATAAAAATACGGCGCAAAGTGCACACGAGGTAGTTTTTGGAAGATTTGCAAGAATTGGAAGTGGAGATGCCATAGTCTGGGTTCCCGAGGATAGATTATTTGTGATAGGAAACGGAGAAAGTGACTTTAACAGAAGTAATGCTCTCACCATACTTAAAAACGGCCGTATGGGATTACAATTTGTAACTAACCCTACTTATGCCTTACACCTTACCAACGATTCTGATCCTGGTATCGGATCAGTAGCGGCCTATACCTATTATTATGTCTCTGACCAACGAGTGAAAAGTAATATAGCCCCACTAACCTATGGTTTGGAAGAAATTCTACAGTTAAAACCCTTTGAATATATACACCATTCAAGTAATTTTTCAGAGAACGGCAATCTTGAAATTAAAAAGGGATCTCATGCGATTGGCTTTTTGGCACAAGATCTTTACACGGTTATCCCTGAAATTGTACACAAACCCAAAGACGATGCTACCGAATTATGGACCGTTGATTATGGTCATTTAACCACAGTATTAGTCAAAGCTATTCAGGAACAACAAAAAATTATAGAGAGTCAAAAAAAGGAAATTGAACTCTTGAAAAATTTAGACTCCGAAGTCAATATTCTAAAGGCACAACAGGCCGAATTACGTTTCCTAATAGAAAATAGGGGTGTTGATTTTCATCCTTTAGCAAAAAATTAAACAACTAAATTTTCATCTTTTTTTCTCATACTTTTAATAATTCCCCTTTAACAGCAACCGGTTTGTTTGAAAATTTACAAACCGGTTTTAATCTTTCAATAAGTTTCACTGACCAATATTTCACATTTTCAAATAAAAATCACAGACCAGCTTTTTGTATTCCTCAGTGTATTGTTGCCTAGAGGTTTCGATAATCAATTCGCTTTGAGCGATTTCTTTTTTTTCAAAAGAAAACTGAAGTAAGCTTCTCTTTACGGGTGTCTCCAAAGAACCTTTTACCCTAGTAATTTTGGAAGGAAACAAATCATACGTTTGCGCTAAGACAATAAATTTTTCTTCCGATTCAAAAGGAATTATTACACAAAAGATTCCGTTTTCAGCTAACAAATTTCTCACCGATTCCAACAATTCTTCAAAAGGCAAAGTTTCATATTGTCTGGCGATGGTGCGTTCTTCTTCAGGGGATGAAAATTTTGGGTTGGGTTGAAAAAAGGGAGGGTTCGAGACAATTAAATCGTACAAATCTCTTTCCGGGTCAGCAGCCAATTTTTGTAGTGAAGCGTGAAAACAAAACAATCGGTCGTTCCATGGAGAATTTTCAAAATTTTCAACACATTGTTGGTATGCATTTTCTTCAACTTCCACAGCGTCAATTTGGAATGCATCACTGCGTTGTGCCAACATTAAAGCAATTAATCCGGTTCCGGCGCCTATATCGAGTATGGTTTGCGGGTTGTTTTCTAACGAAGTCCAAGCCCCGAGTAACACCCCGTCAGTCCCCACTTTCATGGCGGTGCGGTTTTGTTCTACACTAAATTTTTTAAAATGAAAAGGCATTTGGATGGAGAAATCAAGCTACTGTAATCTATCACAGATACAGTTCTATTAGTCCTTCGGGAGTTTTCAGCAGAATTTTTTTGTTTTTTTTATCGACTTTTTCGATAAAATCATCATTTAACGGTATCAAAATCTTTTTTCCGTCTCGTTCAATCTCAAAAAGCGATTGAGCGGTAGTATCGTTAACCCCGGTAATTATTCCAATTTTTCCAAAACGAACATCCTCGGCTTCAAATCCGATAATTTCGTGATAATAAAATTGATTTTCAGACAATTCGGGTAAAAGTGACAACGGGAGATAAACATCCAACCCTATGATTTCTTCGGCTTGAGCTTCGGTCTCTACATCTTCAAACTGCACCCGTAGGAGTTGGGATTTATGCAACGAGGATTTTTCAATAAAAAATGGAATCAGGCTGTCATTAAAATCGACAAAAACTGATTCCATTTTAGTAAAAATTTCGGGGTCGTCGGCATCTAATTTGATTAAGACTTCGCCCTTAAAGCTATATTTTTTAACGATTTTGCCAAGATAGAAGCATTCATCTTTCTGCATGCTCCGTTAAAATTATGCTTCGCTTTCTTCTTTGTTTTCTTCAGCTTCCGGAGCTTCTTCGGCAACCACCT
>Ga0079224_100010125_pt1 | contig 12916 bp, 7 predicted proteins | sample Stecom2015_FD_80414 | JGI IMG/M metagenome (GOLD analysis project Ga0079224, IMG submission 80414) | Agricultural soil microbial communities from Utah to study Nitrogen management - Steer compost 2015 | ecosystem: Environmental > Terrestrial > Soil > Agricultural land | place: USA: Utah... | reverse complement strand
TATCTTTTTTTCCGAAACCCGTTTCAAACCCATTCCGCAAATAATTCAACAGGATATACCGTAGACCTTCCCCGATAAAACCAGGGTCTATTGCCGAGAAGAAGTCATGGACCTCTTTAAGAAGCTGCTGGGGCAAAAAATCGCGGGGGACAGGCATGCCCGACGATTCGGGTATTTCGGGTGTTCCAGACACTTCGGATAATTCGGGCGTTTCCTCCGCCCGTTCGCGCGCGTTAAGCTCATGGATCAGAAAAACAGCTTCAACAAATTTCTCTAACAGCCCTATGGTTTTGAACGGTGTCTTGTCGTACTCAAAAAAGCCCACTCCGCCTTCCTTATATGCGTGAATCAGAATCTCGTCTAAATATTCCCGCCAGCCGTCCAAATCCTTATAACCGAAAAATTCTTCCAAAAAATGCCCGACGTCGGCCACTTCTTGGTTATTCAAACATCCATGGTACTCCATGGGCACTCTGCTGCGCCCCGAAGTGAAATTATAACGTCTTAGATAGAGCACATACACCGCCTCCATGATCCTGATCAATTGCTGCTGATCATAACCATAGCTAGGCGAATGATTGGAATAGAATTTCTCTTCATATGAGTACGCTGTCTTCAGCAAATCGAGGATATCGCGCCGGAAATAATGAAACTTGGTTTCCCGCTCACAAAACTCATTGATGTAAATGAACGGATTTTCAATCTCCTCGTCACTTAAGTGCCGGAAGTGTGTGTGGTCTAATAACGCTAGGTGGTCTTGCATGGTTATCAAAGATTTAAGTTTAACATCGCTTGACAAATCAAAGATACTATCTTTTGATAAGACTCCAAGCAATGCAGCTAATTTTTTTATCATGACACACACAACACACTCGTAATCAGATAAAAAAACACCCATGCCTTTTACAGCATGAGTAAAACGGCGTCGGTACGCCAATACTGATCAGGATTTGTGCACCGACAAGGCTTGATCAATCATAAAACGAAGGCTCTGGCGGTGGGCGCCCGTCTGCGCATCGGAACTGGTCGCCGCAGCCAATTTCGCTTTCAGGTCGTTCAGCGTAGCCAAGGCAGAAGCCTTACTTACATAATCGTATCCGGTTTTGGCATCTAGGATAGCGATCAACGCCTTCACGTAATCCGTTTGCAGGTTTTGCCTGATCAAGTTGACATCCCCCGCAAGATCGGCGGCGAAAATGTTTGCCGTCAGATCGGCCATAACTTCCATGACTGAATACGTGTTGCCGTAAAGCCCGCTGTTGCTGATGCGCGTAAGTGTTGTTGGATGCAGGATGTGCGACAATGTACTCACCTGCAGCGACCGAAACGTGTTCTGCGGCTTGTAATCTTCGGTACCGCTGAAGAAATTGAATCCACGGCGCTGCCGTTGCAGATATGGGAACAACTCGTAATCCGTTTCGAACGCATCGGGCGCATACACATATTTACCCAACAATTCCATTGCTTTCTTTTGGACATCCAGCGGCACGGGTGTATACGGTTGGGCATCGGTCTCCTGCCCCACAAAACTGCGGTCTACATATACTCCACCGATGTACCGGCTAATGGCTGACGCCATGCTGGCACGTTGGTTATTCAATTGGCCGTACCGCATCAGCAACTCCTGGTACCCCTGGTTGGGTCGACTGAATCGCTCCTTCAGCTTCGGCATCATGTCGTTTACCAGCAAGAAACGTTCCTCACCATATACCATCATGTCGCCGGAGTGGTCGTTTATCATCACGCGTGGATCGATGGCCTTTCCCGGGCTCCGCATATCATCTGCATCGTTGCCGAACGCTAACTTCGGATCGGTGCTGCGGCTCAAGATTTTGTCCAATCCTTTAGCTTCATCTTCCGCCGAAAAAGGCGTATACCCGTATTCGATTGCCCAGATGTCGTAAGGCCCGGCCTTGGTGGTATAATAATCGCCCTGCTTGCTGCGGTCGCGGCTTACATTGATTGCCGGGTAGTCCATCACCGATCCTTGGAGACCGATTTTACGAGTCAACTTCGTGTCGTGCATCTGCTCCGGACTCAGCATCTGGCTGGCCCGCATGTTGTGGTTCAACCCAAGCGTGTGCCCCATCTCGTGCATAATTAGATAATACAGGAATTGTTTATGCATCTCTTTCACTGCATCCGACTTACCGGACCCGGCCGCTTCCCCATCCAACGTCTCTACTGCCGCGATGCCCGCTTGGAACTGCATATTCAGCTCGTTGGCCAGGTTACACAATGCCATGCGGTTCACCTGCGAATGGTGTATGTATTCGGCCTGGGGCGCAACCGCCTGCTCAGGATCTTCCCAAGGCAGCGTTGCCAAGGCCCTGTTCCCGCCATTAAACAGATCGTCCAAAACCGGTGTGCCGGCCCCCGATTTCCACTCTACGGTAATGTCCGCTCCCAAAATCTGCCCCGTCAACGGGTTATAAAAACTAGGGCCTATAGCACCGTAGCTCGGATTAGCCGATGACTTCCATCGAATGACGTTATACGCGATATCCGCGGGGTCCCATTCGGCATCGTCGGGCATCTGTTTCATCACGATGGCATTCTTGAATCCAGCCGCTTCAAATGCTTCATTCCATTTCTCGCCTGCTTCCTTGATAATGGGGCGGTACTCATACGGTGTTGTGTTCTCTATCCAGAACACAATCGGCTCCACCGGTTCGCTCAGCTTCGCGTTCGGATTTTTCTTTTCGAGGTGCCAGCGGCTGATGAAATCGCGGTACGGCGTGGGCGATATCGATGTCAGGTCATCTACCTGTGCTCCGAAATAACCCACACGCGGATCGTCGCGCCGAGGGCGGTAATTGTTTTGGGGCACTTCGAGAAACGAGTGTTGCATCCTTACCGTTACGTAACGGGCATCGGTGATGTCCTTGCCCCCGCCATTCATCGGCGTCGGATTTTCATACGTCAACCGTACCACCACGTCTGTATTATTCGGAAACGACCGCACCGTATCGTAGCTCGACTTACCTGCATTCAGGTTACCGAGGTTGAAATGGGCGGTAGGGGGCGTTCCCGGGGGCATCACCGGCTTCACCGCGTCGAGTTTATTACTGATGAATAAACCGTCGATGGGGATGAGGTAACCGGCACTGTCGGAAGCGGCAATCTTTTCCGAATGAAAAATGGTTTCCGCCACGTCGGCGTTGGCTGCTTTACTCACCGGATTGGCGGGGTCGTAATAAAATGCCGTATTCTTACGCAGGAACTCGATCTTGTCGTGGTTCTTACGGATGCTGAATAACCAAGTATCGCGGATCATATTCTCATTAAGGAACAACGACGTGGGACCGCCCATCGAAAAGCTCTGGTAGATGAAATCCTTATCGAGTTGTTCTTTCGTCAGGTACAGCTGTAAACTCGCCGTAGCGGTATCTCGGTACAGTGTAAAAAGCCCTTCGACTCTCTTGCTCGACTTTACTTTGTCATCGATACTCGGCTTCTCATCCTTTTTTTTCTTTACGGAGTCTGCAGCAGCCTTGGCTGTGCTATCAGGCGGTGCCACCTTCGAGGTGTCGGGGTGGTTTTTACGGAGTGTGTCCTGCCATGCGTTCACCTCCATACGAGCCGTGGCGGGCATACCCCAGCATAGGGCCCCTGCTACGGTTGCTAACAATACGTACTTCATTTGATTGGGTTAAAATTATACATCCATGCGCCGGTCCGTCTGTCGGAAGCTGCTACACTTCATCTATGACGCTGATGGACCAAATTAGTTGCACACGAACATCGTAAATTATTGCCGCACCACCAGCAACTTTTGTGTTACATTTAGCTGGTTTAATTTTCGGACCACGCCGAGACCGTAGGCACTATTTCCGCATCGAACTTTTCGTCATCAACTTTGAAGTATACCTCGGGCCGATACGATGATTGCACCGTCCACGTGCTATCGCTGGTCCGCCATGCCTGGATGCTGGCCAGATCGCCCTGTGCACCATGTATGGTCAGCAAGGCATCTGCCGGTTTGTCGGCAACAAAACCATCAGCAAACTCCGCGAAATTCATTGAAGCAAACCGACGTATGTAGCGGGCCACCGCAGCGGAATCGACTTTTTCCCCATCCACCAGCCAGACGGTACTATCGCGTTCCAATCTCCACGACCGAATCCCCGAAGCGGTTGCCCCAGCTATGCTGCTTTCAGCTAGTCGAAGAAAGGACTGGTTGCGCCAGCTGGCGAACCCCTTATTATATTGCGAATACAGGTATCCGTCCACGGAGTAGACCTTGTCATCGTTAGCTTTGCGGACGTAAGATTGTCCGCCACCATACACACTGCCCTGTCCGGGGGCTTCTCCTACCCACCATTCCCCCAGTGTATCGTCGTTTTTTCCCAACACCACAACATGGGTGCCGGTTGTATCGCCTACCTTGTACTCATCCCATTTCGCGGCTTGCTCGGTAACCACCCGGTTTCCCTCCAGTGCCAAGAAAGACGCTAACAATCCTTTCACCGCATTGCTATCCGCGGACGCGGTCACACCGTCATGCGCTACCTGCCAACCGCCCGCCGAGCGGGTGAACACCAACTCGCTACCATTGGCCGCGCGCGGATAAAGTTTGATTTCTGATACGGAAGCGGTATCGATATCCACCAGCGCAATAGCCAAGGTGCCCTCGCGCTGCGGAACCCGCACCATCCTTACACCAAGGTATACCACCACCAAGGCGACCAAGACAATCGTCAATTTCCTGTTATTTAGTGTCGTCATAGTTTTCTGCCAGTCGTTGTTGCCTAATACTGCGGTTCCGGCGTGCACGCCATACGCCATAAAAAATGGCCAGCAGCACAGGTAAAAGGAAGTTCACATATTTAATCGTAGCCTTCGTCCCCTCGGCCACCTCTTTCAATGGCCTTGAGGTTATGCCTTTTGTACGCAGTTCGTTCAGGCCCGTGTCGTCAGCCAGCCAGTCTATCGCATTGGATATGAAGTTTATGTTATCCCCCTCCACCTGCCGCTGCTGTGAGGGCTGGCCGTGCTGCATGGGCGGCGGACCGTTGATGATGAAATCGCCGTCGGTGATGACCACCATTTTGGTTTCTTCCCCTTGGGGCATGAAAACACCCTCGATTGCCGCCGCGACGGGGATGTTCCGTCCTTTAAAATCATCCTGTGTCCACTCTTTCTGCATCGCGAAAAATGCAGGCGTAGGCACCGTATCAGACAAATTTGAGGAGAAGGCCAATGGTGTGTAGCGGATCGACGTATCGCCTACAAAACGGACCGGACTAGCAAATTCCATCACCACTGCCTCCAGTCCGGACGATACCGGATGTTCGGCAAACGTGGATAGTATCGGCAAGTACGGAAACGATACGTTCGTCTGCAACATAAAGAAGCCCTGTTGTTGTTGTACGGGGATGGTCGCGCATTGGGCATCGATTACCAATTGGGCATCCACGGCTAGTCCCTTGGTTTCCAACCAACTTTCCAGCGCCGTGTTCACCGCCGTCCCCTGCCCGCTTTGCAGATTGCCTTCCACACGATTGAAAGCCACCACCATCCTGCCTCCTCTTCCCAAGAATGTGTCCAACTTAGCAAAGTGGGCTGCCGGGATACTGTCCGTTGGCCGTACAATCACCATCGTATTCACGTCGGCCGGTACGGATGTAGAATCGGTAAAGGCAACGGTTTCCGTCTCGTAAAGGATGTCTAGCTGTTGTTCCAATTGCGCCATCTCGAAAATACCTGGCTCCCCATGGCCCTGTAGGAACCCAACCTTGGGCTTCTCGTCGATTGTCAACTTCTTGATGGCGGTAGCCAACGCGTATTCCATAGCCGCCCCCGGTTGTATAAACGGAATAACCTCCTGTTTTTCGCCGTAATCAACCGTCGCCCCCAAGTAGGCCCGTTGCTGTTTCATCTGGTCCTTCTCTCGTACATTAATCATCACGGGCCTTATGCCTTTCTGTGCCACCTCCTGTTCCTTTGCGTCGTCGGCGTTGGGATTGATAAACTCGAACATCACCCGGCCACGCGACCGGCTGGCAAATTCAACCAGCATGTCCTGGAAATCCGTGCGGGCTTTCTGGATATGGGCTGGGAGGTTTTCTGAAAAGTAGGCGCGCACGGTAACCGGCTCGTCCAATCCCGAAAGGATATCGCGCGTGGCCTTACTTAACGTGTACTGCTTGCCCTGGCTAAAATCAATGCGGAAACGAAACTCGTGGGCGAGTAAGTTCACCATCACAACGATGCCGACAAGCAATGCAACCGACGTATACAATTTCTTCATCCTAGTCATTACAACGTACGTTTAGCCAGTGAAACCTCCGCGAGCATCAGCCCTATAAATACAATCGAAAGGAAATAAACCACATCGGTACCATCTATGACGCCCCGAGACATGCTCTCGTAATGCTGCGACAGGCTCAATGCATTAAAAAACATACCCAACGCTCCGGTGAAATGCCCGGCAAGTACGTTGAAGATCAAGTGGAAAAACAGCCCGATGAATAACGCCGCGAGGAACGCGACAATCTGGTTGTTGGTGATGCTGCTGGCAAAAAGCCCGATGGCTACGTATGAGGCGCTAAGGAGTAATAACCCGAGGTAGCCGCACAACACTTGCCCCCAATCGAGGCTGCCAAGGGAGGATACCGTTATGGGATAAGGCAGCGTGAAGGCCAAGGCAATCGCTACCAACAATAACGTTGACAAGAATTTGCCGATTACAACCTGCCGGTCGGTGACGGCTTTGGTGAGCAGCAGCTCAATCGTGCCGGTTTTGTTTTCTTCGGCCAGCAAACGCATGGTCAATGCCGGTATGAAGAAAAATAACGTCCAAAAAGCCACATTGAAAAAAGATTGCAGGCTGGCTTGGCCCACAAGAAAAATGTCGGATCCAAACAGCCAAGTAAAAAAGCCGCTGAATCCCAAAAAAAGTACGAGCATGATATAAGCCATCAGGGAGTCGAAAAACGAATTCAACTCGCGTTTGGCGATTACCCAAATTGCTTGCATTGCTTACTAGTTTACGGTTAAGTTTCTGAATATATCTTCCAGCCGGGTTTCCACTGGTGTCATCTCCGTGATCACCCAGCCCCGCTCCACACAGCATTTAAAAATATCGCGCCTCGACGATCGCCCAGCCGCGCTCTTTACTTCGAAGCGGAGCGCCCCGCCATCCTCAACGGCTATCGAAGCCACGTTCGGCAACCCGCGTAACGCATCGGTCACCTGCTGGGCCGTGGCATCTTGCAGTTGCAGATGGACGGTTTCTTGGCCCGAAGCCTGCTGGCGCAACGTGTCAGCCGTACCATCGGCTACGATCTTCCCTTTATTGATGATGAGGATGCGGTCGCACGTTGCTTCTACTTCCGGAAGGATATGCGTACTCAGGATGACCGTTTTGGCCTTACCGATTTCTCTGATAAGTTTGCGGATTTCCACAATCTGGTTGGGGTCGAGGCCGGTTGTCGGTTCGTCGAGAATCAGGATCTGCGGATCGTGAATCATGGCTTGCGCCAAGCCCACTCGCTGGCGATACCCTTTGGAAAGCTCACCGATATTTTTATGTTTCTCGGCATTCAATCCACACAGCCGCACCATCGTCCGCGTGCGGCTGTCCACCTTTTCGTTCGGCACACCCTGCAATGAAGCACAAAAATTGAGATAATCGATAACCGGCATATCCAGGTACAGCGGATTATGTTCCGGCAGGTAGCCGATGTGCCTTTTAAGCGACTGCCCATCGTGTTTAACCGATTTCCCGCCGACGAAGATATCTCCCTCATCAATGCCGATATATCCGGTGATCATCTTCATCGTGCTGCTTTTTCCAGCGCCATTGGGTCCGAGGAAACCAAGGATTTCACCGGTTTTCACTTCGAACGATATACCGTCCACCGCATTTTGGGCTGCATAACGCTTGGATAGGTTTTCGATACGTATGTCCACAAGTCGATATTTTTTGAAAATAGGCATGCCGCCATCAACAAGAAAACAGATGCCTGAAAGTCCATTAATCAGTTCAGCGCTTTCCTTAGTAGATTTTTCGGAAAGCTGCTAGCGAAATTAATCGATTAGCAAAAAACCACAAAAAAATTTAAGACTTTTTAACATTTCCCGCACCGGCCAATCCCACGCCTGCATCTGCGGCAGACAATTTGTTGCGCATACACAGCCGAACATTGGCCGAAGTTTGTATCTTAGTGGCGAACACCTAACTCAGTGATAAACGTATAAAACGCATGGAAAAGAAAATCCTTTTGAATGAACGCGACATGCCTACACAATGGTACAATATTGTAGCCGACATGCCTAACAAGCCGCTGCCGCCGCTCCATCCGGCCACCAAGCAACCTGTAAGCCCGGACGACCTTTCGCCGATCTTTCCAATGGCACTCATCGAGCAGGAAGTATCCACCGAGCAGTATATCGATATCCCGGAAGAAGTACAGCAGGCCTACCGCATATGGCGCCCTACGCCGTTAATCCATGCCACTAACCTAGAGAAGGCACTCGGCACGGATTGCAAGATTTACTACAAATACGAGGGAACAAGTCCCAGCGGCTCGCACAAACCCAACACCGCGATACCACAAGCCTATTACAACAAACAGGCAGGCGTAAAGCGCATCATCACGGAAACCGGTGCAGGCCAATGGGGTACGGCATTGAGCTTTGCATGCAGCCAGTTCGGCATCGATTGCGACGTTTACATGGTACGCATCAGCTTCGACCAAAAACCTTACCGTAAAATTCTGATGAACGCGTTTGGCGCCACGGTCCATTCGTCGCCCACGAACCATACCCAGGCTGGCCGCGATGCAGTCGCTGCCTATCCCGGCACGGCCGGCAGCCTGGGCTTGGCTATTTCCGAAGCGATTGAGATGGCCATGGGCGACGAACATACGAAATACGCATTGGGTTCCGTACTGAACCATGTGCTGCTGCACCAGACGATCATCGGCCAGGAAGCGAAAAAGCAGTTGGAATACACAGGCGACTACCCCGACGTCATTATCGCGCCCTTGGGCGGCGGATCCAATTTCGCGGGTTTGTCATTCCCGTTCCTACAAGATAAGATTGTGGGCAAATCCCTACGTTGCGTAGCCGTGGAGCCCGCGTCTTGTCCCAAACTCACCAAAGGAAAGTTCATGTACGATTTCGGCGACACCCAAGGGTACACCCCCCTGCTGCCCATGTATACGCTCGGGCATACCTTTACGCCAGCTGCCATCCATGCCGGCGGGTTACGTTACCACGGCGCCAGCGTACTGTGCAGCCAGCTGCTGAAAGACGGGCTTATCGAAGCGCAGGCCATCCAACAGCTAGAATGCTTCGAGGCCGGCATCTTGTTTGCCAAAGCCGAAGGGATTGTTCCGGCGCCCGAGGCGAACCACGGCATCGCCCAGGTCATCCGCGAGGTCGAAAGGGCCAAGGGGGAAGGGGTATCAAAAACTATCCTTTTCAATCTCTGTGGCCACGGCTTTGTTGATATGGCCGCTTATCAGGATTATTTCGACGGCAAGCTACGTGATCATTCCTTTACGGACGAGGAGCTGACCGCAGAGCTGGCACACTTGGCTGCGTTACAACCATAATTGGTGCAACCGACTTTGAAATCACAACTGCCAGAACCGATGTCGCATGCCCCAAGGCGTCCGGACTGCCGTCGCCAACGCCGGCGACCGGGGCTTCACCGACTTACGGTAGCTGTTCAGCAGCAATCCCATCGGGGCCGAAATCTCCATTAGCCTAATATCTGATCTTGAAATCTTCCTTGGCCTGTCCGGAATGGAAAAACACCAACCCGACGCAGAACAGGTCAATGGTTACAGTCACTTCGGGCTTCGATTTGATCGAATGCCATAGGGCTTTTGATCCGGCATTGCGGTAGATGTCCAACAGCAACAGTACGCTTCCGGCATGGAGCTGCTGCCAAAGCGCCTCAACCTTAACCACGGGCGCCTCGAGTACACCGGCATCGATAATAATAAAATCCAGCGGCGACGTTGGCACCGGTTCGTCAGCCAGCGTAAACACCGCGCCGGGCTGGAACCTTTCGATGAGCCGCGCGGTCAACCGGCGCACCTTGTCGGCCGATTCGCCGGGCAATCGCTTGGCGTAAATCACTTCATCCAACAGCCGGTAAACGAACGGCGAATGGGTACCATGGCGCGAATGCGCCACAAAGAAATGCGCCAACCGATCCGCAAAGAAACGAAACCTACCCACGTGGCAAAAATAATACAAAACCACTATAGGTTCTTCTTTAATCAACGTTGTAATGGAAAACTTTCCTTCCCAACTGCCCACCTGCGCCGATCCCTTCAATCACCACCCGGTAATTACCTGGCCCCGCATTGAAAAATTGGATACTGGCGTTGCCGGATGCATCGGTACTTACAGCAGGATTCCAATAGATGGTGGTGCGCTGGTCGGCAAGAACATCAGTTCGGGAAGAAACGCCGTACTTGGGGGAATAAAACGCCCGCACATTGCTGAACCCTTTGGGGGCATAGAACTTCGAGCTGTAATTTGGTGTTGCTCCGCGCTGCCAACCCCGGGTCGTGATGATGATGACGCCATGCTGCCCGTTGCTTCCGTACACGGCGGTCAGCGATGGTGACCGCAGCACTTCGATACTGACTATTTGTGAAGCGTCTAGCATGCCCTGTTCAAAGATTCCGCCGATGTCGGACTGCGCAGCCCCGTCGTTGGGGTCCAATACCCAGCCGTCCACCACGACCAGCATTGCACCCCCCCGGGTGCTATGAGGTAATCCTACCGGCCCCAAATCGGTATGGACTGTCTGGAAAATGACGCCAGCCAGGCGACCCTCTAAACAGGAGCGCAAGGTCACGCACGCCGTGAGTGCATTGCCCGTAAGCACTTGGTCTGCATTGCCGGAACCATTCATGTTGGCCGAGGCACCGAAGGCAGACGTGGCCGAAACGGTTACTTCGTCCAGGTGGATGATGCGGCTCTCCAAACCTAACGTCTGTAACACCGAGTCGGCCAATGCCGCCTGTTTCGTGTAGGTCGTCACGGCGGCCGGCACGTCCAACGATAGGTCGGCGCGGTTCTTCGTTGCCGTAACAGGCATACCAGGAATGGCATCCAGCACCACCTCCACCTTGTCGCCGCCCTTTGCCGTACGGCCTTGAACGGTAAATGTAATGCTATCGGTAAGCATTAGGTTATCGAACGAGAATACACCATCGGCATTCGTAACGGTATCGAGCGTCACGTTAGCGTTGATCGAAAACAGGGTAACTTTGCCGTTCGGGACAGGCTTCCTGTTCCGGAGGAACAGCAACTTGCCGCTCACCGAACTCACCATCTTCTCTACGGGATAGTAGATGGCCGGTGCGACCAAGGTATCGCCCAGCAGCTCTGCCCACCGGAACCTCCGGAAGCCCTGCGTCAGCATCAGCAGGTCGAGGTGATCGCGCTTTTCATCCGTTACATCGGTAAAGTAATAGTTGGGTTGCTCCACATACCCCTTCAACTCCGAACGCAGCAACAGCTGGGAAAAAATCGTATGCTCGGAGCGCGGATCAACCGATACCGCATCCGCATCGGTTACGGATACTGAAAAATTCGCGGGTACGGGTGCCCCTATTGAATCCGTGGTACGCCACCGAATGGTGGTCAACGCGCGGGCGTCGTCCCGCGCAGGCCAATCTGTATCGGCAAACCGCAAGGTATCGGGCTGTTCTACGAACAAAACACGTTCATTCACGGGCTTCCCCGTGGCATCGAACAGCGTAAGCTGCGCCATCCCGGCCGGAATCCCGTTCACAGGGAGTCGCATAACCGTCATCGGTGCGACGAGCGAGAGATTGTCAGCATAATAAACCTGACCCTGCTTGTGCAGCACCAAGCTGACCGGCCCGTACCGGTCGGGGGTAGCCTGCAGACGGACCAATGCCTCGCCCTGCACAGACTGCATGTATGCCGATAACACGTAACCCGACACGGCCGCTTCGGGAAGGTCAAAATCCTTGGTACTTCCGTCTGGTAGGCGCATACGCGCCTTGTACTCCTCCCCGGCCTGCTGCACCATAGAACACACTCCCATACCCGCATGAGCCGTCTCCAGCTTGACTACTACATCCCCCTTGCTGTCCATTATTTCACCGGCCACATTCACTCCCAAACCATCAGTACCTGTGGCTTTAAACGCCATACGCGAGCGCAAGCCTGCCACAGCGCTGCCGCCTTCGGGAAAAAACTGGACGTCGAAATCGGTAAACGTCGATTTTACGGGAAACCGATGCCGTTGCTTACCGACGTCGTCCGTCAGGGTTGTTTCCACATAGGTCGTTACCGTATCGTGCAGGGACCGAGACCTAAACGTAAACGAAACAACGCCACGCTCATCAGTTCGCTCGTTGCCCACCTTGATTTGCTCGGACGAGGACTTCACCACGTAGCGGACGGGCCTACCGCCTAGGGGATTCCCCTGCCTATCGGTATACGTGATGGTAGTTACCATGGTTTCATCTTCGGGACGGTACGCGTAAGCTATTTGGGCCCGGGCACGACCGCCCGATAACGTCCCCACCGGAAGCAGTTGGTCGAAAAAGTAATCGGGGCCGGCGTTGCGCATCCATTGTGTGTAAGCCCGCAGGCGGTAATTGCCTGCTTGCAGGTGGCTGGGCAGATCGATATTGCCCTTAGCCATGCCCGATATCAATGGTAATTTCAGCGCAGCAACCAACGAGTCTGTTTCGGAAATGAGATCGACATACACAGCACCACTCCAAGCCGAAAGCCGGTGGTCAGCACCGATAACGGTATACACTTTAAGCCAAATGGTGTCGCCGGCTAGGTAATACGGTTTGTCGGTATGGACATGGATACGCTCCGGCCTGTGCTGGTATTCCCAAGCCTGCAACCTCGACACCAAGGTGTCCGCCGGCACTTGTGCAGCACACCAACAGGC
>Ga0079224_100010124_pt1 | contig 12916 bp, 14 predicted proteins | sample Stecom2015_FD_80414 | JGI IMG/M metagenome (GOLD analysis project Ga0079224, IMG submission 80414) | Agricultural soil microbial communities from Utah to study Nitrogen management - Steer compost 2015 | ecosystem: Environmental > Terrestrial > Soil > Agricultural land | place: USA: Utah... | reverse complement strand
ATTCTTTTTCCTCCAAAATTTATTGAGGATGATGATAAGCCCAAATATGGTTCTGTATAAATTCCGTTACCTTTTACAGTTACTTCGGAGTAAGTGTAAATAGGATCGTTATGATAAAACCTGACATAACCGCTATATGTTTGGCTTGCAGCAGGTTTAAAATTCAGAGGAAGATTTTTTATTGTTCCTGGTTCAATTATTACAGGAAAATTATCTGAAAAGAAAAATACCGGATGACTGATTACAGCAGAATCGAGAATAAGATCAGCAGTACCATTATTATAAATGGAAATATTTGCAGTTGCTGTTGAATCAATTTGTACATTACCAAATTCTATATTTTTTGTAAGAATATCTATCCCCGGAGAACCGCTTCCACTTAGATCATATTTAAATAATTGTCGGCCTGAACTTGCTCCAACCGGTTCCGCAAGAAGCCAGAAATAACTGCCATCCCAGGCAAGTCCTCTCGGACTTTGACCATTCCCTCCCTGATCGGGAACAAGAAAAGAAAATATTGTATCTTTAGTTACGAGATCAACAGTATATACTCTTTCAATATCACCATCATTATCATCCATTACATAAAAGAGAGTATCACCTTTAACTGTAATTCCATGCGGCTGTTCGCCAAATGTAAAAATTGTATCAACAATTGATTTGGAAGAAACATCAACTTTGTAAATTGCTGCCATATTATTGGGATAATAAACAGAAACCCATAAACCTGTGCCATCCCAGCCGGCTCCTCCCAAATATACTGAACTGCCAAACAGTTGATTAGAGGTAATTGAATCCAGAACATTTCCGTCGTAAGTAAGTTTAAAGATATCACATCTTGAAATTTTTCTGTCAACATACCAGAAACTTGATCCATCGAATGCAAGACCCTGTGATTCTCTCATTCCCGGATAATTAATGATGGTTGTATCTACTATATTTCCTTCATCATTAACTGCATAAAAAATTCCTCTTCCTGCTGTACTGGAGGATGATGAAATCCAATATTTGGAATTTTCGTAAACCATTCCATAAGCGTAATTCCAGTAAGCATCTGAAGGCAAATCAATTACTTCAATCAGAGTTTGGGAATATGAACAAAAATTTAAGATGAGAATAAACAAGTAGAACTTTTTCATAATTAAAAGTCTCCTGTATTACTGGAAAAAAAATTAATTACGGGGATGCTCTTTACACCACTGTTTAATATATTCAGCTATTTCGGTTGTTGGTGTACCGGGTGTAAATAATTCCCCTACCCCTAATTTTTTTAGTTCTTTTATGTCTTCTTCAGGAATTATACCTCCGCCCGTAAGAAGAACATCTGTTAATCCTTTTTCTTTCATCAGGTTTAATATTTTAGGAAAGATTGTCATGTGTGCACCGGATAAAAGACTGATGCCTATAACATCAACATCTTCCTGGAGTGCGGCTTCAACAATCATTTCAGGAGTTTGTCTTAATCCTGTATAAATAACTTCCATACCTGCATCACGCAATGCTGCGGCAATAACTTTAGCACCGCGGTCATGTCCATCAAGTCCTGCTTTTGCAACTAATACTCTTATTTTTTTATCCATAAAAAGAATCCTTCTTCTTATTTATTTCAATTTTAATTTTATCTGCAATTTCTTTTTTACTTCCTTCAGAATAAGTCTTGAAGTCAGGTTTAAATCTGAAATCATTATAATATCTGGGGATAATATGAAAATGAAAATGAAAGATTGTTTGTCCGGCAGCTTTACCGCTGTTAACAATTAAATTAAAACCATCCGCATTTACACCTTTAACAACTGCTGATGCTAAAAGCTGTGTTGCTTTCATAAGATGGGTTAAGTCATCGGGAGGAACTGACTGAAAATTTTCATAATGTTTTTTTGTTATAACAAGAGTATGACCATAATTAACCGGGCGTATATCAAGAAACGAAATTACATTTTCATTTTCAAAAAGAATTTCAGCTTCAGATTTTCCTGCAATAATATCACAAAAGATGCAATCCATACTGCCAAAATAAGGCTAAAAATTTATTTTGGCAAAGGAAAGGGAGGGTTAATTGTTAATAGTTAATGGTTAATTAAAGATGAGTTAATAGTGATGGTTTAATTGAAAATAGATTAAGTGTTAAATCCCAATTTATAATTTTTAATTTTTAATTCTCATTACCCTTTGGTAATACTTCCGTGCATTTTCAAGGTCTTCAGGAGTATCGACGGATAATGAATCAAACTCAGTAGTAACTATTTTTATTTTAAAACCATTCTCGAGCATTCGTAACTGTTCAAGCTTTTCAGTTTTTTCAAGGTCTGTAGGTTTAAGGTTTGTGAATTTCAGAAGATAATCTTTTCTGAATACGTAGAGACCAATGTGCTTGTAAATCTCAGCAAGCTGAATTTTCTCACTGTTTGTTTTTGCATCTCTTACAAATGGAATTGGTGAGCGTGAAAAATACATTGCAAAGTTGTTATAATCGAAAACTACTTTAACAACCGAAGGTGAACGCAGCTCATCCACTGTTTCTATTCTTTTAGCGAGTGTAGAAACGTTAACATTTTTATCAAACAGCAGCGGTTCAATTGCCTGGTCAATCATTACAGCTTTTATAAACGGCTCATCTGCCTGAATATTTACTACTATCTCTGCACCGGGAAAATTTTTTGCTACATATGCAGCCCTGTCAGAACCTGACTGCAAATCTTTTGGAGTCATTATAACCTTTGCACCAAAACTCTGCGCGACGTTTGCAACTTTTGTATCATCAACGGCAATAATTATTTCATTAAGAAGATTTGATCTGGATGCACTTTCATAAGTATGCTGAATCATTGGTTTGCCCCCGATATCTGCAAGTATTTTTCCAAGAAGACGGGATGAAGCGAAGCGTGCAGGGATTATACCAAGTATCATTTTCTACCTGATGATTTAATAAAAGTGCATAAATAATTTGAAGTTTTTGCGGTAATAAAAAAGTACTAACTACCTTTTATTACCTTTGGTACTTTAAAAAATTCTTCATCTCTATCAGGAGCGTTTTTAAGTGCTTCTTCTCTGCTTAATGACTGTTGAAGTTTATCTTCCCTGAAAACATCTGAACCTTCAACCGGATATGAGAGAGGTTCAATATTTTCAGTATTCAGTTCATTCAGTTTATCAACATATTCAAGAATTTTATTTAACTGAGATGTATAGTTTTCCAGTTCCTCTTCCGAAAATTTTAATCTTGCAAGCTCAGCAATATGTTCTACATCTTTTTTAGTTACCATATTTAAACTTCTAATTTTTAATTTCTGATTTGTAATTTTTTATTCTCATTTCTTTTTCTTCAATAATTTCTCTTACTTTCTGCATAAGTTCAATTTCCTGCTGACGGGAATTAATATTTTCTGCAGGGACAGGTTTATCAAAATGAAGATGAACAACTCCGCTATTTATTCTCAAAGGATTTTTTTGAAATAATTTTTCCGTACCCGAAATTGTAACAGGAATAATTGGAAACCCTACCTGTGTTGCAAGATGAAATGCACCTCTTTTAAATGGAAGCATTTCTCCGTTTCTGCTTCTTGTTCCTTCGGGAAATAACAGTACGGAAATTTTTCTTTTAACAAGCATCTTCTTTGCTTTTTCAATGCTCTTCATGGCTTTTGCAGGATTTTGACGGTCGACTATAATATGCGGACCCGTTTGCATCTGCCATCCAAACAGAGGAACTCTTGCTATTTCTTTTTTAAATACAAAACTGAAATCGTTTGGAACATATCTTTGTAGAACAGGAATATCAAAAAGACTTCTGTGGTTGGATACAAAAACATAAGGAGTACCTGGTTTTACGTTTTCTTTACCTGTTACATTTACCCGTATCCCGGAAATTGCAAGTACAGGAGCAGAGAAAACTTTTGTAAGGATAAAATAAGCTTTATGGCTGCGGTCAATCAGTGAAAAAATTAGGGCAAGAGCAGAACAGATAATTGTGTGAATAAGCAGAAGAAGTAATTTAATGTACGTCAATTATTACCTTCAAAATTTAATTCCTTTAATAAATCGGCATTGCCTGATTCTCTTACAAATTTTTTAATTGCATTAATCCTGTTGTTGATTGAAGGATGACTGTAGAAGAACCATTCCACAAAAGGATGAGGATTTTTATCACCGAGATTTTGTTCTGTTAGTTTATTTAATGTTGAGATATACGGCAATGGTTTATATGTTGCAGTTACTGCATATTCATCAGCTTCATATTCAAATTTTCTCGAAAGAATATTGCTTAAAGGATTCTGAATTAATCCGATTACTGCAGCCCACAATGATAATACCGGCAAAGCAGCAATATCTGTTATCGAATTAAAACCAAACCAGCCAATTGTATTTTCATATAGATAAGCAATTAAAAAAAGCGTAAGAAAACTTGAAAATGTTCCAATAATTATATTTTTAATGATATGTTTCTTTTTATAATGTCCCATTTCATGGGCAATTACTGTTTCAATTTCATCTGCTGTATAATTTTCAAGAAGAGTATCACCCAGAATTATTCTTTTTGATTTTCCTATTCCCGTAAAAGCTGCATTGGCTTTTTTAGTATTCTTACTCATATCAAATTTGTAAACATTCCCGACTTTTATTCCGGCATCTTTGGCTAATCTTTCAATTCTTTCTTTCAGGTTTTCATCTTCAATGGGTGTAAGTTTATAAAACAGAGGAAGAATAATTACCGGGGCAATTCTGCCAAGCACAACAGAAATAATAAATAAACCAATTGCAAGAGGAAGCCACCAGAGCGAACCGAATTTATTTAATACATAAAAGAAGAAAAGGAGAATAGGAATTCCAATCACTAATGAAACAACCATTCCTTTAAAATTTTCATACAGCCATTTTAAGAGTGTCTGGTTTGAAAGATTATATTTATGTTCGAGATAAAATCCTGAATAAAAATTTACCGGGGCAAAAATTATTAGTGCAGTCAGACCTGTTAATAAAACAAATGCTAAAAATATTATATAAGGATTAGTGAAAAATCCTGATAAGATATTAACAAGTGTTGAGCTTAAACCTGTAGCAACAAAAAGAAGCATAAGAATAAATGATAATATCCCCTCACCTATTCCAACTGCGAGCTTAATGTTGTTATATTTTTTAGAATCCCGTAATTCCATAAATAAAATTTAAAAGGAATGTTTAAAATAAAAAACTCCCGGAGAATTGCCGGGAGCAATATAACACTTGTAGTCTTATCTAATCTGTTTCTAATTTCTTTTCAGATTTTCTTTTCAATGATTTACCATCTTCACTTAATCTTGAAATATATTTTTCCGGGTCATTTTTGAATTTTTTCAAACAGTTATTGCAGCATACTGCATAGGTTACTCCATTGTAAGTATAAGTGATTTCCGGATCTGCTTCTTCGGTTGATACTGGACAAATTGTGTTAAATACTTTTCCTTCTTCAGACGCTGCAGTTTCACTAACTTTTTCTGTTTTTTCTTCTTTTACTTCATCATTGGATTGGGCAAAAGAATTAAAGTATAAAGCAGATGAAACAAACAACACAGCTATAAAAAGAAGTTTTTTCATTTTTCTACCTTTCTTTTTTTTACTGGAAAATTTACCTGGAATAATTATAAGTAATATTTTTTTTATAAAGTATCAAATAATTTTTGCATCATTTTCCTGAATCCATCCGACTTTACCATCCTGAAGTCTTATTTTCACCCAGTTATCAATCTTATCTTCAAATTCTACCTTTATTCCTTCATGAATTATAAATGCATCATTGCTTCCTGAATCGGGTGATAATTTTACATTAACTGTATTAGCAACTACAACACCTTTTTGAACATTAAGTTCCCTGTTTAATTTAATTGTAAGAATAATTGTGCTGAAGATTAATAAAATTAAAGAGACAAGTCCTGTAATTACAATTAATCTCTGCTGATAATTATTTTTAATAAAGAAATAAGAACCTATTGCCGCGAGAAGGATTATATAAAAGATATATGTAAGAATTGTCCATCCAGTGGTTGTAAAAAGATTAACTAAACTTTCCCACCATTCAAAAAGAAAAAAGCCGGGTAATGATTCAACTTTGTCGATTGTTTTTAAATTAGCAAGTGCAAGATTATGTTTAATATCTTCATCACCGGGGGAAAGTTTTAAAGCTTTTTCATAATAAAGAATTGCATAACCAAGTTTTCCGGTTCTGTAGTATGCATTGCCTAAATTATAATAAAGTGATGATCCTTCATAACCTGAATTAATCAAATCGGTATATACTTCAATCGCTTTATCATATTCTTTCTGCCTGTAATAATTATTACCCTGCTGAAATTTCTCCTCTTCACTTTGTGAGAAAGTGAAAGAAGCGGCAGCTAAAAGAATAATAATCAGCTTATATAAAAATTTAATTTTCATTTTCTAACTAATAGCTTATCAAACTTTTTTTGATGTTACTGCTTTTTCAATATCAATTATTAATTCTGAAAGTTCATTATACATTTCATTCATTGCACTAACACCATCTGAAGAAGGAGCAAATCTTACATATTCACATTTCTGAGCAGACTTCTCAAGTCTTTTTACAATATTTTCATCAACATTACGCTTACGCAATTCATCTGCTGCTCTTTCAACAGTAAACTCCGCCTTTGGTATTTTCAATTTATCTTCAAGATATCCGAATAATGCCTGTGATATTTCTGTATAAAATTCATCATTTTTATTTTCAGACATTAAACCGGCAGCAATCTTTAACCTGTTTTTTGCAACTTTCTGTGCTTTCTGATATTTCAAAAGCTGAACATTGGCAGAGAGTTTTTCATCTCTCTTTTTAAAAGCAATTAAACCAATAAGTGCAATTAAGGGGACACCAACTGCTGTCCAGAATCCAAATTTATAAATAAGCAGCTCACTTTTTTTACTAATATCAGAATCTGTTTTAATAAATCTTATATCATCACTTAGCAGTTTAATATCCTCTTTATTAAGTCCGCTTATATCAGGTTCAAATACTCTTTCACCCTGCTCTACTTTTACAGTGTAAGATGGTGATGATAATGTGACAAAAGATTTTTTATCAGGATTGAAATATGAAAATTTTATTTCAGGTATTTCTTTTTCACCCGGTGTTCTTGGCACAATCAGGTATTCAAAAATCTTTTTACCTGATATTCGTCCATTCCTATTAATTTTTTCTGAAACTTTTGGGTCATATTTTTCTACACCGGGAGGAAGATTTATTTCATTTATATCAAGAAGTTTAATATTACCTGTACCGCTTATCTCTACTTTTAAATTAACGGGTTCGTTTGTCTTGGTTTCTTCTTTATCGAGTGACGTGGTTAACTTAAAATCACCAACCGCACCTGTAAATGATTCAGGTTTATCTTCAGGCAGCGGCATTACATTAATTGTTAATGTATTTGATTTTGCAAGATAGTCGACTGTCTCTCCCCTGTTAAAAGGGTCAGCAAAAAATTCATCAAAAAAACTATTACTTCTTTTCTTTTTCTGAATTAATACCGGAACATTTATTTCAAACGGCGTGACCGATAAAGTACCTGTCTGAGTTGGAAATAAAGCAGCTTTCTTTAAGATACCAACCCTATATTGTTTCCCATCAATTATTTCTGTGGTGAAAAGAATATTTTTATCTGTATCCAGTTCTTCTGCCCAGAAACCTTTATACTGCGGCAGTTTGGAGACAGACATTTGTGATGCAATGTTTAATCTCGTATATAATTTATAAGTTACAGTTACCTGTTCACCCTGGTAAACATTCCGTTTATCTGCGACTGCTTTAACAAAAAGATTTTTGGAAATCTCTTCATCAACAGAAATTTCAGTTTCCTGTTTTGGAGTGGATGTGCCTTTAACAATTTCAACAGTTACAGGTTCTGTCTTATATGTCCTTCCTTCAAATTCAATTGAAGCAGAACCGATTGTGAATTTGCCAAGTGATTTTCCTTTTAAATAAAAAGAATATGATTTGGAGCCCGATGCAACTCCATTTATGAATTGCATACTTGTAGATTGATTTGGACCACTTAATACATAAAACCGGCTGAGGTCAGGCGGATTAAAATTTTTTAATCCGTTTATATTTGGTGCGGAGAATGTAAATGATAATTCAAAATTATCCTCAATACCAACTTTGGTTTTATTTACAGATGCAGTGAATGTTTGTGCAGGTATAACTGCCTGAAACAAAAGGAAGATTAATGATATATAAATTTTAATTTTCATAAAACTTTCTTAATAAATTTACCAATCCTTCTCTCTTTTTATTACAGCTCCTGTTTTCTTCCTGATTTTTTTCTGGATATCCTGTTCATTGTTTTTTAAAGCCTGCAGAATTCTCTCTGCTTCTTCTTTTGATATCTGGTCTTTAGGTTGGGGCTGCTGGGTTTGGGTATTGTTCTGTTTAGCCTGTTCATTCTTATCAGGTTTATTCTGCTGATCATTCTTTTGATCCTGGTTGTCCTGTTGTTGCTGTTGATCCTGATTTTGCTGCTGATCATCGTTTTTCTGATCCTGATTCTGCTGGTTCTGCTGATTTTGCTGCTGCTGGTTTTGTTTTTCCATCTGCTTTAACGCATAGGATATATTATACTTTGTTTCCATATCATCAGGATTTATCTTCAATGCATTTTTATAAGCCTCAATACTTTCCTTATACTTTTGTGACTTAAGAAGTGAGTTGCCGATATTGTGATAAGTTTTTGCTTTCAGTTCCTGTTCTTCAGTAAGTTCCAAAGAAGAATAAAATTCTTTTAATGCATCCTCATATCTCTCCTGTTTATAATAAGCATCGCCAAGATTAAAATGTGCTTCAAAATTTTTAGGATCTTTTTCCTTACCTTTTTTGAAGCTTACTTCAGCATCAGCATATTTTTCAGAATTGTAAAGTTCAACACCTTCATTTATTTCAGCACGCTGTGCTAAAGCAGAATTAAAAGAAATAAGAATTAGAATTATGAAAAACATCATTACAATATTTAAGCTTTTATTTATCATCCTATCTATACTTTTTTCATTCCTGTTTTTGTTAAGAAATTATCGAACCAAACAGATTTTCTTTCACTAATAAAAAAATCGAGAAGAAGCAAAAAGATTGCCGGAGCCAGAAAATAATAAAAGCGGTCTTCGTAATCAGTTACTTTTTTTACACCAAATTCAGCTTTATCGAGTTGTGAAAGATTTTCATAAATCTTATCAAGATGATCTTCATAATTAGAACCCCTGTAATACTCACCACCGGAAGCTGATGCAATTTGCTGAAGAGTTTCTTCATCAAGTTTTGTTAGGACAACATTACCTTCCTTGTCTTTTTTAAATCCTGTTTGTTCTCCTTTTGCATTATAAACAGGAATAGGAGCCCCGCCTACAGAACCAAGTCCGATTGTAAAAATTTTTACTCCCGCCGATTTTGCTTCATTAACAACAGAATTAATATCTCCTTCATGGTCTTCACCATCGGTAATAATTATTATTACTTTTTCTGTAGGGTCTTTTGTGTTAAAAGATTTTAAAGCAAGAGAAACTGCAGAAGCAATAGCAGTACCCGGTTGTGGTACTGAATTAAAATCAACTGCCGAAAGAAAAAGATTTGCCGCAGAGTAATCAGTTGTTAAAGGAAACTGAACATAAGCTTCGCCTGAGAAAATTATAAGTCCAATCCTGTCTCCTCTTAACCTGTTAATAAGATTTGATATCTGGAATTTAGCGCGTTCAAGTCTGTTTGGTTTAATATCCTCAGCCTGCATACTTAATGAAACATCAAGAAGTATAAACACATCAATACCTGTTTGTTTAACTTCTTCCATTTTTGTTCCAATCTGAGGATTTGCGGCTGCTACTATAAGGCAAATTAGTGATAAGATAATTAATGCAAACTTAAATGTATTCTTCCATCCGCTGAATGACGGAAAGAGCACATTATGAAGTTTTTTATCTGAAAATTTTTCGAGCAGTTTTCTCCTGTTCTTTCTGTATAACCAGAAAAGAATAACCAGGAGAGGTATTCCATACAAAGCAATTAAATATTCAGGATGCGCAAACTTAAACATAGAATAAAATTTTTGATTATTTTTTACGGCAGCTTTCTTAAAACAGTTCCTGATAAACCAAGTTCCAGCAGAAGCAAAACAACACCGGCACCTAACCAGCCGTAATAGAGTTCCTTGGCATTTCTGTAAGATGTTATTTCTATTTTAGTCTTTTCAAGTTTATCAATGGTTTCGTATATCTCTTTCAGTTTTTTATTATCAGTAGCCCTGAAATATTCGCCATCTGTAAGTCGTGAGATTTCCTTCAAAACATTTTCATCAATCTCAACAGGTACCATTTGATATCTTGTGCCGAACGGCGTTTGCACAGGGTAAGGTGCTTCACCGCGTGTTCCGACACCAATTGTATAAACACGGATGTTAAATGTTTTTGCAATCTGTGCTGCTGAAAGCGGGTCAACTTCTCCGGCATTGTTTACACCATCGGTAAGCAAAATCATTACTTTACTTTTTGCTTTACTTTCTTTCAACCTGTTAACACCATTGGCAATTGCATTACCTATAGCAGTTCCATCTTCAATCATTCCGCTTTTAATGTCTTTTAAAAGATTTCTTAATACAGCATAATCAACTGTTAAAGGGCATTGAGTAAAAGCATCTCTTGCAAAAACCACGAGTCCAATTCTGTCTGATATTCTTGCCTGAACAAATTCATCAATAACATTTTTTGCTGCGTTAAGCCTGTTGGGTTTTAGGTCCTCGGCAAGCATGCTTCCTGAAATATCGAGCACCATTGCAATATCAATTCCTTCTGTATAAATATTTTCACCGGACTGGAAATTCTGCGGACGCGCAAGTGCAATAATTAATAAACCAACACCAGCCATTCTTAAAACTGGAGGAAGATATTTCAATCTTTCACGCCAGGTAGGCTTAACTTCATTAAAAATTCTTAAAGAAGAATAATTAACAACAGGCTGATTATTCCTTCCTTTATACCAATACCATAAAGCCATTGCAGGAATCAGCAGAAGAAAATAAAGTATCCAGGGATAAGCAAATGTTATATCAGCCGGCATTTGCTAATACCTCCCTTTCAGGTTTTTCTTTCGGAATAGTTCTTTCAACAATTGTATAAGCCTGTTTCATCATCTCTTCATTTAAATCCGGCACCGGATTATATTTTGCAAACTTTACAAGATCAGCATTAGTTAAAAATTCTTCAGTAGTTTGTAAGATTGAAACTGTATCATGTCTTTCTCTAAGCCTGCTTAATGCTTCAGAAGTTGTAAGCTCGAGAGCAGGAAGATAGAATCTTTCTTCAAAATATCTCCGGATAATTTCTGTTATTCTTGAATGATATTCTTTTACCATTCCTTTCTGCCAGAGTTTCTCCTCTTCGAGCTGATGGAGACTATTTAATGCAGTAATGTAAGACGGAACACGGGGAATATTTTCTTCAATAATCTCCTTCTTATATTTCTTTTTATATCTTTTATAAAGAAAATATGCTAAGCCTGCTGCTGTAAGAATTATAACCAGATAGATAAGTATAGATAACCAATCAATAGGAATTTTAATTGGCTCTTTTACATCTTTAATTTCTTCATCCGGTTTAACTTCAAGCGTGTATACTGAAAAATTAATGGGATTTGTTAAAACTGTTTGTTGTGTAGTATCTTTTCCTATTCTGTAACCAACAGGTATTCCATCAATTGTAATATCAACAGAGTCATAAACAGAAACAGTATATCTGAATTCAACTACCTGTTTCCCGTTTTCTTCTTTGAGAATAGGTTCATTAATGTCAATTATTTCAATATTCTTATTTAAACCTTTTAAGAGGGGATTGCTTACTGTTACCCCTTCATCATAAAATACTTTAACTGTTAAATTTATATAATCACCGACAAGATATTTGGATGAATCGGTAAATGCTTCAGCAGAAATCTGCTGTGCAAAAGATTTAAATGATATGATAAACAGAACAAATAATATTTTTTTTACCATCGTTTCTCACGTTTTCTGAAAAACTGCACAAGAGGTTTTATATAGTTTTCTCCAGTGTTTATTTCGATACTATCAAGCCTGCTGGTTAAGAATAATGATTTTCTTTTTCTTATTAATTTTTCCTTTACATCAACTAAAGCTCTCTGAACATTTGAATCACTTGTATCAATCCATCTTACTGCGCCTGTTTCATTATCTGCAAGTTTAACCATTCCTATTTTCGGTAATTCAAATTCTCTTCTGTCGTTAAGCACTATACCAATGAGGTCATGCTTTTTGCCGACAATTCTCAAAATCTTTTCATACCCTCCATCAATAAAATCAGAAATAAGAAAAACAATGCTCCTCTTTTTTATTGCATTGTTCATATACTCAAGAGCAGACTTAATATTGGTTGTTTTTCCTTTAGGCTCAAAGGATAAAACTTCCCTAATTAGTCTAAGAACATGCTTTTTACCTTTTCGCGGAGGAACAAATTTTTCAATTTTATCTGTAAAAAGAATTAATCCTACCTTATCATTATTTTTCATTGCAGAGAAAGCAAGAATAGCACTTAACTCCGCAGCAATTTGTTGTTTTGTTTTATCAACAGTACCAAATAATAAAGAACCGCTCAGGTCAACCAAAAGAATAACAGTAAGTTCCCTTTCCTCTTCAAATACTTTGATAAAAGGATGACCAAATCGCGCAGTTACATTCCAGTCGATATTTCTTATATCATCACCAAACTGATATTCGCGAACTTCGGAGAATTCCATTCCTCTTCCTTTAAATACGGAATGATATTCACCCGAGAAGACCTGGTTTACAAGTCCTCTTGTACGAATTTCAATCTGCCTTACCTGTTTTAATAATTCCCTTGTTAACATTCAGCCACACTTACTCTTACTCTTACTCTTACTCTT
>Ga0079224_100010123_pt1 | contig 12916 bp, 8 predicted proteins | sample Stecom2015_FD_80414 | JGI IMG/M metagenome (GOLD analysis project Ga0079224, IMG submission 80414) | Agricultural soil microbial communities from Utah to study Nitrogen management - Steer compost 2015 | ecosystem: Environmental > Terrestrial > Soil > Agricultural land | place: USA: Utah... | reverse complement strand
GCGCCTCCGCGCCTCCGGACCGCCGGGCGGCCGCGGTCCCGCCTTGCCCCGCATGCCTGTCCCGGCGCCGCGCCCTCCGGCGCGCCGATCTCCGGGAGCCGTTGCGGAGGTGCCGCCGGAGTGCTTCCCGGCCGGGCGGCACCGGTGGCCTGCAGGGGCCGGAGCGTCCCGGGGCCGAGGCCGGCGGCTCCGTCCGAGGGGGCCGATCCGGTCCGATTCCGGTCGACCCGGGCCCGGAGGCGCCGCCGCGGCCCGCCGCGCGGGGCGGGCCGCGGCGTGCAGCGGTGACGGATCGCCGAGGGCGAGGCGCGCGCCCCGGCCAGAGGCCGCCTGGAGAGCGATGATCTCGGCGCCGCGGCCTCGTGCCGGTGCGCGGGAAGGAGCCGCGGTATCGAGGTCCTCGTGGAGGAGGGGCGCCCGGGCTCCCTTCGTCCGCTCCCTCTCCTGACGGCGCTCTGGTGTCCTGGGAGGCTGTTCCGATGCGGGTCCGGGGGAGCGGAACCTCCTCCGGGGGGGGCGGTACCGCGGGCCGGCGGGGAAGCGCGGGCCGAGGCCTCAGGGGAGGGGGCTGCCCGCCCGTACCGGTATCACCGTCGGAGCCACGGCTCGGGAGACTAGGGTGCGGCCATGCGGAACGACGTGAGCGGTGAGCGGGTGCAGGGCGCGGTGGAGATCGGGCCCGCGGTGGAGGAGGCCGACCGGGCGGCCTGCTATGTGATCCGGGGGGCGGTGTTCGTCGCCGAGCAGGGGGTGTCCAGCGCGCTGGAGCCGGACGCGGAGGATCCGGGGGCCGAGCACCTGCTGGCCCGGGTCGGCGGGGTGCCGGCGGGCACGGTGCGGATGGTGGTCCGCGGGCGGACCGGGGTGCTGGGCCGGCTGGCGGTGCTGCCGTCCGCGCGGGGCACCGGGCTGGGCGCCCGGTTGGTCCGCGCCCTGGAGGAGCACGCCGTGCGGTGCGGTGTCACCCGGATCGAGCTGCACGCCCAGGTGCACGCCCGGGGCTTCTACGCCCGGCTGGGATACGCCGAGGAGGGGGCGGAGTTCGAGGAGGCCGGGATGGCGCACGTGGCCATGGCCAAGGGGCCGCTCGGCTGAGCGGCCGCCGGTGATGCGGGCGGCCGCTCCGGCCGGCGCCGCCCCGCGCTCTCCCGTCCGCCCGCCGTTCGCGCATCGGCCTGTCCCGGCCGGCGGTCCGGTGCCGGTGAGGGGTGCCCGGCCGGTCGGTGCATCGACGGAGAAGCGGGCGCCCCGCCGGTCGGGCGGATGCCCGGCGGTCTCCGAGCCGGGTGGTGGCGAGCCTCACGAAATACCGCGCGGCGCGGCGCGGGTTGGAGTGATCGGACGGCGGCCCAGGGCCGCGGGCTCCCTCCCGCGCCGCCCCGGGGCCCGCGCCGTAAGCTACTACCGAGTAAGATTCGGTTCGGGGTCGGGCCCGAGAAACCGGCCCCGGTACGCGCACGCGCCGACCGGCGCTGCGGAGCGAGTCGCTGAAGGAAGACATGACGGTCGACGCACAGCCGGTGACGGAACTGCCGGATCCCGCCGACTACGGGTTCACCGTGGTCCCCGAGGAGGAGATCCCCGCCGAGCTCGCCTCGCTCGTGGAGCGGGTCCGCTCGCTGATGGACGCCGCGGCGCACACCGAGGCGCCGCCCGAGGCGCTCGCCGCGGCCGCCGACGCGGTGGCCAAGGCCGAGGAGCTGATCCAGGGCGGGCGCCGGCAGCTGGGCGCCATGGTCCGCTACACCTACCCCGACGGCTCCATCGAGTACGGCACCATCACCAACGGCGTCTCCGGGCCGGTCAACCCGCTGGCCCCGCCGCTGCTCCTGGAGAAGGACGGCGAGGGCGGCATCCGCGGCGAGGTGCTGCTGAACGGGCTCTACCAGGGGCCGCCCGGGCTGGTGCACGGCGGATGGCTGGCCGCCCTGCTGGACCAGGCGCTGGGCACCGCCTCCAGCGTCGCGGGCATGCCGGGGCTCACCGCCAACCTGGACGTGAACTACCGCGACCCCACCCCGCTCAACGTGCCGCTGGAGATCAGCGCCCGGGTGACCGGGACCGAGCGGCGGAAGGTCTTCGTCTCCGGTGAGATCCGGCACGGCGGGAAGGTCACCGCCGAGGGCACCGCGATCATGGTGCGCCTGTCGCTGCCGGAGTGAGGGGCGCGCGGAAGGGCGCGGGGCCGCGCCGGGCGGCGGGGGAGTATGGCGTTTGTCATGCCGGGCCTCGGTGTCAAATGTTCGTATTTGTTACGAATGTCGGATAGACACGGAAGAGTGACGCACATCTCCACCCCCGCAGCGAGCGAGCCCCGCACCCACGGCGGCCTCGCAGAGATCCTCTTCGAACGGGCGGACCTCCACCCCGAGACCGCGATGCTCAGCCGCAAGGCCGACGGTTCGGGAGGCTGGCGCGACATCCCCGCAGCCGAGGTGCGCGACCAGGTCACGGCGGTCGCGAAGGGCCTGATCGCCTCCGGTGTCGCCGCCGGCGACCGGGTCGGCCTGCTCTCGGCCAACCGCTACGAGTGGACCATCGCGGACTTCGCCGTCTGGGCGGCGGGCGCGGTCCCCGTGCCGATCTACCCGTCCTCCTCGCCCGAGCAGATCGCGATGATCCTCGACGACTCGGGCGCCGTCGGCTGCATCGTCGACGGCGAGGCCGCGACCACCGCGGTCGAGGGCGTCCGGGAGCAGGTCCCCGGCCTGCGCCGGCTGTGGACGCTGGACCCGCTGCGCGGCGAGCCCGGCGCCCTGGAGGCGCTGGCCTCCGCCGGGGCCGAGGTGGACGACGCCGAGGTGAAGGCGCGCCGCGACGCCGTCTCCCCGTCCGACCCGGCCACCATCGTCTACACCTCCGGGACCACCGGCACCCCCAAGGGCTGCGTGCTCACCCACGCCAACTTCTTCGCCGAGGTCGACGCCGCCACACACGCCCTCTCCGTGCTCTTCGAGGGCGACCCGGCCGGTGACGACGCCCCCTCCACCCTGCTCTTCCTGCCGCTGGCGCACGTCTTCGGGCGGATGGTCGAGGTGGCCGCGGTGCACGCCGGCGCCAAGCTCGGCCACGCGGCCAGCGTCGCCGACCTCATCGCCGACCTGGGCACCTTCCGGCCGACCTTCCTGCTCGCCGTGCCCTACGTCTTCGAGAAGATCCACACCGGCGCGCGCAAGCGGACCAGCGGCCTGACCCGCCGGATCTTCGACGCCGCCACCGACACCGCGGTCGCCTACAGCACCGCGCTGGACCGGCCCGGCGGCCCGGGGGCCCTGCTCAAGCTGCGCCGCCGGATCTTCGAGCCGCTCGTCTACCGCAAGCTGATGGGCGCCCTCGGCGGCCGGTGCACCCGGGTCATCTCCGGCGGCGGCGCCCTGGACGTGCGGCTGCTGCACTTCTACCGCGGCATCGGCCTGGAGGTCATCGAGGGCTACGGGCTGACCGAGACCACCGCCGCCGTGCTGGCCAACACGCCGGGCCGGATCCGCCCCGGCACCATCGGGCACCCGCTCCCCGGCGTCGAGGTCAAGCTCGCCGAGGACGGCGAGATCCTGGTCAAGGGCGGCCCGGTGTTCTCCCGGTACTGGAACCGCCCGGAGGCCACCGAGGAGGCGTTCCGGGACGGCTGGTTCGCCACCGGCGACCTCGGCGAGGCCGACGCCGACGGCTACATCCGGGTCAGCGGGCGGAAGAAGGAGATCCTGGTGACCGCCGGCGGCAAGAACGTCGCCCCGGTCCCGATCGAGGAGCGGGTCTGCGCCGACCCGCTGGTCGACCAGTGCATGCTGATCGGCGACGGGCGCTCCTTCGTCACCGCGCTGATCACCCTGGACGCCGAGGAGTTCGCGTCCTGGAAGCAGCGGGCCGGCAAGCCCGCCGAGGCCACCGTCGCCGAGCTCGCCGACGACCCCGGGCTCCGCGCCGAGGTGCAGAAGGCGGTGGACGCCGGCAACGCCGCGGTCTCCCGGGCGGAGTCGATCCGCGCCTTCACCATCCTGGACCGCGCGTTCAGCGTCGAGGACGAGACCCTGACGCCGACGCTGAAGCTGCGCCGCGCGCGGATCCTGGCGCGCGAGTCCGAGGCGGTCGAGCGGATGTACGCCAAACGCTGATCCGGACGGCCCGGAACGGGCGGCGGCGCCGCGGCTGGAATGCCGGGCCGCCGCCCCCGGACCGGGATCAGTCCGACCGCTTCCAGGTGATCGTCACCTGGATGCCGCTCTCCCCGGTGGCCTTGGCCAGGAACACGTCGGCCTCCGCGCTGATCTTCATGCCCAGCTCGACGCTGAGCTCGTCGGCCTCGGCGGCGACCTCCCGCATCTCCCGGATGACCAGGACGGACAGTTCGCGGACCCGGCCCAGCACCCGCTGGATCGTCTGGTCGGAGTCGCGCAGGATGTCCCGCCCGCTCACGTCGCGCATCTGCGGTGAGCTCCCGGCGGCCTCCACCAGCACCGCCGCGCCCTCCTCGTTGTCGAATCGGACGATCTCCGCCATTCAACCCCCTCAGGCCGGGTCCGGCACCGGAATGGAAATGCCATGGTCACCTGGATCGCCACAATGCGTAAGGGAATTGTCCGGGATCGGTCGACATAGAGATAAACGATCCGGGGATAACCACGCCGACCGGCGCCCAGTCGGGAATTTCGCCATGGGGTGAGTGCGCCCACCGCCCGTACCCCGCGTACCGGGGCGCATTCCCCCCGTACACGGCCGAGAGGTCCCTATGAACGCTGATCCGACGGAGTTCTGCGAGGAGGCCGGGGAACGGACCGGGCCGCCTCCCGCACCGGGCGGGGACCGCCCGCGGGAGAAGGCGCATCCTCGCGGACTCGGCGACGGGCGCGGGTGGCGGACGCCGCTCCGCAGCGACGAGAACCAGGGCGGGTGCGTCGAGGCCGCCCCGGCCCCCGGCGGGGTGCGCCTCCGCGATTCGCGGCACCGGAAGGGGAGCGAGCTCTTCTTCGGCCGGGGCGAGTGGGCCGCCTTCCTCGCGGCCCTCGGCGCAAAGCGAGGGGAGCGGGCGGGGTGAGCAGGGCCGGACCCCGGCAGGGGCCCGGCCGCGCCCTCACATCAGGTTGAGGTACAGATCGCAGTTGCCCCGCACGTCCTTGGCGGCGGACCTCCTCGCCGGGTGGTCGGCTCCCAGGATCCGGTCGTAGCGGTCCAGCAGCCGCCGCTTCTCCCCTGCGGGGACCTCCCCGTGCACCGCGGACCGGTCCAGCAGCAGGTTGCGCTCGGCGACCAGGACGAGCGGGTGGTCCGGGCCGAGCGCACCCACCGTGCGCTCCAGGACCTCCTCGTCCAGCTCCATGGCCTCGCGCGGGCGGCCGAGCGCGAACAGGTCGCTGGCCAGGTTGATCGTGTTGGCGAGGGTGTTCGGGTGGTCCGGGCCGAGGCCCCGGTGGATGGCGAGCGCGGCCTCGTCGAAGGCGCGCGCCTCGTCCGGCCGCCCGAGCAGCCGCAGCACCACCGCGTGGTTCACCGCCGCGTCGGCGTAGAGCGGGTGCTCCTCCCCGTAGGAGGCCCGGTAGGCCTCCACCGCCTGCTCGGACAGGTCGAGCGCCTGGTCGTGCTCGCCCATCGCGCGCAGCGCCACCGAGTGGCACGCCGCGGCCTGGATCGACAGCAGCGAATTGGGGGCCTCCCGCCCGATGTAGAGCCGGTAGGTCCGCTCGGACAGCTCCAGCGCCTCGGCGAGCCGCCCCGACCTGCGCAGCAGGGCCGCCTGCAGCTGCATCGCGCCCAGCCGGAACTGGTTGTCCTCCGGGTAGACCCGCTCGGCGGTGGCCAGTGAACCGCCCATCAGGTCCAGCGCCTTGCCGTAGTCGCCCAGCTCCATGTGGTCCATGGCCAGGCCGTACTCGCTGGACAGCGTGCGCGGGTTCTCCGGGCCGAGGATCTCGGTGCGGCGCTGCAGGTTGTACCGGTCGATCTCCATCGCCTCGGCGAAGTGCCCCAGCAGGCGCAGCCCGACCCCGTGCACGTGGGCCACCTGCATGGTCAGCGGGTCGTCCCGGCCCAGCATCCGCTCCTGGCGCTCCAGCACGTCCCTGCTGACCTCCAGCGACTCATAGAAGTGCCCCAGGTTGCGCAGCTGGAGGACGAGGTCCTTGCGGGCCTCCAGCGTCTCCGCGTCGTCGGGGCCCTGCAACCGGGTGAGCGTGTCCACCACGTGCAGGGTGATCGCGTTCGCCTCCTCGAAGTCGCCCAGGCTGGTCAGCAGCCGGGCGTACAGCTCCCGGACGCGCAGCGTCTGCGGGTGTTCGGCGCCGAGGTGGCGCGTCCAGTGGTTGAGCGCCGTCTCGGCCAGCGTCCGGCCCGCCTTGATCCGGCCCCAGATGTGCAGGAACGAGACCTCGTTGAGCACCAGCTGCCGGCACCACGGGCTCTCGCAATCCCACTGCTCGGTCTCCCAGATGTGCGGGAGCAGCTCGGCGTAGCGCGGCCAGTCGGCCACCGAGTCCGGGGCGCCGGGGTCGAAGTTGGCCAGCAGCTGGTGCGCGCAGTGCCGGTACTCGGCGCGGCGCCGGCCGTCCAGCGGCAGCTTCAAGGTCTCCTGGACCAGCTTGTGCAGCTGGAAGGTGGAGGTCCGGTGGTCCATCCGGGCCAGCGCGTACCGGTCGATCGCGCGCAGCACCCGGCCCAGCCGCACCGCCGGGTCGGAGAGCACCTCCTGCAGCTCCGCCGGGCCCTCCACGTTGCGCGCGTTGTTGAACAGCCGCCGCGGGATGGGCTGCGGCGCCAGGAACGCGCACACCTGGAGCAGCCGCAGCGCCGCCGGATCGGTCTGCAGCAGCCGGTCCAGCGCCATGTTCATGGTGGCGCCCACCGTCCACGGGTAGTCCGGCGAGGGGGCGACCCCGCTCAGCAGCTCGGCCTGCTTCTCGTCGAAGACCTCCAGCCAGTCCGCCGGGTCCATCATCGTCTCGTACAGCCACACCGCGGTCTGCTCCACCGCCAGCGGCAGGTCGCCGAGCTTCTCGGCGATCAGGTCGGCGTCGGTGGCGGTGAGCGACTCCGGGCCGCGCTTGGCGAGCAGCTCCACGCTCTCCTCGCGGCGGAACACGTCCACCTCCAGCAGGCTGCCGCCGGCGTTGCGCCAGTCCGCCGCGCGCGAGGTGATCAGCACCTGGCCGGGCCCGCCGCTGGGCAGCAGCGGCCGGATGTCCTCCGGCGCGGCGGCGTTGTCGTAGATCAGCAGCCAGTCCCGGTAGGGGTGGCCGGAGCGCAGCGTCTCCAGCACGGTGCGCGAGATGCCCGCCGGGTCGCGGTCGGCGTCGACGCCCAGCCGCGGCGCCAGGTCGATCAGCGCCTGCTGCACCTGGGTGGGGGTGTCCGCGGGGATCCACCACACCAGGTCGTAGCGGTCCTGGTTGCGCCAGGCGTACTCCAGTGCGAGCTGGGTCTTGCCCACCCCGCCCATGCCGCGCAGCGCCTGCGGCAGGATGTGCGTGTCGCCGGCGGTCAGCCGCCGGGACAGTTCGTCCAGGAGCTCGCCGCGGCCGACGAACGCCGGGTTGCGCTGCGGGACCCGCCCCCAGACGTGGGGCCGGCTCCGGGACAGCGGTCCGCGGACCGGACCGGAGGGGGCGGGGAGCACCGCCGCCTGCTCCGGCGGCGCGGCCTGCTCGGGGACGGGGGCGTGCGAGGTCTCCGTGGCGACCTGGCGGCCGGCGCCGGAGAAGGCGGAATCTGCAGGAGTCACGTCTTCGTCTTTCTGCTTGGCTCGATCGTGGCCGGCGGCGGTCCGCACCGCCGGCGGCGCGCCCGCCGCACCGGCCCCCTCGGAGTCGGGCGGCGCCACGTCCCACCGTTCGGCGGCCCGGCGCAGCGGCCCGGGCAGGGCGCGCATGGCCGGCCGCAGCGCCCGCGCCGCGGGCGCCGTCTCGTCGTGCACCGGCGGCAGCGCCGGGTCGAACGTCTCCCCGCGCAGCAGCGCGCCGAGCGGCCCGGCCCAGGGCACCGAGCCGAACCGGTGCACCGCGGTCTCCAGCAGCGCGCGGATCCTGGCGCGCCGGCCGCCGGCGGCGAGCAGCGCGGCCCGCACCCCCGGGCGGAAGCCCAGGGAGACCTGGTCGGCCCGGGTGACCGGGGCGCCGCCCGGCCGCCGCGCGATCAGCCCCGACCACAGCGCCTCGGCGATGTCGGCGGTGCTAGCCTCCGGGACGAAGGCCTCCCGCACCGCGTGCACCATCGGCATGTTCAGCGGCACCGCGGCCAGGCACACCGCCAGCTCGAAGGCGGCCGGGGAGGCCGCCTCGCGGAACGCGGCCACCAGCTCCCGCGGGTCCGCGGAGGATCCCGCGGCCGACCCGTCCTCCTCGGGCGGGCGGGCGCCGAACGGATCGGCGGTCGGCTCGGCCAGCACCGCCGACACCGCCAGCTCCGGCACGGCCGGCGACTGCGCGACGAAACCCGACCACCGCTCCAGGTCGGCGGCGCGCAGCGGCAGTACCGGGACCGGCACCGCGTCCCGGGAACCCCCCTCGCCGGGCGGCGGGGGGAGGGCGCCCGCGGGGCGGCGGACCCGGTAGCGCGCGTTGGGCGGCACGGCGCCCTCGGGCGCGGACAGCACCAGACGCTGCGGGGCGAGCCCGGTCCGCGGCCACTGCGGCCGGTCGAGCACCTGCAGCACGGCGACCGCCGCCCGCCGCCCCCACCGGGCCAGCCAGGTCTGCACGGCCCCCCGGTGCCAGCCCTCGCCCGCGCCGTCGGTGAGCACCAGCACGACCTCCGCGGCGGAGGGGTCGTCGCCGAGCAGATCGCGCGGCTCGGGCGCGGGCCCATGCCCGGCGCGCAGCACCAGGTCGTCGGGCCAGGCCTTGTCGGAGTCGAAGCGCAGCACGCGGGTGCCGCGGAACAGGCGCAGCGGCTCGACCAGCGCCAGGAACTCCTCCACCAGCGGCTCGTGCACCAGCATCGGCAGCCCCGCGTCGACCAGCACGGTCAGCCGGTCGGCGGGGCGGCACTCCGGGGAGAACCGGGGGATCAGCGGGGCGGCGGGCGGTCCGTCCGGGCGGCGCGCGGCCAGGGCGCGCTGCGCGTAGGAGTCGGCGGTGGCGTGCTCGTCGAGCGGCCCGCGCCCGGGGCCGGGAAGCCGGCGGCGCAGCAGGGACAGCGCCCGCACCAGGCCCTGCCGGTCGGCCAGCTCGGGCCGGGGCGCCGGGGCGGCGGGCCGGCCGCCGGCCGGCCCGCCCGGTTCCGGGGCGGTTCCGGGCCGCTCCGCGGGCGGGAGGGGCCCGGCCGGTCCGCCCGGGGGCTCCGCGGGGAGAACGGGCGGCGCGCCGTCCGCCGCCCCCTCGGTCCGGGGCGGACGCCCCTCGGCGGCTGCGCCGTGCGCTCCGCCCGCCTCGCCGTCCTGCGGGTCCGCGCCTCTGCCCCGCGGTCCGCCCGCGGCACCGGTGTGCGCGGAGGCGCGGGCGGCCAGCCAGACCGCGTCGCCCACCTCCCACCACTGCGGGGAGCCGGGGCCGGCGGCGCCGGGCAGCAGTGGACCGGGGGGCGGCTGTGCGGCCTCCCCCCGGTCGTCCCGGGGTCCTTCCTGCTCGTCGCGCCCGGTCACTCTCGGTCCGTTTCCGTGAGGCGTTGCCAGATCACATCGAGGACGTGCTGCCAGGCGTCCGAGTCCCAGGATGTGGCATGGCCCCGAACATCGGCACTAACGAGATGGACCGAGTTGAGTAGCTGGTCGATGGAGAGCCCGCCCTTGCCGGCGGACTCCTCCAGGAAGGCGCGGATCAGCTCCCGGTCCGCGCCCTGCTCGCGGGTGCCGAAGTGCGCGGCGACGATCTCCGCCAGCTGCTCCCGGTCCGGCGGGCGGAGCTCCACCGGCAGGCAGCGGCGGCGGAAGGCGGCCGGGAAGGGCCGCTCGGAGTTGCTGGTGATCACGGTGAACGGGAACTCGTGGCAGGCCACCGAGCCGTGCCGGACGACCGCGGTGCGCCCGGGGTCGTCGGTGGGCACGGTGACCTCCGGCTCCGACGAGCTCAGCCGGGCCAGCTCCGGGATCCGGTAGCCGCCGCTCTCCAGCACGTCGAGCAGGTCGTTGGCGAGATCGGCGTCGCCCTTGTCGAACTCGTCGATGACCAGCGCCCGCGGCTGGGCGGTGGGCAGCAGCGCGGTACCCAGCGGCCCCAGCCGCAGGTAGTCGCCGATGGGGCGGCGCGCGGCCGGGGCGCCGCCGGCGGGCGCCGCGGCCGCGTCGGCGGAGATGTCGTGGATCCGGGCCAGCGGGTCGTACTCGTACAGCCCGGAGGCGAGCGTGCTGCGGCTGGTGATCGACCAGCGCAGCACCCGGCCCAGGCCCAGCTCGCGGGCGACCCGGTAGGCCAGGCTGGACTTGCCCACCCCCGGCGGCCCGGTGACCAGCAGCGGGCGGCGCAGCAGCAGGGCCGCGTTGACCGCGGTGGCGACCTCGGCCTCGGCGGGGGAGAGCGGGCGGGGGGCCGCCGGCCGGGGCGGGCCGAGCACCCGCTCGGTCTCGGCCGGGTCCTCCGGCGGGGGAGCGGTGTCCGGAGCCCCGGGGAACCGGCGCCACGGCGGGGGCGGCGGGAGGCGCTCGCGCAGCGGCGGGGCGTACGGGCTGGGCGCCCCGGTGCCCCGGTAGACCCACCAGGAGGGCGCCGCGGCGCCCTCCGGTGTGCCGGGGCCGCTCCCCGGGTCGGACGTCATCGGCGGGACCTCCCTATTCGCTGTCCAGAAGCTCGTCTGGGGCGGAGATGGGCGCCGCCCCGGGAAGCGGCGCGCGCCGGGGAGGCGGCGCGGCGGGGGCAGGGCCGCTCCGCCCGGCGCGCGGCGGGGGGATGACGTCGGAGCCGGCGGGGGCGGGGTGCCGCGCGGCGGTGGGCGGTGCCGCGTGGTCGGTGAGCAAGGCGATGTCGAAGGGGTCGTCGTGCCCGGTGTGCATTGGGTCGGAAATGTCGGTGTCGGTGGATTCGATGCGCCACTCGTGCAAACGCCGCGGAAGATCACCGATCTCCGCGACGCTCAGTGAAAGGCTGCCGCGGTAAATCAACTTATCGAAAATCGGCGGCCCGTTCCATGGGAGCAGCGGCTCTTTCCCGCCACCTCCGCCACGCCTTTCCCAGGAGTCGCCAGGACCTTCCCGCACCGCCCCCGGCCGGCGGCCCGCACCGGCGCCGGGCCTGGCGATCCGCCACACCAGCGTCGGCACCCCCGCCTCCAGTGCGGCGACCAGAGCCCGCGCCGCGCCGGCCCCGTCCGCACCGGGGCCCACCGTGCACACCGCGATCCGCGGGTCGGCCAGGGCGTCGTGCGCGCGGCCCGGCGGCGCCGCCGGGGGCAGGCCGCGCACCAGGCCGGCCCCTTCCCGGGCAGCCAGCTCCAGGCGCCGCCGCATTCGCAGCCGGGCCCCGCTCCAATGCGGTGCGAAGGACCTCTCATAGGAATGCAGAACGATGCGGTAAGCGCTGCCGAGCCGCTCTCCATGCGGACTGGCCGGTGTGCGGACCCGCCAGTGCGCAATTCCTCCGGAAAGCAGCAGAGGGAGCGGAAGGTAGAAATCCAGCGTCATCGGGACGGGCGGCGGATAGGGGCCCCGGCCGAGAAGCAGTTCGGCCTCGCGGACGATCTCCAGCGCCTCACCGGGCAGCCCCGCCTCGCCGACGCGCGCGGTCCGCGGCGGGGTGGCGGAGCCGCCCGCCCGGAGCCGGGAGCGCACCTCGTAGCGGGGCTCGCCGCCACCGGGCAGCGGCTCGGCGATGATCTCCAGCCGGGCGGCGGCCGGCGGCCGGGGCGCGGGGCGGGCGCGCAGCCGCCGCAGCGCCTCCCGGGGGACCTCGTCCGGGCCGCGCGAGTCGGCGTAGCCGCGCAGCGTCCCCCGGGACACCGGCCGGAGCTTGGCGACCTCCTCGGTGAAGACCACCTCCGGAGGGAGCCCGTCCGGGCCGGCGGCCAGCTCCCGGAGGTGGTCGAATGCCTCCAGCGCGGTGCGGAAGCCGACCGCCTCCAGCGGGCGCTCCCGGGTCGCCGAGCGGTAGGCCGGCACCACCCGGGTGAAGTCCACCCCGCCCAGGCAGGCCTCCACCTCGGCCAGCTCGGCGTCGGCGACCAGGTGCGCGATGGAGGGGACGGACTCCACCGGGGTCATCGCGGCGAGCAGCCCGTCGGCGCCGGCCCCGGCGCCGAACAGCGCGCTGCGCACGATGCCCACCACCCCGCCGTCGTCGTCGGCGCGCACGCCGCACCCGCTGAACCCCTGGGTGATGCGGACCGGTTGGTCCGGAGCCAGGTTCAGCTGCGCCGCCCCCTCGAACACGCCGTAGCCGACCACCTGCGCCGCGGCGACCAGCCCGTGCGGGGCCTGGTCGCCGAGGAGGGCGGGATGGCCGCGGATCCGGACCGGCAGCGGCCGCCCGGTCCGCTCGATCCGGCCCATCCGGGGGAGCAGCCGGGCGGGTTCGGGATCGGCCCCGGGGCCGGGGGCGAGCCGGAGCAGAGCGGTGTCCCCGGCGGTGTCCCAGGCCTCTCCGATCAGGTGCGCGGTGCGCCGGGAGAAGCCGCCGGGGCCGGGGACGTCCACCTCCAGTGCGGTGCCGTGCGCGGGCGCGCCGGCCCGGCGCGGCCGGAGCAGCGCGGCGTCGACCACGTGCGCGCAGGTGAGGATCGTGCCCCCGGGCAGGGCGATACCGCCGCCCGCCACCGTCCCGTCGACGGCCGGGATCCGCACCTGCCAGGCCGGCGAGGGCAGGGGGGAGGAACGGAGGGTGGGAGAAGGAGAGGCCACCGTGGAGCGGTCACTTTCTTCGGTTGTCGGGGGTGATTCGGTTGGTTCCTAATTGTTCCCGCCGTTGGTGATGAATACGCTATGTAGGGGCGTCATCACCGGAAATTCACCCCTGACATGCGGCGGTGCCCCCGCACGACCGCATTGCGCACTCACCGGCCCCGGCCG
>Ga0079224_100010122_pt1 | contig 12917 bp, 12 predicted proteins | sample Stecom2015_FD_80414 | JGI IMG/M metagenome (GOLD analysis project Ga0079224, IMG submission 80414) | Agricultural soil microbial communities from Utah to study Nitrogen management - Steer compost 2015 | ecosystem: Environmental > Terrestrial > Soil > Agricultural land | place: USA: Utah... | reverse complement strand
CACACACTCGACGGTCTCATCCGTCTGGACGGAGAGGGGCTGCGGTGCGGAAGTGCGCTTCCGAACGCATGACTTTCGGCGCGCCGCGAGATCAAGACCGAAGGGACTTACTGAGAGGCTTGCTCGACCATGTACTCGACCGCGCTGACGACTTCCTCATCGGAGAGGTCGAGGCGCCCGCCCTTCCTCGGCATGATGCCGCCGGTGCTGCTCGAGAAGCCGCGGAGCGCGTGCTCGACCAGCGTTTCCATGCCCTGGGCGATGCGCGGGGCCCAGGCATCTCGGTCGCCGAGCGCAGGTGCGCCGCCGACGCCGGGCGGGGCGTGACAGGCGATACAGACCTCTCTGTAGACCTGTGGCCCGGTCAGACGCGTAACCACCGATGTGGGCGTCGTCGGGGAGGACTGCGCGGCGGCCGGTTCTTCCGAAGCCGCGAGCGCGACTCGACTGTCAGGCACGAGTATCACGCCGATGACGATGCCGAGGAGGAGCGTGACGGTCGGGAACAATTGCTGGTCTGGGGCGCTCAAGTTGCCGGTCCTTCGCTACGGGCCCGCGCGATTGTAGCGTATCGCGTCGGTACCGAATCGAGCCGGCACGCAGCAGTCTGGTGTCGGCAAGATCCGGCAAAGAATGGCAAGAATTGTCAAAGGCCCATCATCAGATCCTTCCTGCTATAAGCTCTGTCCTGCTCTGCTCCGGGGTGTAAAATCCCGCGCATCGGGGAGGTCCAGTTTCATGCGAAGAAGCAATCGTTTGTTCCTCTATTCAATGCTCGTTCCTGCCTGTTTCGCGGCAAGCGCCGTCTCGCAAGCGCAGGAGCACGCCGCGGCGCACGAGCACGCCGAAGCGCAGAGTCAAGGTCCTTCGGTAGTCAAAAGCGGGCTTTGGTCCGATGCCTCCATCTGGTCCGGCGGGGCGCTTCCTCGGGAAGGTGACGTCGTCACGATCGGCCAGGGCATGGACGTCGTCCTCGACGTCAGTCCGCCGGCGCTGCACGGTTTGAACGTCGACGGCAAGCTCAGCTTTGCCAATGACACGGACCTCGAGCTCACGACCGAGTGGATCCTGCTGCGCGGCGAGTTGGAGATTGGTACCGAGACCAATCCTCACACGCGCAACGCGACGATCACCCTGACCAACAACGTCCCTGACGAGAACATCATGGGCATGGGTGACCGCGGGATCATGATCATTGGCGGGACTCTGAACCTGCACGGGGATCGGAAGAACGCGTGGACGAAGCTCGCGAAGACTGCCGAGAAGGGCACGACCCGAATCGAAGTCCTCGACGCGAGCGAGTGGCGAGTCGGTGACGAGATCGTTCTCGCATCGACGGACTTCAATCCGAGGCAGGCCGAGAAGCGGCGCATCGCCCGGATCCGGGGCAATGTGATCACGCTCGATCGGCCCCTCGAGTGGATGCATTTCGGCGAGATCACGTACGGCGTCGATGAGCGCGGCGAGGTCGGTCTGCTGACGCGCAACATCCGCATTCAGGCTTCCGCGGACGCCGAAGAGACGTGGTTCGGCGGGCACATCATGGCGATGGCCGGGAGCACGATGACGGTTTCCGGCATCGAGCTCTACCGCATGGGGCAGCACCTGCACCTCGCGCGTTATCCCATCCACTGGCATTTGATGGGCGACGCGAGCGGGCAATACATCAAGAACTCGGCGATTCACGACACGTACAGCCGCTGCGTGACGATTCACGGCACGGACAATCTGCTCGTCGAGAACAACGTTGCGTACAACAACGTCGGGCACTGCTTCTTCATGGAGGACGGGATCGAGACGGGTAATCAGGTCGTCAGGAACCTGGGGATCCAGACCAAGTGTCACCCGGTCCTGCCGTGCGACCCGACGAACCTCGTTCTGGCTTATCAGTCCACGAGGGGGCAGTCGTCACCGCACGTCCTGATCCCTTCGGACAATACGGTCTCCACGTTCTGGATCACGAACCCCGACAACAGCTACCGCGACAACGTGGCGGCGGGTTCCGATCAAATCGGGTTCTGGTTCGCCATTCCGACGCATCCGATCGGGGCGTTCGAAGGCACCGAGATCAGTGCGAACACCTGGCCCGGAAGGTCGAGGCTCAGGGAGTTCAAGGGCAATGTTGCCCACTCCAATTTCGACGGCCTGATGCTCGATCGCGGCCCGAGGCCCGACGGCACCTTCGGCATCGCCGGCCCCAACCTCATCAGTCGCGCCGATCCCGCCGATCCGAACAGCGAGGTGATCGTGGCGCACTTCGAGGATTTCACCGGCTACAAGAATCGCAACGGTGCGATCTGGGGCCGCGGCGAGCTGCACCTGTACACCAATTTGAAACTCGCGGATAACGCGATCGGCTTCACGCATGCGTCGGGTCAGCCCGGTGCTGCGGCGTACACGTCACGCGTGGTCGACTCGCTGTTCGTGGGGGAGACCGACAACATCGGCAATCCCACGAGACCCGAGGAAATCGCTTACGGCCGGAGCCTCCCGCACGATGCGCCGGATTTCCCGATTCGCGGCTACGAGTTCTACGATTTCCACCACGAGCTGGAGAACGTGACGTTCGTGAACTTCGTGCCGAACGAGCTTCGCGACGCAGGGGCACTCTCGTACCTGCTGTTCACGAGCTTCGGAATGAGCACGGAGAACCAGGTCAAAGGCTTGAAGTTCATCAACGCGAAGCCGGTCAGCTTCCCTCCGATGCAACGCCGCTGGGCGTCCGATTTCGGGCGCAGCGCCGCCTACAAGAGCGCGGCGTTCCACGATCTGGACGGCTCCGTCACCGGAATCCCCGGCGGCGCCTACGTCGTGATCGACAATGGCATCTCGGCCGGCGAGGACACCTGTCAGATGAAGCCGTCCTGGAATGCCGCCATTTGCACCGGGGACCTGGGCCGGTTGAGCATTGCGGGTAATTTCAGCGGGTTCGACACGAGCCCGATCACCGACCCGATCATCCTCCAGCGTCACGGAAAACGGGCCGAGTACGTCGGGGGAACCACGATCGAGAGCGGCGCCGAGCTCCGGGTCGAGACGGCGAGGGAGACCCTGACCCTGTCCTTGCAAGAAATGGACAAGGGGTCGTTCGTGATCTTCGAGTTCCCCGAGTTCACCACCGCTGCCAGGGGTGTGGAGGTCAAGAACCTGGATGCGCTGCGCGCCGCCAACGAGACGTCGTACTACCGCGATGACAAGTCGTTGTGGGTCAAGCTCGTGGTGGAAGAAGAGGGTCCAACGCCGCTGGACGGCCCGGGCGGTCCCGGTTCCGGTGGTCCGGGCGGCAGAACCAGCATCACCGTCAGCAGGTAGAGGCAGCTTCGCTGCATGCGTGAGCCCCCGGCGTCGGCCGGGGGCTTCGCTTCGAGGCGTTGCAGCGTCGCGGGGAGCTCGTCGTTTCCCGTCTTCTTTCCCGGACAATCGCTAGGGCCGTGCGCCCATCGCGGACTGCATGCGTTGCTGCTCGAGGAGCAATTGCCGTTGACGGCGCATCTCCTCGAGCTCGTGCTGTTGCTGATCGTTAAGCGCCGTCGTTTTCGGGTAGCAGCGCGTGATCGGAATCCGTGAGCCGACGGGCGCTTCGCGTTTGCAGACGACGGCTTCCTCCTCCCGTCGGAATGCGTCGACTTCGAGCTGAGCCGTAATCTCAGTTGCTTCGGCGGCCTCGGGTACGGTCGAGGACACGGCCGCGCCGGTGCGGGAGGCGCGCTCGCCGGTCTGGGAGGCAGGCTCGCCGGTCCGGGTGGCAGCTGCGCAACCGGTTAGGACGAGGCAGGCTGCGATGGTCGGGATTTTCATCGCTCGTTCCTTGGCGAGAGCGTACACGAGATTCCGGCACGTCGCCCCCTGAGAAGCACTACTATGCCATTGGCCGCGTGCTTCGTCGCCGTCGCTCTCCCGTCCATCGTTTCGTTCTTGGGATAGGTGATCGGCACATCAGCAAGACGGGTCGATCGCGTGGCCAGGCCCTTTGAGGAGGAACGCCAGCCGGCCGCGAGCGGACGCGACGGTGCGCGAGGAGTCAACACGAGCGCCTCCTTGCAATTCGCTTGACGCCGCGGAGAGCCTGGCCGTATACGTTAGATTCGTTTCTCGGCTTCGAGTCGACGGAGCCGCCGATGGTGCGTCGAGCAAATGTCTGCCTCAATGCAGCCACCTCGGGTTAGCTTCGTCACCGCACCGGACGGCGTCCGCCTCGCCTATGCCGTCTACGGAAACGGTCCTCCACTCGTCTGGGCCGCGCACTGGCTCACCCACCTCGAGTACGCGTGGGAGAGCCCGGTCTGGCGCCACATGGTCGAGTTTTTCGCGAGCCACTTCACGGTCGTGCGGTACGACGAGCGGGGGACGGGCTTGTCCGACTGGACCGACAAGAACCTCGATCTCGATACCTGGGTCGGCGATCTCGCCGTGATCGTCGACTCGCTCGGTCTCGAGCGGTTCGATCTGTTCGGACTCTCGCAAGGCGGCCCGATCTCGGTCGAGTAGGCGGTGAGACATCCCGAGCGCGTGAGGAATCTGATTCTGTGCGGCTCGTTCGCAAGCGGCGCGTTCATTCCGAACGCACAGCGCGAGGCGCTAGAGCGATTGATCGAGCTCGGCTGGGGACAGAGCAATCCGGCGTTCCGGCAGCTCTTCACATCGATGTTCATTCCGAGCGCCACCGAGGAACAACGCCACTGGTTCAACGAGCTGCAGCGCATGTCGACGAGCCCCGCGCTCGCCGCGAAGCTCTACCATGCGTTTCAAGAGCTCGACGTCATCGACAGCCTGCCCCTCGTGACGCAACGGACGCTCGTGCTCCATTTCAAGGACGATGCGGCGATCCCGTTCACCGTCGGCCGCGCGCTCGCCGCAGGCATTCCGGGCGCAAGGCTCGCGCCGCTCGCGGGCGACAGCCACATACCGCTCGAATCGAGCCCGGCGTGGCCGGTGTTCTGCCGGGAGATCGTCGAGTTCACCGGCGCCGGAGAGGATGTGCCGAACACGGCGCAAGACGGAGACGCCGCAGGTGTGCCGCGTCACACGATCGGCTCGTCCGAATCGACGGTGTCTCCGGCGGACGCGGACACGGAGTCCGCTCGGGGCTCGGCCGGCGTATTTCGTTTTGGCCGGTGCGTCGTCGATAGCCGCACGCGCGAGCTATGGCGGGACGGGCAGGCCGTCCCGGTCGAGCACCGTGCGTTCGATTTGCTCCTCTATCTGATCGAGCATCGCGATCGAGCCGTCTCGAAAGACGATCTGCAGGAAGCGGTCTGGCCGCGGATGATTCTGACGGAAAGCGCGTTGACCCGTTGCGTCATGAAGGTGCGCAGGGCCGTCGGCGACGACTCGGGGCGACAAGAGATCCTTCGCACTGTGCACGGCCACGGCTACCGTTTCGTCGCGCCGCTCGAGAACCGTGCTGGGAGCGGCCGGGAAGGTGCCTGATTCGCCTGTCGCGTAATCCGTAGATCCGTATCGGAGCGACGGCTGGTCGGGTGTCTGGCTGCTCGGCTTCCGTCACGGAAGCGTCAGCAAAATGTCAGTCGGCCGTCAGGACTCATCGGTCCCGCACCTCCGACACTATGCCGTACACGCTCAGACGGCAGACGACTGATGGAAGCGTGCAACGCAGAAACGGAGGACCAGGCCATGTTCGCGCGTACGAGCTACAGAGCAATGCAGATCCTGATCATCGGTGCGGTCATCGTGGGTTACGCCACGCCGATTGCCAATCTTCTCGGAATGGCGATCTGACTCGTGAAGGAGGCACGGCTGCCGGACGGCGGGCGCTTCAAGGCCCGCCGCCGTCATGCCGAGACCGCTTCACCGACCCGCGTGGACGTTGACGGCATGTCGACTTTGTGGACGGTCATCAGCGTATATGCTGACATTAGGAGCATCGTGGATCCGATGAAGTTTGCCACTGCAGAGCGGAGCACCGGAATCAGAGCTCGCTTCCGCCTGCTCGCCGTTGCCTGCTCCCTCGCCGTAGTCGGCTGCGAGACCGCTGACGAGCCGCCGCTAAGCATGAACGCGGCCGTCGAACCGTCGGGCGCCGAAGCGCGGACGCAGCTCGCGCTGCAGCGGATCGAAGAGCTGAATCCGCTGCTGAACGCGGTGATCGCGGTCGACCCGACCGCGCTCGATCAGGCGCGTGCGCTCGATCAGGTGGCGGCGCCCGGCGGGGCGCTTCACGGCATGCCGATTCTAATCAAAGACAATATCGAAACCGCGGGTCGGCTCCCGACCACGGCCGGAAGCCTTGCATTGATCGACAATGTCACCGGCCGCGACGCGCCGTTGGTCGCGAAGCTTCGCGAAGCGGGCGCTGTGATCGTCGGCAAGGCGAATCTGTCCGAGTGGGCGAACATCCGCGATACGAATTCCATTTCGGGCTGGAGCGCGGTCGGCGGGCAGACCCGCAACCCGCACGCGCTGGACCGCAATCCGTGCGGCTCGAGCTCCGGCAGCGCGGTGGCCGTCGCGGCCGGAATGGTCCCGGCGGCGATCGGCACGGAGACGGACGGCTCGATCACGTGTCCCGCGGCGGTCAACGGCATCGTCGGCATGAAGCCGACGGTCGGCCTGATCAGCCGCCGCCACGTCGTGCCGATCAGCCACAGCCAGGACACTGCCGGGCCGATGACGCGGACGGTGCGGGACGCGGCGCTGCTGCTAACCGTGATGGCCGGGACGGACCCGGAAGATCCGGCGACCGCGGAGGCGGACCGGTACCGCGAGGATTACGTGGCGCGGCTCACGGCCGACGCATTGCGCGGTCAACGCATCGGCGTGCTCCGCTTCGCATCGGGCTTCGGCACTGACGAGCCGTTCGGGGAGGCGCTCGAGACCCTCCGCGCGCAAGGCGCGATATTGGTCGATATCGGCGTTTTCCCGGGCCGGCAGGAGATTGCGCGCAACGAGCTCATCGTGCTTCTCACGGAGCTCAAGCATGGCTTGAACGCCTACCTCGCGACGACGCCGCCGGCCGTGACGACGCGGACGCTCGCCGACGTCATCGCGTTCAACGTGGCGCACGCGGACGTCGAGATGCCGTTCTTCGGTCAGAACCTGTTCATTCAGGCCCAAGCGACGGCGGGCATCGAAAGCGAGGAATATCGGAGGGCACGCGAGATCAGTTTGCGGATGGCGGGCACGGACGGCATCGACCGCCTGCTCGCTCGGTACGACGTCGTCGCTCTCGTCGGACCGACGGTTCCTGCGGCGTGGCCGATCGACACGGTTCACGGGGACGTCTCGAGGGGAGGTGGCGCGGGAGGCTTGGCGGCCGCCGCCGGCTACCCGCACCTCACCGTGCCGATGGGAGACGTGCGCGGGCTGCCCGTAGGTTTGAGCTTCATCGGGCCGAGATGGTCGGACGGCCTCATCCTCGCGCTCGGCTATGCGTACGAGCAGGCATCGCAGAAGCGGATCGAGCCGCGCTTCGTCGACTCGATCGAGTCGTTGCCCGACGTGGCGCGTCATCTCGCGCCGGCGATCAGATAGAGTAGGCTCATCACAACACGAAGCTTGCGGAGGGGGAGCATGAAACGACGAGAGCTCTTGGCGTTGGCGGGGATCGCAACGTTGGCCGGTTCGTCTCTGAGCAGGGCCCAAACGTCGAACGAGGAGTTGAAGGCGCGGCTGATCCGCATTTACGCCACGCCCGATGGCGAGTCGCACGTTGCGATCGTCGAGATCTCGAACGATGCGAGTGAGATTCCGGTGACGAGCATGACGGCCCGAGCGTACGCGCGTAACAACGCGAACGCCGCCGAATGGCATACGGCGCCGCGCCGCCAGTTCGCGATCAACATGACGGGCACGCTCGAGGTCGAGGTCTCCGACGGCACGCGGCAGCGTATCGGTCAGGGGGATCTCGTCTTCCTCGAGGACGTCACCGGGAAGGGGCATGTGACGCGCGTGCTCTCGCCCGTCACGAACCTGTTCATCCATGTGCCCCAGGACTGGGACATGATGAGCTGGGCACGCGGACGAGGCAGCGTGTAGCGGGTTTGAGCGGCCGCGCACGTCGGGCTCCTTCGTAGAGCGTCGAAGGCGCGCTTTCGGCGCTCGCGGCCGGGCGTCGCGTTCACCTGTAGCGCGCGAGAGAGCCGAGCCACTCGACGACACCGGCGAAGAACACCGTGTCGATGACGACCCAGTGCACGATCTGCTGTAGCACGATCCAGCCGGCGCCGATCCAAGTGTACACGCCGATGCTGCGTCGACTGCGCCACTCGTGGACGATGATGGCCAATGCCATCGCATCGAGCGTGAGATACATGGCGACGACGGGAAACGTCGTAAGCCCCAACGGCACCATGTACAGTCGGTGAATCCCCGGGGGCAGGATCGGCAGCATCGCGAAAAGAATCATGCGCCGATGTACGTCCGGCCGGCGCGTGTTGCGGATCGCAAGCGTGAACAACAGCCCGAAGCCCGTGACCGCCGCGATGCCGAGGTAGATGCCATGCGCCGCGCTCGGGCTCGCGTTGGAAGCGCCGAGAATCGTGATCAGCGCGCCCATGAAAATCACGGCGGTCGCGAGCGCGATGCCGAACGTTCCGAGGCTGCGGTGCAGCGCGACGCTACGCACGTTCACGAGCGAAGCCTGCGTGATCAGCAGCGCCATCCAGCTGAAGTACGTCAGCCCGTGCAGGTGCACGACCGGTGGCGCCGGGCTGAACGTGCCGGCGGCCAACGGGTACCAATAGGTCATTCCGAAGCCGCCGAACACGAAGAGGGCCATCAGCATGACCATCCAGAAATAGAATGACGGGCGGAACGTCGTCGATAACGTAGCGGGCTCCGCGGCGGCGCGCGCGCTCATAAGTCGTCCCCCTGATGAACGGCCTCGTTCATGCGGCGGTTGCGGGCACCGTCGGCACAGCACCATGCCTCGTGCCACGGCGGGCGCCGACGCGCGTCGAGGCGCGTGCACTACGCATCCTACCATGCAGCCGGGGAAAGGCTCGCGAGCGAATTTATGCAGAACGCATGTCGCTCGCGAGCGGCGGCTCGGATCGAGGCCGTCGCCGCGGCGCCGTGAGCGGCCGGGCTCCCGAGGGCATCGCTGTTTTCCCTCGTGCGGCATCATGCTACTTTCGGACGCGTACCGGGGGAGGAGGACATCATGGAGCGTTTCTCCAAGCTCTCCGTCGGCTTTCCGGCGGTGATCTTCGCGCTGTCGGCTGCCGTCGCGGCGCTGACCTGGTCCGGACGGGCCGACGCCCAGTGGCCGCCGTATCTGGATCCCACGGCCCCGCGCGATGCGGATGGCAACGTGATCATGGACGCGCCGCCGCCGCGCACGGCAGACGGGAAGCCAGACCTTTCCGGCCTCTGGATGCGGACGCAGAGCGGACCGCAAAACGAGCGGCCGCGATCGCAGGACGGCGGCGCGCCGATCGACGTCGTGACCGACCCGGTCCCGATCGACCCGGACGGGCCGCCGATCGCAGCGTTCTTCGAGGCGGGCGCGAACATGGAAGGCGGCCTGCCGTATACACCGTGGGCCAAACAGCTGCGCGACGAACGTTTCGCGCTCAACGCGAGGGACAACCCGGATGCGAACTGCCTGCCGATGGGATTTCTCCAGTTCCACCAGCAGCCGCAGCCGCGCAAGATCATCCAGACCGACCGGCTGATCCTGATCGAGTACGAAGCCAATTACGGCTTGCGACACATCTATATCGACGGCCGGGAGCTGCCGCCGCAGGGCGAGCCGCAGCCGTGGTGGTACGGTTATTCGGTCGGCCACTGGGAGGGTGACGATCTCGTCGTCGAGACGAACAACCTGCGCGGCGCGGAGGACGGGCCGTACGACGGCTGGCTCGACGTGAACGGGAGCCCTTATTCGCGGGAAGCCAGAATCATCGAGCGCTTCCGGCGTCCGACGTATGGGCATTTGCAGATCGACTTCACGATCATCGATCCGAAGGCCTACACGAAACCCTGGACGGTGCGCATCGACCAGCGGCTTCTGCCCGACCAGGAGCTGATCGAGTTCATCTGCAACGAGAACCAGCAATTCGGCCGCAGGATACAGTTGGATTAGGAGGGACGGGGATGCGAGGATTCGGAGACGCAAAGAGCGATCGCCGCCGGTCCGATGCGATGGCGAGGATCGGCACGCTCGCATGCTGTGCCGTGGGTCTGCTCGCGACGTCGTCGCCGCTCTCGGCGCATCATTCGTTCTCTGCAGAGTTCGATGCGACGCGGCAGATCAAGGTCACGGGCGAAGTGGCCGAGCTCGAGTGGACGAATCCGCACGCGTGGGTCCACGTGCGTGCGCGCGAGATATGCGAGCGGCGCGGGAGCAGCAATCTGCGGGACACGAGCAGCAACGAGGAGTGGTCGTGCAGAACGGCGGACGGAGACGAGACCGCCGAATGGGGCTTCGAGCTCGCGAGCCCGAACGGGCTGATGCGCCAGGGCTGGAATCGCAACTCGCTCAAACCCGGTGAGACCGTGACCGTCGAGGGCTCGCGTGCACGCGACAACAGCCAGAACGGCAACGCCCGGACGGTGACGAGAGCCGCCGACGGCGTGCGTCTCTTCGCGGGCTCGAGCCAGAACACGACACCGTGATGCACGTCGGAACGGCAGGCGTGCGAGTCGGCCGCGGGGATCGGCAAGTGCGAAGGGTACTTTCGGCCGCGCTCGCAGGTGCGGTCGTGCTTTGGCTCACCGGTTGCGGTCAGGGGCCAACCGACGCGGGCACTGCAGCGGCCGATACGAGGGCGGCCGCGGGAGCTCCCCACGGCGGGACGGAGACGACATCGGCGACGCTCGGTGCGTGGGGAATCGATCTGTCGAGCCGTGACCTCTCCGTGAAGCCCGGCGACGACTTCTTCCGCTATGCGAACGGCGCCTGGCTTGCGAGCTTCGAGATTCCGCCGGACAAGAGCCGCTACGGCGTCTTCGACCGGCTGCGCGACGAATCCGACGAGCGCGTACGGCAGATCATCGACGAGCTCGTGTCGTCGCAGCCCGCTCCGGGCTCGCTCGAGCAGAAGATCGCCGACTACTACACGAGCTACATGGACGTGGAGCGGCTGAACGCGCTCGGCGTCGAGCCGCTGCGGCCGCAGCTCGCGGCCATCGAGCGCATCGGCACCCGGGCGGATCTCGTCGAAGCTTTCGGCCGTGCCCGGCGGGAAGGCACCGGTACGCCGTTCGGCTTCGATATCGGTGCGGACCGCGTCGATCCGGATCGTCACCAGCTGAGCCTCGCCGTTACCGGCATCAACCTGCCGGACCGGGACTACTACCTCGACGACCGATTCCTCGGCATCCGCGACGAGTACGTCCGTCACGTCTCGCGCATGCTGTCGTTCGCCGGGTTTGCCGAGACGGACGCGATGGCGCGCGCGGTGCTCGCCGTCGAGACGCGCATCGCCGAGATCATGTGGCCTCGTGATCAGCGCCGCAATCGCGATTTGACGCACAACCCGATGACGTATGCCGAGCTCGAGGCCGCGTATCCCGGCTTCGACTGGGACGCGTATTTTGCGGCGGCCGGCATCGAGCACCTGACCGATCTCAACGTCAGCTATCCGAGCGCGATGCTGCCGACGATTGCGCTGCTCGACGAGATCCCGATCGAGGACTGGAAGAGCTATCTCGCGTACACGCTGATCGCGAACCACGCGGATCTCCTGTCGGAGGAGATCGACAACGAGGCGTTTCGCTTCTACAGCACGGTATTGAACGGTGTTCCGGCGCAGCAGGAACGCTGGAAACGCGCAATCGCGCGCGTCGGCGCGCTGAACGGCTTGGGCGAGGCGCTCGGGCAGCTCTATGTCGCACGCTACTTCCCGGAGTCGTCGAAGCGGCAGATGGAGGAGCTCGTCGAGAACCTGCGGCGTGCGCTTGCCGAGAGCATTCGAGAAAACGACTGGATGGACGACGCGACGAAGCGCGAAGCGATGCTGAAGCTCGAGTCGTTCCGGCCGAAGATCGGCTACCCCGACGTCTGGAAGGACTTCTCGTCGATCCATATCGAGGCCGACGACCTGCTCGGCAACGCACGCCGCGTTCGCGACTTCTTCTATGCGGACCTGATCGCGCGCCTCGGCCGGCCGACCGATCGCGAGGAATGGCGGATGACGCCGCAGACCGTGAACGCGTACTACAACTCGTCGTTCAACGAGATCGTGTTTCCGGCCGCGATCCTGCAGCCGCCGTTCTTCGATCCGAATGCCGACCTCGCGGTGAACTACGGCGCGATCGGCGGCGTGATCGGTCACGAGATGGGGCACGGCTTCGACGATCAGGGGTCGAAGTCGGACCATGCGGGCGTGCAGCGCAACTGGTGGATGGACAGCGTCCGCGCCGCGTTCGACGAGATGACCGGGGCGCTGGCGGAGCAGTACTCGGGCTACGAGCCGCTTCCGGGGCACTTCATCGACGGCCGTTTCACGCTGGGCGAGAACATCGGCGACGTCGGAGGGCTGTCGATCGCGTATCGTGCGTATCGGCTCGCGCTCGGGGGAGAGGAGCCGCCCGTGCTCGATGGTCTGACCGGCGATCAGCGCTTCTTCCTCGCGTGGGCCCAGGTGTGGCAGGGCAAGATTCGTGACGAGGCACTGATCTCGCGGCTCACGTCCGATCCGCATTCACCTGCGGAGTTTCGCGTGAACGGCGTCGTCCGCAACCACGACGCGTGGTACGAGGCGTTCGACGTGCAGCCCGGGGATGCGCTCTATCTGCCGCCGGAGGCGCGGGTGCGGATCTGGTAGGGGCGAGCCGCTCGGGCGATGGGCGCCTCGGGCAGCTGCTTCATCCCGGCTTTCACCAGGGGACGCCGACGGTGCTTCATCCGGAGGACGGGCTCGTCTGGGAGTGGCGCTTGTCCAAGGAAGGGTAGAGCGCGCCCGCGGCCCATGGAGCGGGCCGCTGAAAAGGGCTCTGACCCGATTGTTCCT
>Ga0079224_100010120_pt1 | contig 12918 bp, 8 predicted proteins | sample Stecom2015_FD_80414 | JGI IMG/M metagenome (GOLD analysis project Ga0079224, IMG submission 80414) | Agricultural soil microbial communities from Utah to study Nitrogen management - Steer compost 2015 | ecosystem: Environmental > Terrestrial > Soil > Agricultural land | place: USA: Utah... | reverse complement strand
GAATCTGACCGGCGGTTGGCTCCAGCAGGCGCAGCAGGAGCCGCGCCAGCGTAGACTTCCCGCTGCCGCTCTCACCGACAACTGCAACAATTTCCCCCGGCTGTAATTGAAATGAGACGCGATCCACAGCACGAACTATATGCTCACCGTGCCCAAAGAACCGCGACAGGTCCCGGGTTTCCAGCAAGGGTGTCTGCGATGATTGTGTGCTCATGACCTGGCCTCCCGGACATCCCGTTTCGCCGCTTGTTCCTGCACGCACCAGCACGCCGCGAAACGTTCCTTATTGCCAACAACGGGTGGTTCCTCATCCCTGCAAATGTCCATGACATAGGGACAGCGTGGATGAAAGCGGCAGCCGGCAGGAGGATCGCGCAGATCAGGTGGAGCGCCGGGCAGTCCTTCAATCCGCTGTGCGCGCAGTTCCGGGTCTACATCAAGGGTTGCAGAGATGAGGGCCTGTGTATAGGGATGTTCTGGCTGCCGGACGATGTGTTCAGTCGGGCCGATTTCGACAAACTGGCCGGCGTACATAACGGCAATACGATCAGCGATGTTGCTTAACAACGGTAAATCGTGCGTAATAAAGATGATCCGCGTGATAAAGCCCTGATCCAATAGCTGTTTGAGGAGCAACACCAACTGTTTCTGAGAGGATACATCGAGGGCAGAAGTTGGTTCATCGGCGATCAGCACGTGAGGATCAAGCAGTGTGGAAATCACGGCTACGACCCGCTGACGCATACCACCGCTCAACTGATGTGGATAACTATCGATAACGCGGGTAGGCAGTGCGAGTTGTTCCAGCCGCTCACAGGCGTATTGAATGGCTTGCTGTGGGGGCGTGCGCGGATAGTGAGCGCGAATCACATCGACGATGAAGTCACGCACACGCACAGTCGGATTCAGTGAGTTCATCGCCCGCTGTGGCAGCAGAGCGACCATTTTGCCGTGCCAGTCGCGCGGAATGCTGGCCTGTTCCGTCAGCAGTAATTTCTGCCCGTTCAGCTCCATGTCACCGCTTTTGACCCGGAGGTTGCGGCCAACCGTGAAGGACAGCACGGCTGCCAGTGTCGATTTGCCACAACCTGACTCGCCGACGATCCCAAACACTTCGCCTTCGCCTATGGAGAAGGATACGCCATCAACAGCCTTGACTTCGGCCCCGTGACTGGTAGCGTAGTAAGCCCTGACATCACGAACGATCATTCCGATTTTGCCCCTTTTCTGTGTCAATCATGCCCGCCGCAGGCGCGGATTAAATATCTCATCAACGCTCGACTGCAACAGCAGGAGGGAGTACGCAATGAGAGTCAGCATCAGGGTTGGTGGTATAAATGCCCACCACGCTCCGGTACGAACCGATTCCCACAGCAGCGCCCATTGCAGCATGATACCCAGCGAGATACCTCTGCTAATGCCCAGGCCGAGCATACTCAACGCCGCTTCCTGAAGGATACCCGCGTTAAGCTGAAGTACGAAAGCCATGACGATGTATGAAAGCATATAAGGAATGATTTCCCACATAATCAGGGGTAGGGTGGCTGTGCCGGACAGACGCGCAATATCCACATGCTCTCGTGTACGCAAACTGCTGGTCTGGGCGCGGACAGCCCGCGCTGTCCAGGGCCAGGCTGTGATGCCAATGATGATGCCCATGACCACGACAGAACGGGACCTGAAGGCAATTGAAAGGAGTATCAGGATCACTATGGAGGGGATGGTAATCACGATATTGGTGATCGCCATCAGTATTTCCTCTATCATGCCGCCGCGATACCCGGCCACCGTGCCGATCAGGACGCCAAGCAGGGTTGCGATAGAGCCAGCGATGAATCCGATGATCAGAGAAGTGCGAATCCCATGCATAAGCTGGGTGAAGACATCGCGGCCAAAGTTATCGGTCCCTAACCAGGCAGTCTCCGAAGGTGGGTCATACAGCAGACCGACAAACTTCATAGGGTCGTGTTTATCGAAGATGATGGGACCCAGGAACCCGAATATGAGCAGAAAAGCCAGCAAGGCAAGCCCAAAACGGAAGCGTGGATTGAGCAGTCGGATATTCTGCGCCCATCCATTCAGGCGCGGGGTGGAAGCAGAGGCGTATTGATCCTGTGCAGCAGCAGATGTCATAAAGGTCTCCTTACCGCTCCCCCTCTGTCCGGGCACGAATGCGCGGGTCGATAATGCCGTAAGCAATATCCACCACAAAATTGGCCGTCAGGACGGTTATCATGATGAGCAGGGTTACCCCCTGGATCACCGGATAATCGCTCTGCCGGATCGCCCTAAAAAGCAGGTCGCCAACGCCGGGATAGCCAAAGACGATTTCGGTGATAAGCGCGCCGCCAACAAGCGAACCAATAGCCAGTGCCAGACCCGTTACCTGGGGCAGCATCGCGTTGCGGAAGATATAACGGATGACCCGGTTATCGCTGATACCCAGGCTTCGTGAGTAATGGACATAATCCGTATCCAGTTCGTAGATCGACATGGCGCGCATACCTAAAGCCTGACCGCCGATAAAAATAATGACCAGCGATATAAACGGCAGCCAGTAATGTTCCAGGACGCTGCTAATGAAGGTCCAGGTGAACGCAGGTGTTAGAGCATAGCTGTAGCCACCGCCCGCCGGCGCAATCGGCCACACCACTGCAAACACATATAGCAGGATGATTGCCAGACAGTAATATGGCATACTGGATAAGAACATGAAGCTGGGGAACATGATTCGATCCAGCCAGCCCTTTTTATAAGCAGCAAGTACCCCGAGGATGTTGCCGAGAAGCCAGCCGACGAGAATGGCGGGCAGCTGGAGCGCGATTGTCCACGGCAGCGCCTCCGCGATCAGGTCCTGCACCCTTGACGGAGAGCGTCCAAACGATACGCCAAGATCGCCTTGTGCCAGCCGGCTCAGGTAGGTCAGGAACTGGACGCCGAGTGGTTGATCCAGACCAAATTCGGATATGTACGTCGCATAAATCCGTTCCAGTGCTTCGCCGCTGACTCCACCGCCGGATGCCATCTGCCCGACGATCAGATCGACCGGATTGCCGGGTATCAGCCGGGGCAGGAGAAAGTTCAGCACCAGCGCAATCACGAACGCCGCACCAAACCAGAGAATTTTGTTGAGTAAATATCGCTGAAATCTCGCCATATTGTTCCTCGTGGTTGGTGAGCAACCCCTTCCGGGGTTGCTCACGGATAGGTTGTCCAAAGTGGGTGCTACCTTATCGTCTCAACCAGACTTAACGCTGCATATTCGTGCGTGTCTGGTCGGAACTGATGTCAGGCAGCCTCATCACTTTGGCTGGATCACGGAGAAGATCTGGATGCCGGCTTCCTCGTGCATCGGCGGAGCTACCGGATTGCTGGCGGTGGGGAAGCCCGTCCAGACCGACTCGTTGAATTCATAGAACTCCAGCGGACGATACATCAGCGGGATCACCGGAATGTTCTCAAGGAAGATCCGGTCAAGCGCGCTGAAGAGCTGCCGCTGGGTTTCCTCGTCAGTCGCAGCGGCGGCCTGATCCAGCAGATCAGGTACGTCAGGATGGCTGAACCGGTTCCAGTTCCAGAACGCGGCTTCGCCAAAGTCCGGAACACCGCGTTTATCAAGTGTGTCACGGAACCGCTGCCACGGACTGGCCGGTGTGGCCCCTGAGTGAGTCCAGATCACCATGTCGAAATCACCGACATTGCGCCGCGAAATAACCGTCGGGGCTTCGGGGTACTCAGTGGTGACATCGATACCGGCTTCGGTTGCATTCTGAGCAACGATTTCCACAGCGGTCTGCCAGTCAGTCCAGCCAAAGGACGCCAGTATGGTGTAGGGGCCAAGGCGCGTGCCATCTGGCAGCACGTAGATGCCGTCGTCCCCTTTGGTTGCCCCAAGCTCAACCTCCAGAATTTCTTTTGCCTTGTCCGGGTTATATTCCCAACCCAGTTCGGCGACCTGTTCGGCATCGAAGAATTTAGCTTCGCCACCTTCAGGGATAATCAGACTTGGCTGTACCGGGGTTGAGTAACGGGACATGGCCGTTGCAGCAATCTGCTCATAGTTGATCGCGTAGGCTAGCGCCCGGCGCACGAGAACATTGTCCAGACCCGGCCTGGTAATATTGAGGTGCAGCAGCGGGATGTTGCCGGGGACATGATACGGTTCCTCAGCAAACCATGTGCCAACCGGCAGATTCTGCTCTTCCCACATCTTCCAGATTTGTGGCGCAAACTGCTGCGACAGGTCGACATTACCGCGCTGGAATGCCAGGTTGCCTTCATCATTGCTGCCAAAGATCGGATGAACCACGTACTTGGGCGCTGGTGTGCCAAATACCGGAATGCCCCAGTAGTTGTCGTCGCGTACCAGAGCAATGCGCTCGATAGAGTAATCCAGCACCTTGTACGGACCCGACCCAACTGGTTCCAGATCGACATATTGGGACAGCGGCGTATCGCTTGCGGCGCGTTCCGCCCAGATGTGCTGTGGCAGGATATGCACGTTGGACAGATAGCGTTTCACCAGACCCACATTGAGCCGCTCAGGATTCAGTTTCATCTGGATGGTGCGATCATCCGTAGCAACAACGTCCGTGACGTAATCCCTGAAGACGCTGTAATCAAGGTCATCGTGATCCCAGGCAAGTTTGTAAGTAAAGACCACGTCTTCGGCGGTCAGGGGCGTACCATCCTGCCAGCGGGTTCCATCCCGCAGGGGGATTTCGATAGTCAGGTCATCAACAAACGTCATGCCCGCAGCCAGAAGCGGCTCGATGTCGCCCGTCAATAGGTTAAAGACGAACAGTGATTCGTAAAGATACTGGTTCTCCCCCTGGGAGGGCCAGTCAGGATTGGGGTGATTTGGGTTGAAAGTATCAACCGAACCCCAGTGCATCCCGGCCACGTAAAGGGTCTCGTTTCGAGGCAACGCCTCCTGCGCGCCCAACGGGGCTACCGCAAGCGCGACCAGAACGAGCACCATAAAGGCCGGAGTGCACAAACGATGTAGTAAGCGGATGTTCATATGCTCCTGCTCCTGTGACACTAAATGTACTGACGAACAGCCATTTCAATCTGTCCTGCAACGAAGACCAGAGCGAAACTTTTTCTCCTTCCCGAGAGAAAAAACAGAACCTCCGTAAGCTATCTGCAAGTCTGATCCGTGTATAGGCGAACTCCTTCTAGTCTGTCACTGACTCAATAAACGCAGCACAGCACCAACCAACCTGTTTTTGCGATGATCGACAATGGATAATGGAATCATGACGAGGCAGGGAGGCCCCTGTTGAACCAGCGTGGGAGTGGGTTAGTGGTGGGTAATAAGTCATCAGTCTACAATCAATCTTGATTGATCGTACGTTCTCTTTAATTGTTTCCTATTCCCACCGTCCAACCGTAGTGACCTTCATCATGTCTGTGTGGGAAACTATTCATAGAACCGTGCCGCGCTCAGCGGTGAGGGCCTGGCGCAACCCCTTCCCCCAGAAAGCGATGCACAAAATTAAAAATCAGCGCCGGGGCATATCCGGCTCCTGTCACCTTGCGCCCCCGCTGGTTAAAACCATTTTCCCAATTTGCCGGCCAAGGAGACCAAAAGCGTTTGCAAGATCGCCGTCAGTTCGGCTATTGTTATCGGGGAGATTGTTCTCCTTTCCTGACTTTGAACAACCATAAAATTATCCTGCTCCTCAACTTAGCGCATACAGGAGAGAAGAATGCAACTGTATATTGCAACGGATGGCGATGATCGCTGGTCGGGCACACGGGATACACCAAACTCCGACAGGACGGATGGACCGTTTGCAACGATTTATCGAGCACGTGATCGAATCCGTGAATTGAAGGCTGCGGGTCAGCTATTCGAGCCGGTCACGGTCAGTATTCGTGGTGGGCGCTACCCATTGGCAAAGCCGGTGATATTCACACAGGAAGATTCGGCTCCAGTAACGTATGCCGCCTATCAGGATGAGCAGCCGATCTTCGACGGTGGGGTCATCCTTACCGGCTGGCAGCAAACGACAGTCAATGGTGTTCAGGCGTGGGTGACCGATGCGCCGTTTGATTTTCGCCAGTTATTTGTCAACGGCCAGCGACGCGCACGACCGCGCCTGCCCAAACAGGGCGAATACCGCATTGCGGCTGTTGACGGCGACGCCGATTCAATGACGCTGTTCGAGGGTACGGATCGATTTCAGTTCGCCGCTGGTGATCTGGATGCGGGCTGGCACAATCTGACAGACGTTGAGCTGGTGTTGACGCATTTCTGGTCGGAGGAACGGCTGCCGATTGAAGCCATTGACTCCACCACAAACACGGTGATCGCTGCCCGCAAGCTGCTGTTCAACCCCCGGCAGGATGTAGCCGGTACGCTGGCCCCTTATACAGTCGAAAACGTCTTTGAGGCACTGACCGAACCGGGCGAATGGTATCTTGACCGGGCCAGTCGCAAGGTCTACTACATCCCCGTACCCGGCGAAACACCAGAAAACACGACGATCACCGCTGCGCGCCTGCTGCAATTTATCCGCGTTGAGGGTACACCGCAGCGCCCGGTGGAATTTATCCGTTTCAAGGGGCTGACCTTCCAGCACAGCGATTGGATTCAGCCTACCGGTTACGGGATACGCTTCAATCCTTACGGCCCGGCACGCCAAGATTACACGATGGAGGACACTGAGATCGACCCGCCGGGGGATAAAGAATATGGCTGCGCTGCCCAGGCGGCGTATAACGTGCCCGGCGCGCTTTATTTTGAGTATGCTGCGCATTGTGTAGTCGAGGACTGCCGATTGGAGCATATCGGCTGGTATGGCATTGAACTGGCTGAGGGTTGTTCTGGCGTCCATATCACCCGCAACACACTGGCCGATCTGGGCGCGGGCGGGATCAAGATTGGCGGCGCAAGCACGCGCGGTCCGCGTGAAGACCGCACCGGCCATAATCATGTGATCGATAATCATATCCACCATGCAGGGGAGGTGTTTCCCAGTGGGGTGGGTATCATCCTGCTGCACACGTTCAACAACGTCATCGCCCATAACCACATCCATGACCTGTATTACAGCGGCATCTCCTGTGGCTGGGTGTGGGGTATTAAAGACTGTATCTCGCGCGAGAATCTTATCGCCTACAATCATATCCACGATCTTGGCTTTGGCATCCTCAGCGATATGGGCGGCATTTACACCCTCGGCGTGCAACCCGGAACAACCCTGCGCGGCAATGTCATCTACAATGTTACGGCGCGTGGTTATGGCGGCTGGGGCATATACCTTGACGAAGGCAGCTCGCACATCCTGGTCGAAGGCAACATCGCCTACAACACCGGCCACGAGAATTTTCATCAGAACTATGGGCGTGAAAATATCGTGCGTGGCAATATCTTCGCCTTTTCGCAAATCGGCGGCGCTATTCTGAACCGGGACGCAGCCGAGCACAATTCCATCAGCTTCGAGGGCAATATCTTCCTGACAGATGGGCAGCCCATCTACAACGGCGGCAGGCACGCACCGCTGGAAAATCGTCCGTTCCGCAGCGACATCAACCTGTTTTATGATGTTACCGGCGCCGAACCGGTATTCCGCCGTGGACGCGGTGAATCTGCGTCTCTCCTCACGCTGGCTGAATATCGCGCTTTCGGCAATGATCGCCACAGTATCGTCGCTGATCCCGGCTGCCGACCGCCGGATTTTGTGCTGCCGCCGGATTCACCCGCCTTCAGCATTGGTTTCCAGCCCATTGATCCATCCCGCGCCGGCTGTCGAACTTCAAACGATAATGACCAATCATGAACAAACGCCATACCACACAGCACCCGGTTCCGCCGTCGGTTGACCTGCGCGACATGCTGCGCCAGCACTTGATCGAGCGCAGTCTTGAGTGCATGGAACGCGCAGCGCAGCGTCGTCAGGACTCGCTCCAAAGCTCTGCACTGCGGGCTTATTGCGCGGAAATTGGGCAAATTGTTTCGGGCTTTTATGGCGAGATGGGTTTTACCGAACCGGTCCGCGCCACAGTGGTCAGCACTTACCAGAAACATGGCTATCGCATCGAAAATGTGCTGTTCGACTCGTTTCCGGGCTGGCAGGTCAACGCAACGGTGTATGTACCGCTGGACTTTTCTCCACCGTATCCTGCGGTGATTATCCCGGTTGGGCATTCCGGCAAGCAGTTCGCCAGTTATCAGTTTCCGGCGCAGTATTTTGCCCGCTGTGGTTTTCTGGCCGTCGTCTTCGACCCACCCGGCCAATCCGGCGAGAAGCAGCCCGGCAACGACCACTTCCGCGACGGTGTGCGCTGCTATCTGGTGGGGGAAACATCGAGCCGCTATTTTGTAGGTGACGCCCTGCGCTGCATTGACTATCTGGAAACCCGCACCGACGTGGACCTGAGCCGGGGCGTTGCCATGACCGGGGTTTCCGGCGGTGGCACGACAACGACACTCGCTTCGCTGCTGGATGATCGCATCACGGTCATCGGTCCCTCCTGCTGCCTGTCGCCACGCGCCGCGCTGGATATTGTCCAGAGCTATGCCGGCTGCCCGGAAACGTATATGTGGCGGCGCTATGCTGAGGGGATTGACGAAATTGATCTGCTGTGTGGGGGCGCACCCAAACCGGCACTCCTGATGGCCGGTCGCTATGATGAAGTGTTCCACATCGAAGATACAACCCGCCTGGCGGCGGAGGTCGCCGCATTTTATCGGATGGCTGGCGCGCCTGAGCAGTTCGAGTTTTTCATCGATGGGGGTGGTCATGCCTACACGCTGACTCAGGCGCGGCAGTTTGCCCGTTTCATGAATCGCTGGCTTTGCGATCAACCAGAGCGTGATCTGCCCGATTGGCCGGATGAGACGTTTACACTCGATCCTTACGAAGAACTGCGCTGCTATCCGAACACAGCGGTCAATATGCGCACGCTGGCGCTGGATCGGGCACGCGAACTGGCAGCCGAGCGAAATCAGGCTGCGGTGCTGGCCGGGGTGCGCGCCGTGATCGGTATTGATTCGCTCCCAGACCCGCCGGATGCTCAGACCGGCCTGCCGTTTCAGGTCTGGACTCATTACTGGGAGCAGGTGCTGCTCAGACCTCAGACCGGCATCGAACTGCCTGCCACCTTCCTCCACTCACCCGAAGCGGCGGCAACGATTCTGCACTTTGATGACCGGGGACGGCATCGTCTGCTGCAAAAGCATGGCCCACTCCTGCGGGCAGCCGATTTTCTGGAAGGTGACAGCCAGCACAGGCTCAATATCTTTGCGGTTGATTTGCGCGGCTGGGGTGATACCTACCCGGCGCTCTATCCCTACGAACTGGCTAGCTGGGGCGGTATAGATCGTATCCTCGCCTACATGAGCGCCGCGCTGGGTGATGCGCTGCTGGCGCAGCGGGTGCGCGATGGGCTGGCGGCGCTGGCCTACCTGCGGACACGAGTCGACCCGGATGGGATTATCCTGACGGGGAGTGGCCTGGGTGGGGTGGTGGCGCTGCATGTCGCTGCTTTTGCGCCACAACTGCGCGGCGTGGTCACGTGGGACATGCTTGCCAGCTTCCAGCAGTTGTTGGAAACTGAAAATTATGTCTGGCCGGCCGACGCTTTTCTGCCGAACGTGCTGCGTTATTATGATCTGCCAGAACTGGCCGCGGCGCTGCCCTGGTCCGTTCACCAGATCAACCTGCTGGATGGTTCCGGCCAGCCGCTGACAGGCAGCGAAGGTGATTTTGTACAGGTGCTGCGGCAGATGGTCGAGCAGAAATGATGGCCCCGGTTCTCACTGCTTCACTGAACCCAGAGTCAGACCTGTAACAAAATATCGCTGGAGGAATGGATAGATCATCAGAATGGGCACGGCTGCGACCACGATCAGCGCCGCAGACAAACCTTCCGGCGTCGCATTCTGGAAATCCAGGCTCCCGGATGCGCTCTGCCATTCGATGCGGCGCGTGGAAACCAGCGAATAGAGAAAGCTTTGCAGCGGCCACTGGTCGATATTGCTGATGTACACAATGCCATCAAACCACGAATTCCAGTGTGAAACCGCCGTAAACAGGGCAATTGTCGCCATTGCCGGCAGGGAGATGGGCAGGTAAACACGGAACAATACGTCGATGTGCGACGCGCCATCTAACCACGCGGCCTCGGCCAGTTCGTAGGGAATGCCCCGGAAGAAGTTAATCATGATGATGGTGTAAAAGACGTTCAGCGCCGGCGGCAGGATCAGCACCAGAAAATTATTCAGCAGGCCCAGACTGCGGTAGGCCAGAAAAGTGGGAATCAGACCGCCGCTGAACAGCAGCATGACCAGCATAAAAATCTTGAATGCCAGCCGACCCGGCATGTGAATCCGGTCGAGCGATAGGGGGTAGGCGGTGATGACCACCAGCAGCAGGGTTACCACCACACCAACCACCACCCGTGCCACCGAGATACCAAAGGACCCCAGAAACTGGTTGTTCCCCAGAATATAGGCGTAATTGTCAAAATTCATGTTCACCGGCAGCAGGCCGACCAGCTTGGCCGACACTGCCGCGCGCCCACTGAGCGAGACCGCTACCACATGGAAAAACGGCAATATACAGGACAGCGCCAGCAGCCCCAGAACAACCCAGATGACTATATCGACAATACGGTTTGCCAGTGTGCGATCCTCGACCATCGTTTCTTGCCCCTAGAAAATACGGTAATTGGCGTAGCGATCTGCCAGCCAGTACGACAGCACGATGAGGATAAAGCCGACGACGCCCCGGAACAGACCGACCACCGTCGCAATCTCATAATTACTGCCAACCAGGCCGACGCGATAGACGTAGGTGTCGATGATGTCACCCGTAGCGTAAACAACGGGGTTGTACAGCACCAGCACCTGCTCAAAGCCAGCGTTAAGGACGTTACCCAGACTGAGGCAGGCCATCAGCACGATAATCCCGGCGATTCCGGGTAGGGTAATATGCCGCAGGCGTGCCCAGCGACCCGCCCCATCCACCGCTGCCGCCTCGTACAACTCCGGGTTGATCTGGGTGAGCGCCGCCAGATAAATGATGGCGCCAAAACCGAAGCCTTTCCATACATCGGACAAAATAAGGGTCCAGGGAAAGATGGCTTTGTCACGGAGAAAACCAATTTCCGGCAGCCCCAGAGCTTTCACGAAACTGTTGATTGGTCCAGCGCCGCTGAGAACGGTGATGAGTACCGCACCGACGATAATCCAGGACAGGAAATGGGGTAGGGTGGTCAGGGTTTGTACCAGACGCTGGTATGGGCGAAAGCGGACTTCGTGTACCAGCAGAGCAAAAATCACCGCAGTAAACTGGCCGACTATGATTTTTCCAATGGCAATATACAGGGTATTACGAATGATCTCGAATGTTTGCGGACGGGTAAAGACATCAATGAAATTTTGCAGCCCGACAAACTCCGACCCGGCCAGCCCGCGAAAAGGGTTGTATTTGACGAAAGCGATGGAGATACCCCAGAGTGGATAAAGCTGAAACAGAACCAGCAGGATCACCGCAGGGATGAGCATGACGTACAGCATCCAGTGCTGTTTCCATACATCCCTGAATGCCCGCTTCTGGCGGCTGATAATCTGTGGGGTTTCGCTTTCTAACTGCCTTTGCGCCGAAATAGATGTATTATCAATCATCACTAAAAAACCCTTTTCAGGCGGTTATATCTTTGCTCTCTGCTCCCGGTAGTTCGATCAGGTAACGGCTCCGCAAAAACTACAACGCATTAGTCCATAGTCAAAAGCGGTCGATCAACGCAGATCAGCCAATTGCACAAACAGCTGTCTATTGACCAGACTGCACGACAAGTGCGGGGCAAGCCCGACCAGCGAGCCTGCCCCAAAAGGTGATTAGCCTATCGACTCACGCCAGGCATTGACATCTTCAAGGACTTCCGCGCCGCCCATTGCCAGCCATTCCTCGACGTAAACATCGAAGTCATCCAGCGGACGCGCACCGATCACAATCTCGGTGTAGTAGGAATCTTCCATAGTTGCCAGGTCTGGCAGAATCTGGGTCATGCGTTCAGTGTTAGGACCCAGAAACTGATCGACATATCCTTCATCGCGGGTTTCATAGACATAATTATAGTACAGGATTTCGCGCACTACCGCATCCTGGCTGATGAGGAAACGCTGTGCGCTGTTGAGTGTGCTGGGATCGGCTTCCAGCCATCGTTGCATCTCGGCAAAGATGTCCGCCTGATATTCAGGGTAGCATAGCCAGGGGAAGGAAAAACCGACTTCGTTGACAAACTGGTATTCCTGATCTGGGAAATTGGGGCCGGGAACGATATTGCAGTTTTCGTCGAAGTCCCACGTGTACCCCTGGGTGAAACCGTTGCTGTTGCGGAATTCGCCGTACTGCTGGTACTGGGTCCAGTTCACGTGCATGTCCATCTGCCAGTTAAGATGTTTAATGGCAGCTTCGATCTTGATCGGGTCGATATTGGCATTGAACACGACGCCCACGCCGCGAGTGCTGGAACCGGCGCGTCCCTTCAGCCCGCTAGGACCGGTTGGCGTCGGCATGATAGCTGCCTGTGCGCCGGGTGTCAGTTCATAGAAGTTCCGCAGCCCGCCGCCGGCGATCCACCAGGGGGCGAACCACACGCCCACGCGGCTGCCCTGCCACAGCGCGGCAGCATCGCCTTCACCATAGGTGAAAAAGTCAGGATCGATCAGGCCATCCGCATACCAGCGGCGCAGCACTTCCAGCGCCTCTTTGTTCGATTCGGACAGGCCGCCCCACGTGATGCTGCCATCTTCGGCGGTGATCCAGCGTTTGGGCATGGAACCGACCGCGCCGAACACCGGGTCGAGGCTGTTGTACCACGTCACCAGCTTGCGGCAGGCGCAGGTCCCAAATTCGCACCGCCCTTGGCCGACCAATTCGCGCCAGGCGTCTTCCAGTT